>OGDX01000151.1_pt1 | contig 59509 bp, 69 predicted proteins | sample 1570461 | NCBI WGS metagenome assembly OGDX01 (sample SAMEA2582172, study PRJEB24529) | metagenome
TCGAAATTCTATTTCATTTCATTTCGTCTTGTCAAGAGCTTTTCGAAAAATTTTTGTTTTTCTTTTCGCTCTTCTCATTTTCAGGCGATAAAAAAGAGTCGTTGTTCGCGACTCATTTTTTGCTTCCCGTCAAACGAGGTTGCGAATTATGATCGCCTCCGACTCTTTTGTCAAATATTTTTTGTGCGTTTTGTCCTATTTTCTTCCGGATATACTCCAATACCTTGTTTTTATTCTCTTTTTATTTTCTTTTTCACCGCCTCAGAAAACGCACCTGAGCACACAAACCGCCTTCTTCACGGTTTGTCAACGTAAGTTCCGCGCCGTTGAGCGCAGCCATGTTTCGAGCAATGCACAGTCCCAAACCCGTTCCACCCGTCATACTGTTTCGGGAAGACTCAAGTCGATAGTACGGCTCAAATACAGTTTCAAGTTTTTCTTCAGGAATGCCCGGTCCGTTGTCCAGAACCGAAATGACGACGCCCTCGGCGTCCTTTTGCAAAACAACCTTAGCTTCGCCGGCATATTTGTTGGCGTTTGAAATCAAGTTCTCAAGGCAGCGGCGCAGGCACAACGTTCTGGCGCTGACAACCACCGTCTCTTCTTCTCCGATTCCCTCGCACTGCAACGCAACTTTGCCGCCCACATCGGTCGCATCGTCGACCAGACTCTGCAGAAACGACACGAGTTCAAGTCGAATCGGTTTCTCGTTGGTGGTCAAGCTCCTTGCAAATTCCAGCCCTTGCACGATGATTGAACTCATTTCAGCAGTCGTCGCCTGCAACTTCTCCCGAAGTTCCTGCGGTTGAACCCTTTCCAGACGAAGCTGAAGTTTGGTAAGCGGCGTTCTCAGATCATGCGTCATTGCGGAAATCATGCGGTTGCGTTCCTCCAGATTCCCCAGCACCTGCTCACGCATGAGGTTGAACGAATGCGAAGCGTTTCGAATTTCCTTCACGCCCTCTTCCGGCAAAGGATCCACCAGATCGGGACGATGCCCGAACATCTCAACGGCTGACCCCAGTTTTTCAATCGGTCGGGTATAGCGACGAACCATAACCACGGCAAGCAACAGCATAATTACTGATTCCAGAAGAACGAACAGTCGCTGCGACCAGACAACGGCGCGATCATCTACATCGTGCGGCGTTGTAATCCGTAGCCACGATCCGTCGCTCAATTCCACTGCTACTTCAAGACTCGGTAGATGCTGCGGCAGAAGCGTGGCCTCTCCTTCCATCCGACGCACGGCAATTGCAGGCGCCGTCATGCCCGCATCCTCGAACACACTGCGTATTAAGGAAAGCTGGCGCGTCAGATGGTGGTCCGTGCGCCCCCATTCTGGAGCCTGATTCGAAATTCCAAGCGTTTCTTTCACAAAGCCCGAAGAATTCGCGTCGCGCATTCTAGCCAAAGTAGCGTCACGCTGCGCGGCCGGCATCGAATTCAGAAGCGTCCAATACGAGGCCAAGTGTTCCGCACGCGTTTGCTCGGCCTGCTGAACATACAGCCACTGCACGCTGCAGACCACGGCAAAGTTGGCGACCTGGAAAAGCACAATGCCGCCGATAATGAGCGTCAGGAGCTGCCCTGAAAACGAATCGAGGAATTTGAACAATCCCTTAAAGCGCATGTTTAGTCCTCTGCTTTGCTTACAGGCACAACCAGCATGTAGCCGTCGCCTCGCAAAGTGCGAATAAGCGAAGCGTTGCGTCCGCTGTCACGCAACTTCGAGCGCAGTCGGCTGATCTGAACGTCAATGCTGCGATCATACGTATCGGACCTTGATCCCATCCGATCGAGAATCATGTCCCGGGTCAAAACCCTACGCGGATTCATAAAGAAGTACTTCAAGAGCTTGAATTCGTTGGCGCTCAGCGCCACAGCGACATCGTTTTCGTCGATCAAATGGTGCGCAGCCATATTGATGCGCCAGGGACCGAATTTCCAGATCTCGGCAACCTCTTCGGGAACGTGCATCGTTGTATGTTGCGTTTCCGACATGTCGGACATTGAAGAACGCCGCAGAAGCGCCCGAATTCGAGCTACCAACTCGCGCATCTCAAAGGGCTTGGCAAGGTAATCATCCGCTCCGATTTCAAGACCCACCACACGATCGGCCAATTCACCCAACGCACTCAGAAAAATGATCGGCACGGTCTCAAAACCAGATCCGGGAACTCGCAATCGCTTGCAGAGAGAAAGCCCATCTTCACCGGGCAGCATGATGTCGAGCAAAATCAGGCTCGGTTTGCGTCGCGACAGGGCGTCGAACAATCCCGCTCCATCACGCACCGCGCACGTTTCAAAGCCCAGAGCATGGAGGTTTTCTTCGAGAAGTTCAGCGATTTCCGCCTCATCTTCCACGATCAAAATCAAAGGCGCCGGTGTGGTCATAGAAATACTTCGTCCGAAAAAAGCTTGAAACGATGATAGCAACCGAGTCCGACAAACTCTTGCAGCCCTGCAACATTTCTGAAAGGTTGCAGAGCAGGAACGGAAGAAAACTGAAATACCTCTGAAAGATGCGGTTCCTAGCATGTGAATCACATTCTTCCCAATTCGCATTTTCTCTGATGGAGGCAACCAATCATGTTCAAATCCACAGTTCTTCTTGCCGTCTTTGCCGGTCTATTTTCCGCTCAATGTGCTCTTGCGGCCGGTCATGTCATTGAGCATGCCGGCGACAAGCCCTCCGTTGTCGGTTCTTCCAAAATCTTCACGGGCAAAGTCCGTCAAGATCCCATTGCAAGCGCCGATCAATACAGCCACAACGGCATCACGGTCGTCACTTTCGAACCGGGAGCCCGCACGTTCTGGCATTCGCATCCGGCAGGACAGCGTCTGTTGATCGTCTCGGGAAAAGGCTTCGTGGGTACCGCTGACGGTGTCACTCACGTTGTGCGAGCCGGCGACTATGTCTGGTGTCCTCCCGAAATTGAACATTGGCACGGCGCAACACCCGATACTGCTATGTCGCACATCGCCATGACCAACAACAAGGACGGCAAAACGGCTGTCTGGGGTAAGGCCGTAAGCGACAAGGCATATGCAGAGTTCTCGGCCAAAGCCTTCGATGCGCTTAAGAAATAAGGAGTCGACCATGACAAAACTCTCTTTTGTCCGCCAAGTCACCGTTGCCACCCTTTCCGTTCTTCTTTGCTCAAATCTTTGGGCAGCCTCCTCCGACACGCTCGCACCGCGTCAACGCGCCATCGTTGCGATCGCTGCACATACCGCCAATGGCGATCTCACCGCCCTGGAACGCAACCTTGTGGAAGGACTGCAGGCAGGCCTGACGGTCAACGAAATCAAAGAAGTGCTCATTCAGCTCTATGCCTACACCGGGTTTCCACGCAGTCTCAACGCTATTCACACGTTCATGCGAGTAATGGACGAACGCACAAAAGCCGGTATCAATGATCCCGACGGCAAAGAACCCTCTCCCATTCCCGTCAATCTCAACAAAGACGAATATGGGGCAAAAGTTCGTGCCAAGCTCGGCGGTCGTACTGAGATTCCGCCTCCGTCGGGCTATCAACTTTTTGCACCGGGAATTGACACGTTTCTCAAAGAGCATCTCTTTTGCGACATCTTCATTCGTGACAACCTCGACGCACAAAGCCGTGAGCTTGCAACCATCGGAGCCTTGGGCGGCATGACCGGCACCGCCGGCCAAATGAACTTCCACTTCAACGCCGCAATGAACACCGGTACCACAGCTGAACAGATACGTGATTTCGTCAAGGTGATTGAAATGGAAGTCGGTGCCGACTACGCCAAGACGGCTCAAGGCGTTCTTAACAAGGTACTGACGAAGCGTAGCGCTAATGCAAAGTAACGGCCGGCAGTCTTGCGCGTACTTCGTACTGACAACACCTCAAGCACCTCATTGAGCGTTAGGTGCCGCACCGAGCCGAAAGCCTTCGCACAAAAGGTCTTCGGCTCAAATATGGAGAAAACCATGTCTACAGAGAGGGGTTTCGACTTCGAGCATCCCATTCACTTCGTTGAACGCAGAAAACTTCTTCAAACCGCTGCTGCAGTAGCCGCTGTCGGCGTCTTGCCTGTCAGTGCAGCTTCCGTGCCAAAAAAAATAACGGTTGTCACCGGCAGCCCGCACCGTCGAGGCGCTTCCTTTTTGTTAACTGACGAGTTCATTCGAGGCGCCAAGGAAGTCGGCGCCGAAATCTACCGATTCGATGCGGCCTTCAAGCGCGTCACGGCCTGCAGCGGCTGTGATCATTGCGGCCTGGGCTCTTCGCCGTGCGTCTATCGCGACGATATGTTTGAGCTCAATCCTCATCTCATCGATTGCGATCTTGTTGTTCTGAGCACACCTTTGTACTACTTCGGATTTTCCGCTCAACTCAAGCTCGTGATCGACCGCTTCTACGCCATCAACAGTCAATTGCACAGTCCTCGCCAAACAGTCTTGCTTGCCGCGGCCTGGAACAACAACGATTGGACGTATACCGCTCTGGAGTCACATTACGAAACCTTAGTTCGATACATGGGCTGGACCGATGTCGGGCGAGTCGTTGCTACGGACAGCGGCACCCGCGGCATGTGTGAATCAACCGATTTTCCCCAAATGGCTTACGAGCTTGGGAAAAAAGTCGGCACTCGATAAAACCGAGAAATTGCCATGAGGATTGTTTATTGCTTCGAAACCGCCGACCCTCTGCTCAATTGGACTCGGCGCATGCGCCTTGATGCGGTTCTGCTGCTACTCTTTTTCGTTGTCATGTGCGACCGTCTCACGCAAAACCCGCTACATGAGGCCTTGGGCACGGCAAGTCTTCTCATCGTCTGCACACATTTGCTTGTCAATCGCACCTGGCTGAGGCAACACTTCGGAGCATGGTTCGGCATGGCAGTCAGGCGCCCACGCCGTCCGTCAGCCAAAAACCGTATCAGCACGATTTCCAACGTCGTCTTGCTTGCGACCTTTGCCGCCTCCTTCATCTCAGGAGTAATGTGCTCGCAAACTCTGTTTGCCTCCGTCACGCCACAGGTTTGGCGCATGGATCTTTCCTACCGAACGGTCCATGTGGCGCTTTCTCTGTGGTTCTTCTTAGCTGCTGCCGTTCATGTCGGACTGCACGCGCGGCTTGTCCTGGGTAAGTGGGAAACGTCTCTGAGAACTCGAGTTCCCGGGTGGGTAGTCGTCTTCGGCAAGTACGGAATTTTGGCGATATTGATCGTGTTGTCCGTTCAGATTTGGATTCGGCGCGATTTTGCCTTTCTTCTGATGTGCGAAATGTCCTACATCACGGTCGCGCGAGACGAACTCTTTTTCGCGATGCCGGTTGATCTGGCGATCTTATTCTGTGCCGTTGCCGTCGTTGTTTATGCGCTCGCCGTAATGGTTTACGGCCGGAACTGACGCAAAAAAAAGGAGACATACCGAATCTGTACATCTCCTTTTCCTGGAATTTCGTGGTCGGCGGCGGGACTCGAACTAACCTGTATTTACAGTGGTTCTAAAGCGCCCTATTTCATATTACTACCCTTGTTGCTACCAAAGATTCAGTTGCTTGGGTGAAGCTTCACTACTGCGTCGTGCTTCGTTGCGCTGTCTCGAGCCACTTTTTCACATCGCTCAACCAAGCTTGCGCCTCTTGCGAGCAAGCTTGTACATCCGGCAAGCAACTTTCTTTCAGATGCACAGGAAGCGGCGCTGCTTTTGGACAGTTTACTCTCAAGGGCAGCAGCTTGGTTGCGCACCCGCTCAACGTCATCACGCAGATCGACAGACTCAGCGCGAGCACGCTCAAGCGCATCCCACGCGTCTGCGAGCTGCTTGGCTTGACTCTGTTCTTTTGCTCGATACTCATCAGTCTTTTCCTTCATGGCCAGGGCATACTGTGCTTGCAGGTTGGCAATATCAGCCTCGTAAAGTGCGGCCGCATACTTGTAGCCAGCACCGAAAATAAGAAACCCCGCCACAGCACACGTAGCCACTTTTAGCCAAGTGTTCATACTGCCACCTTAAGCCCGGCGAGCTCAGCGCCTTCCTTCCATGTTTCGAGACTGATGTTGTCTGCTGCCGAACCGTTCTCGTGATAAGCAATCGCGCGTGCCAGATGAAGATAGACCTGCGGATTGCCGTCAAAGGCCAGAGGATGATCCGGCGCAACACCAAGTCGGTCACACACGTGCTTGATATAAGCATCCGTGTTGTTCTCCACTGGCGGCGCCCAGCGGATGATGATTTCTCGCACCGTCGAAAGGCCATACTTCGTGTGGTACGTCATCAGAGTGCGGATCAAAGCTCGGCAACCGTAGTCCATGCTCGAGAACGTGCAAAAACGTTCGTCGCTTCCAGGCAACTCCTGTCCTTCCCAAACTTCGCCCGTCTTGTCGATGTTTCCCGGGTTGTTATTTCTGAGGCCGCGCGTCGGCATTTGTATCTCCTTCAATTTTTTCAACTGTGTCTTCGAGGCGGTGATTCAAAGCTCCGATCAAGCGTCTAAGGATCGGAGGGATCGATTGACCGTACCCCGCCTTCTCAAGGTTCTCGATGATCGACGCAAACTCTCCCAGGCCATACATACAGATGACCATCGTTTGAAAGATCGACACCCCAATGACTGGTTCAAAGAGCACGTCAAGACCGTGTGAAAGGCCGCAGACGGAAATGATGAGAACCTTCCTTAAAACACCATCCCGTAGGATGCTGGAGTCAAAATCTCCGGTCTTTGATGCGGCCACCCAGCCCGTAATAAAGTCAATGGCGACAAAGATCGCTAGCCACCAAACCAAAGGCCAGATCGCTTCCGTGAAAGCGAAGCCCCAGATCGCCCCGGCCAGAGACCCTATGGCCGTGATTGATCGATCAAGCCCGAGACTCGAAAAATAGGCGGCAATATCTGAAACTCTCTGGATCATTCCTTTTCCTTCTGTTCAAACCCTGACCCTTTAAAAGGGTTGAAGTACGCCCAATGCTGGCAGTACGGGTCAGAGTCCACATCTCCCCACATCTTCCAGCCTGCACCAATCCGGACGCACTTCCAGTGGCCAAAGATCTGGTAGTGATAGACGTAGTAGATCTGCCAGCAAATCAGCTTCCCGTCCCGTTCCATGTACCATCGACAAAGGCCGCTCACACCAGACTTGTCGCCAATCTCAGGGTTCCCTTCATGCCAAGCCAGATCACCCGTCCGGTAATGAACGCCGAGCACGTAGTAGTTGAAGCCATAAGCCGAGTTTCTGAAGAGCCATGCACAACGGCGCATCCATGTCCAAAAGACCCCGTCACGTGGCCATCGCTCTTTGTGACCACGGTCGCCATCACAGGTGTTATCAGGCGTCTGGAACATCCAGAGCCACTTCGGAAGCCAGCCATCGTCTTGGACGAAGTAGGCTAAAAGCGGAGACAAGAGCTTTGCGAAAAGTTCAAAAGGAACCCCGATCAGAAGGGATAAAAACCACTTCAAATAAGCCATCTTCAGGCACTCCTACAAAAATTAAGGCTCCCCGCTACAACTCAAGGAGCCTTACAAATGGCACTTACAACCAAGCAAATCCAATCTTTAAAACCGCGCGAATCGCGCTACTCCATAGCAGACGGAAACGGCTTGACCTTAAGAGTCCAGCCATCCGTATCCAAGTCCTGGGTTTTCAGGTCACACCATTCCGGTCGCATCACAGACGAAACCATCGGCCATTGGCCTGAGATGAGCTTGAAACAGGCTCGGAAGATACTCCGAGCCCGCGTTCCTAGACTTCCGGCTTCTTCGGCCACATAACATCAAGCGGGAACCCCTCTTGCTGCGGCACATCGCGCAGTGCCTGTCGGTATGCCTTGACAGCCTCAAGAGTTTCCGCGTTCATCGGATAGTCCGGCATTAGCAAAAAGTCTGTTTCTGCAAGCAGCGCATCGCGCTTGGCGCGAGCATCGGCTTCGAGTTCTTCGTTTGTCGGCTGGTACCCCGGCAATGGCGTAAAGCTCTCGATTTGCTGCCCGTCTGCGCTAACCTTGACAGTTAACGGCGACGCCTGCGCCGCTTTATCTCCGAAAATCTGCTCGATCTCTTCAGCGGGAATTTCCTTTGCCTCCTGTGCAATCCACTGCGCCGCCTCTTCATCGGATGCGGCATTTACGCAAATCCATTTTGGCGTGTAATCGGGATTAGCGACTTTCTTTCTCCCCAAGTTCGTTACAGGAACGGATACCTGTTCTTTAGTCTCTTTTCCCTCTTCGTCAACACGAACTATCGTTTCAGTTTCATAGCTCGTTTCTTCGACCTCTTGAAAGATTTCCCGCTTATTGTAATTAGCGTCAACAATAAAAACTCTAAGCATTTGTCACCCCGAAAACTACGATACTCATATCAGAGCATCCGTTTAAATTCATGGTAATCGTTACGGTCTCTTCCGCAACCGTCCTTGCAAACATATTAAAAGATCGATTTTGCGGGTTGAAAATTCCAATCTGTTCATTATTGGTTAACCCGGTAAAGTCATAAGTAGCCGTTCTTGATATGTCTGAAAGCCCGTTGTTTGTATCTAACAAAAGAAAAAGTGTCTGCCCGACCACTAAGTTATTAATCGTTACCACCACCGGGCCGCCCGGTGCCGATCCTGTTTCTCGCCACGCAATCGGTCTCACTATTTTGTCGTCAATACTCTGAATCTGATCGTTGACAAACTTTGCCGTGGCGACTTCGGTATTTATGGCCGTGCTTGGCGTATTAGCAGCTAAATTTGCGGCAAAAGAACCGTCTGCATAGTCCCAAAATTTGATGAAATTCAACCAAGCGGTGTTGGTTCGGTTTCGCCCGATTAGCTGAACGGTTCGATGCCCTTCCGTGTTAGCCGTTGTTTCCAAGCCAATCCACCGATGCCCGTCAGCATCGAGTACTTGAGCAAGCATCTTGTTCGAATCACTAGTTCGGCTCGTATCGCCAAGGCGGATACCGCTCCAATTTGCACTCTGAATCAGTGTATTTGCATTGCTAACGACTGGACTTCCGAACGTTTTCGAGCCGTTGATGGTTTCAGAACCAGTCGTATGCACTACGTCTGTGCTGTTTTTGATTCGGTCATTAACAAATTTAGCAGTTGCCGCCTGAACGCCATTCGCATTGCTCGGCGTGTCAGGAACATTCATATACTTTGTTCCATTGTCATCAAAGCCGATTTCGAATGTCGCGTAATCGGTTCCCCCCCGACGCTGTTGATTTAGCCGTGCCAAATTGCAAGCATGTTTTGTTAGTTGTTTGTTGCCAGTATTTAATCAGCGCGGCTGTTTTGCCATTTTTATCAACAAGCGTTAAAGGGAAATTTTGAATCGGATCAGTTTGCGGTGGGACGTCTCTATCTAAATTGGCATACTGTTGTCTGTAGGCTGTAGATCCTTTAACCGTAAAAGTACCCGTATTTGTAACGTCACCCGTCAAATCCCCGCCCGTAAGAGGCAATGCCCCGATATTTTGGAGCGCTTGCGTCTTTTGCTCGGCAGTTAGGTTTTGAGCCTGTAGGAAACTCACCAACCCGACCGCATTGATATTTTGATCTAAAATAAGTCTTCGCCACGGTTGCCATTCACCGTGTTTTGTTCTTATATAAAACGTATCTGCACTCAAAGTGCGTATAAAAAATTGAACCGCGTAATTTAATTGTTTGTTTGCATAAACGACTAAAAAGCCCGCAACATCTCCGAAATCGCCTCCATTCTGATACGTACCGCTTATACGCCAAACACCCGACTTAGTTCCATATTCATTAAAGTCAATGTCGGTAACAGCATCACAATTGCCGATTTGCCCGCGGTCGCCCGCGAAATCTGTAGAGCTGCCGTGGATGGCAATGTCATCAACTGTGGCTTTTCCGGTTACTTTCAATAACCCACCGACATTCACGTCACCGTTCGCCTGGAGCGCTTCCAGAGTCGTCTTACCGTGGGCAACCAGGTTTCCGGAAACATCTCCGTTGCCATTAAGGTCAAGCTCTGTCGCCGTGACCTTTTTGGCAGAGACAGCCTGCAAAGTGGTTGCGCCATTGACCTTCAGCGTGCCACTAGCCAAAATGTTCGTCGCATTGACGGCGGCCAAGGTGGATGTTCCGGTCGCCGTGATGCTCGTGACATTCAAACCGCCTTGCGCATTCAAGGATCCCTTGATGGTGACAGCTCCGCCCACCACAAAAGTCCCGGACACATCACCATTGCCATTGATGTCGAGATTCGTGCCAGTGACCTTGCCAAAGCTCACGTCGCCAAAGCGGGTCGCGGCAGTCAGCCCTTGATCAACCGATTCAGGAGCGTTTCCGGATCCCGTCCGGATCAGCTTGCCGGCCACTTGATCGGCCATTAGCTGCTGGTAGGTCTGATCAGCAACAGCCACCTTGTCGGACGGCATAGCGTCCGTTGACATAAGTTCGGACGAAAAAAAAAGCGCGTTCGGACGCGCTGTAGTAGTAAGCCATACTTTACCTCTCAGTAACCGATAGCCATCCAGTAGCTCGAAACGCCTCCATTGCCGTTGTGCTTGAAGGCCGCGTTTCCTCGCTTGAGTGTCGAAAGTGCAAAGGTCGGTGCGAAGTTCCCTTTTGCTTCAGCCACCGCAAAGACCGCTTTGCTCGGGAAGGCCACCGGAAAAGCGATCACACTGTTCCCATTCGATGCCAGCGTCGCCTGACCCCACTGCAGAATCAAACCGTTCGGTAGCTTCTGCATCCCCCAGTCACCGTGCGCCTTCAAAAAAGCAGCCAGAAGGTTTGCCGGCGTCAAAGCCTTGGTCTGATCCTTGCCGGCAGCCACTTCGGAAGATGTCGCAATGCGAATCAGACCAGTTCGCCCGGTCGTAGCTGTGCGGGCAGAAAGGGACGCGCAGGTGACAACACGTGTGGCATCCGTGCCCGTGATCGTCTCATCGTTCGTGGCAAGCTCGACCACGCCCAACGTTGACGTCGTCGCCGGCGGGTTCAGAAGGTTGCCGTCACCAAAAATGACCTGGTCGGCGCTGAAGTCTGTAACTGCAATGTCAATGGCCAACATCGAAATGGCCATCGCTGACTTTTGCAGGATAGGTGTGTTCTGCGAGTAGACCGCAAAAAGAGTGCCCTTGTCGGTATACAGCCCAACTTCGTAGACCGTATAGGCGTCATCCGTACTATCCTGCACCGTGCAGTGGATAATATTGTCGGCCACTGCACCGCCGGCGACCGTTGTCAGTCGCTTAAACTCGGCCTGGAGCTGAGTCTGCTCAGGTGTGGCCGTGTACTGCCCGGTCCCGTATCCGACTTCAGTAATCAAAACGGCATCTGTGCCGGCTTGCGACGCGGCCACTACCTCATCGAGGCCGGCCTGCGTGATGATCATCTTCAATTCGTTTGCAGTATCGTGCATCGCTTAATCTCCCAATGGCAGGACTTGCGGAGCATCCGGCTCCGAACCACCCTCAAGTTCTTCGACTCGTGCCGCCAGCTCGGCAATCGTCTGGTTCAAAGCGTCGATCACGGTCTTTAAAGTGGCTGGCGTCACAAACTTGGTGGTCGACGTGCCGACAGAAACCTCTTCGGCACTTGCCGCGCGGTCATCCACGGCCGCCTTCGTAGTGGCCGGAGAAACAGCCGTCGTTTCGTCTATACCGGCCTTAGCCTCGTCCGGAGTCGCCAGGCGCACCGTGCCCGCCTGTTCTTCCGTCGCAGAAGCAAAAGCATTGTCAAAAGCCGCCTTGACGGTGGCCGGCGTCATCGCCTTTGTCGCATCAGTCCCGGCTTTTGCTTCGGTTTCTGTGGCAAGCTCCACAAGACCTTTTTTGCCGGTGCCGGCCTCAATGGCCAGAACCGACTTCGGAGTCAGGAAAGACGTCGTGGACGAACCACCTGCGGCCACTTCGTCGCTCGCAGCCCGGGCATCGACTGCAGCCTTCAAAGCCGCTGGCGTGACAGCTTTTTCGGCGTCCGTGCCGGTCTTAGCCTCGTCTGCCGAGGCCGTTTTGATCAAGCCTGCACGCGTATCCGTCGCCAAAAGCTTTGCCAAAGCCGACGGCGTTACGGCGCGCTGCGAGTCAATGCCGGCAAGCGTCTCGGCTTCCGTGGCCAGCTCGCAGATGCCTGCATTCTCAGTCGTGGCCGCTGCAAAGCTGTACGTCATGCCCTCAAACGTGATCGATGCCGAGTCAATCCCGTCAAACTTGATGTCAACCGACAGCAGAGCCTGCGACGTCGAGACCTTCTGCAAGATCACTGACTGCTGCGAAGTCACTGCAAAGAGCGTTCCGTCAGCCAGATACAGACCGAACTCGTAGACCGCGTAGGAATCTTCGGAGTCGTCTCGGATCGCCACATGGATGGTGTTGTCTCCGGTGTCCCCGCCCTCGATCACATCGATCTGCTTGAACTCGGACTGCAAAGCTGTTTGCGTTTTGCTTGGCGTGTAGCGTCCGGATCCCAGCCCGATCTTTGTGATCTGGACGGCAGCCGTACCCGTGGCCTCGCCGTTGACAATCGCCGCCAGTCCGGCGTTTGTAATGATGATTTGCATATAACCTCTTATGAAGCTGTGGCCACAAGGCAGCGCGACACGATGACTCGCGCACCAGCGGCAAGACCGATGGCTCCATCGGCATCAAGAGAAGTGATTGACTCGGAGCGGATCCGTGCAAAAGCGACAGGGCGAAGATAGGCACACATGCCCATGCCTCCGCCGACCTGCTGCTGGATCACAAAGGTGTAGTGACTACGCACAGGCTTGGCGTCATCAATGAGACGGATCAAATCCTCTTGCATCTCGGCGTCGAGCACACCCTCGATCTTCCCGAGCGTGGCGTAAATCGTGAACGTGTGGGGCGTCCCTTTCGGATCCGTCTCCCACCATTCCTTGATGGTTGCCGCCGACTGGATGGAAGCCAGCGCGTCGCGCACTGCCCTGACCGTCCCTTTTTTGCGCTTTTCCGTGACCACATTCTTGACCACCGAGCGTTTGAGCTCGATCGGCCAAGAGTCTCGCCAGACCGACGCATCCCACGCATAGGCCAGATGGTCAAGCTGCTCACTCGAGAGTCCGTCGATGCTCACGTAGATGCTCGGAAGATCCAGCGCAGCCGTCACCTCTTGAAGCAAAGGATCAAGCGCCTTGCCTGCGCTACTGACCGACTTGTCCCGATTAATCGAATCGGGGACAAGATCCAGCAGCGAAGTTTGATCGAGGGTCTTACTCATCTTTGTATCCCTCATAAACGACGCTGACCTTCGTGCACTGCGCCACCTGCATCGCTTCGAGCTTCTTCCATGCAGCAGGTTTCATCTTCGAGTCGTCGACTCGTGAAGCGCCGGCAGCAAAGACCAGCTGCAAGAGCTTGCCGGGCGTGATGTCCCTGCCGATCTTCGTTTGCTGCCAGAGGCGATATTGCTCGACTGCCGCCTCAACATCGGCCTGGATCTGAGCGGCCTTGCTCGAATCCTCTTGATTGATCCAGTAGTGCAGCTCGATCTCGTAGTTCGAAGCCGTCGGCGCCTTGACCACCACGTAGTCGGTCAGCGGTCGAATGTTTTCGTCGGAAAGATGTTCTTCGATCTGCTCAAGCGTGTCTTCGGTCGGAAGCGTGCCATCGGTCAGCAAGACATAAACATCAACTTCGCCAGGCGTGGGCGAGTCGACTTTGACGTCGATGATCGCCGGCGACACACTCTTTGCGTGATAGACGTAGGCCTTTTCGGGGCCAGCTACAGAAAAAGAGTTCGGTGCCAAGCGGATTCGATCGGCAAAGTCCGGATCGCTTTCGGCATCCGCGCCACCCGTCGTGATCGTCGTGTTCTGCGCCCCGGACACAAAAGTCATCGGCGTCACGATCGTGCTGATCTGCCCTGCGAGGTAGTCATTGCCGACAGGCCCGGCCACCGTGCAAGATGCCGAGACTTCGCCCGTCGTCTCACCGATGGGAATCAGAAGATCTTCATCGGTCTCGAAAGTCACGACGCCATTCGTCACCTGCGTCCCTGCCGGAATCGTGTAGACGGATCCGAGAGCCTGCGACAGCGTGAACTCGATCGTCGTCACAGCCTTGCTTTCGGCCATGCGCTCGACAGCCAAAAGCTGACCGAGAGCGTCAAGGTATCCGCCCTGCGCATAGCTCAGAAGGTTCTGCTGTGCCGCCAAATTGATCGCGGTTCGCTGCTGGATGATGACGTCAGCGATCGAGAGTAAAAAAAGGCGGCGAGGATCGCCCGCCGCTAAAGTGTCACCGCTGGCCTGTTCAAAGCCTGTGATGATCTGGGATCGGATCGTCTCCGCATCCGTCTCAAGAAAGTTGACCGGAGCCAACCCCCACCGTGGAATCGTCTCTGCCATAAGGCTATTCTCCAATCGAAACCGTTACAACCGGTTTCAAAATCCCATCCAAAGAGTCTGCTTGTGAACTTTTAAACTCAACCGACTTCACCTTTGCCCGAGGCTCGTATGTCTCAATTGCGTCGATGATTTCCGACTTCATTTGCATCTGAGCCACAGCCGTCGGAGCATCCAGGTACTGCCAGGACAATCCAAAATCTCGGTCCAAAGGCACCGACCCCTTTCGAGTCGCCAAGATCGTCCGGACGTTCTGGAGAATTTCGACCACTTCGGTCTCCGGCGCAAAGTTCACATCCGAGTCCAAGCTGACAACAAAGTTCATGCAGCCTCCCGCAAGTTGATCGTCACGTCTGCTGACACACAAATCCCCAAGCCGCTGTGATGCTTTCTGTTCTCCGACATCGATTCAATAATGAATTTGCCCATGTAATCGGGACCGATCAGAAGCCGCTGCGGCTCATGTAGCTCCATCATCTCCCGCAGAGCGACCAACGCCGCCAAAGGCGTAACTCCGAGTGCCGAATTCAGCTGAATCGAAAAACTGACCTGCAAGAGTTCCGGCCCGATGTATTCGAGCTTTGGCTTTTGACCGATCACTTCATGCGTGGCCCATCGGTCTGAACGTTCGACCTGAAGGTCCTTAAACGTCATCACCACCGACGAGCTGCACACAAATGGAATCATTCCCAGTAATCCCAATGCGCTTGCCATTCCCATTTCCTTTAGTGAGGTTCAGACGTCTCTCCGTGCGGAGCAGTGTGCGTATGGCTGTTGAGGCTGATACCGCTTGCCACCACGTCTCCGGTTGCCGTCAGCGTGCCGTTGAGCTGGATGTTGCAGTTGGCCACCACACCACCGCCGCCAGTCACCGTAAAGCCGCCCTGGCCTGTGATCAAACCCTGGACCGTGATGTTTCCTGTGAAAAATGTGTCCGGCGCGTCAATCGTCACTGACTTTGACGCATGGATAGTTGCCGTCGTGCAGTTGACCGTAACCGAGTCCGGCACCGTGATCGATCCTTTTTGCTGGTCGAAAACGATTTCAGTGCCGGCAATAGTCACCGTCAGCGTGTGCGCTGCACGGTCGTAGCAGATCCGGGTGCCATCTTTAAAGACCACCGTGCGGCAATCAGCCGTTGTCTCGGGAGGCTCAACATCGCCCGCATAGAAAGAGCCGATGATCACACCGTCCTCAAAGCCATCGCTACGAAAAAGACACAGCACATCCTCTCCGATGTCCGGCATCTGGTAATCCCGATTGCCCAGCGAGTTGCGCTGCATGATCGGAAGATCGTAGGTGACCATCGAGTTCTCGTCATCGAAAATGACTCGAGCCGTGCATTTGACCGGATTGATCGAGCTGACTTCGCCAATCTTGAAATTGTCAAACTGCATCAATATTCCCTGTTGACACGCCGCAGTTGCAGGCTTGTCGTGTAGCCCCCGCCGCCAACGTCGTGCGAAGATGATTCGATAATGAAATTGCCATCAAAGCTTCCAAAACCCTCGCAGGCGATCACGCACCCGGCCAAAAGCGAGGGATCACCAATCACCGTCAAGCTTCCGGTGACTCGACGCAGGTTGACTTTGCGAAGCGTAGCCTTGGCAAGACGTTCGGCTTCGGCCTTTGAAGTCACGCGCTTGCGCACGCGGTACTCTTGGCCAGAAGAATCGACATTCGGATCCGTATAGCTGTAGTAGTTGATCGCAGGGTTCTTCTGTGCCCGGTAGTCAGGCGTTCGAAGCTTCTCAAGCTCTTCGTCCACCGTGCCGGGCTTCTCAGGCGTCTTGGAAAAGTCGTAGCCACCAGCGGAATCCTTCGACTTCTTTTTCATGTCACGCCACGCCACCACGCACGTCTTGTAGGTCTCTGACTGCTGTGAGCTGAAAGACCATGAAAGCACGTCCGAAACGCCCAGCGTGATCGCCTTGATCGGCTCCTTTGTCTCGTAAGACCGTTGATCGAAGATCACGATCTTCTGGTCCGTGACTTTGATCGAAAAGCCTTCGTCTTCGCAAAGTCGCTGAAGAAAAGCCAAATTGCTCTCCTCTTTTTGATCTCTGCGGTCATACTGCGGGTCTTCCTCGACATCAAAAAAGAGTTGCAAGCCATTTTCGGCCGCAATCTCTTCCGCGATACCACGAAGCGTTCTGGACTCCCAAGCCTTGGTAATCGCTTTGCGTCGAATAGGCTGGCTCAAAGGTGTCGACACGGCCTGCATCTCAAAAGTACGAGGCGCACCTGAAACACTCATGCTGTCGACGTAGAAACGCCCGCAATGCAGTTCGTCGGATCCGGATCCCGTTGCTAGGTAGGCATCGACAACCTCTCCGCCATCCGGCTTCCAAGTAGCCGCCCACTTCCCCGTCTCGTCTTTCAGAGTAAGGCGAAGCTCATCGGCCTCGCCTGTCTCTTTATCTGAGAAGGTGAAGGACAGCAAATCGGGCAGAACGCTTTGTGAAACATCCTGCCCGGCGGCCGTGAAAAGTAAACGTAACTTCGTGCGAATCGGATTAGACATTGCTGTTCCTCTTCCAAGGCGGCAAGTTCTTTTCAAAATCGCTCGATGTCGTCACAATGTCCGGAACGTTCAGCACTACCCCGTCAGAAAAGAAAACCACCTTGCGGTGGTCCAAATTGGCAGCGATCAAACGGTCCATGAAAAGCTCGGATCCATAAACAGTCTTGGAAATGATGTCCCAAGTGTCTTGAGACTTGGTTGTATACGTACACACTTTTCACCTCACGCAAAAGAAAGCCGCTTCTGCTCGGTCATGAAGCGCTGCATATTGGCCCTGAATTCCTCATATCCGGATCTCAAACCTGTCTGCACCGCTCCAGCCACATCAGCGCCACCGCCCTGCACATTGATGACCGGCGAGAAGTTGATCACAGTTCCGCCCGCACCTTCGCCGCTAGTGGCAGGTAAAGGCTGAAGCATCGTCGAGAGCTTCGAGAGCGGGATAACTGCCTCGGCCTCCCCCGCCTCCGCAATCGTCGCAAGCGTCGGTTGCGTTGCGATACCACCTTCAGCCAGTTGTGGAATCTTTGGCAATTCAAAGCCGAACTTTTGCCCTCCAATGGCAGGCACCCAGTCCGGAACATTGAAAGCCATGCCGTTGATCGACTCGACAATGGAGTTGATCATTGCAATGATCGCGTTTATCGGCCCCTTCATGATGGATGCCAGCGAGTCAAACGTGTTCGCAAAGAATCCTTGGATGGATGTCATTGCGCTGCTCCAAGCGTCTGAAATGACTTGCGCAGCGCTAACCGCCATAGCCTTGAGTTCGTCCCAGTTTTTGTAAACAGCCACACCAGCTGCTACCAATCCGGCCAAAAATAGAACGATAGGATTGGCCATCAAAAACTTCATAGCCGCTCCTAGACTCTTGGCTGCAACCGAAAGCAAATTCATGGCCACCGCTGTCGCCTTGGAAGCCACTACAGCAGCAGCTGCGCTTACTCGGTACATAATGAAGGCTTGCCGTGCCATTAAGACCCATTTTGTGACGGTGAACACAACCTTCAGACCTTGAAAAACGCCTCGGAAAATCAGAAAAGCAGACCCTGCGTAGGCTACAGCTGTTGCAATCGCATTGAAGTTTTCCAGCACAAATGACACAAACGACATAGCTCCTGACAGGCTTTTATTGAACCACTGCGTAATAACCGGAAGTGCTTTGGTAAACGCCTGAGAAAGCGCCTCAATTTGAGGCGCAAGAGCTGCCAGCGCTTTTGAAATCTTGGGCATTTGCTCTGTAATCGCCTTCGCAGCGGAATCTGCAGCCGGCAAAAGGAGATCCATAAAAGACCGCGACACAATTCGAAGCTGACTTCCCAAATCGCTGCTGATGGCTCGAGAAACCTGTTGCATGGTTCCCTCAATTTGAGGAAGGCTCCCTTGAATCGCCTTGAATCCTTCCAGCGCCTTGACTTCCAAGTCTTCAAATTGGGTTCCGAAAAGCGCAACGCCGGCGGCATTTCGAGCTACCGGATCTTCCATCTCGCTAAGACGTTTCACTACTTCAGCAAAGGCAACTTGTGCCGATTGCCCGCCGGCAGCAAACATCTGAGTCGCCTTTTGCCCATTCAAGCCAAGCGCGGCAAAAGCCTCCATGCTCGACTTCGAACCGTCTTTTGCTCGAATGTTGAACTCTTTGATAGCGTCGCCAACTTTATCGATCGAGAAAGCACCATCTTCAGCGCCCTTGACCAAGTGCGCCGCAAACTGCTCGGCCGTAAAGCCCAATGCCTTGTATTGGACGGCGTATTCGTTAAAGGTGTCCAAAAGATCGCCGTTCTTGTTGGCGCCGTTCTGAGCCGCATAAGCAATCAAATCGAACGCTTTTTGTCCGTCAATGCCAAAGTTCTTCATCAAGGCCGATGTTGCTCTGGCTGTTTCGTTGACATCCATATCAAATGTCTTGCCAAGAGCCATCGCATTCTTAGTGGCAGACTCCAAATCCTTTCCGTCAAGCCCTCCAACTTGCTTGATCGTGGACATCGCTCGCGCCACCTCGTCAAAAGATTCCCCCATGCCGGAACTGAAAACCGCGCGTGCTGCTTCCTCAATCTGTTTCATCTGCTCGGCGCTCGCCCCTGTTGATGCCTGCACGCGAGCCATAGCGGCCTGATAGTCTGCCCCCACCTTTGCCCATGCTCCGCCAGCCACTAGCGCTGTAGCATTAGCTGCGCCACCGATCTTGACAATTCCGGCATTTACCGAGTTTGAAAAATCAAGTGCTTTGTTGAGACCGTCCTGGCCTTTTTGAGCCAGGTCGACCCACGGCTGTAGCTTTGCCGCTTTTTGCTGAGCCTTGTAGGCTGCTTCGGTTGCCTGCTCCAGATCTTTTTGACGTTTGACCAGGCCTGCCAATGAGACTGATGCCGTGCCGGCTTCGGCGTCTAACTCCCGCAGTGCCGTACGATTTTTTTGGAGACTTGTCTTAGCCTTGTCAAGCGCTAGCTTTGCCAAGTTGAAACTCTGAACCAGCTCTTTTGACGGTTGACTCGTCTGGCTCATAGCCTTACCCAGCTCTGCAACCTTTCTACGAGCCTGCCCGTATTCCTTGGAGCTTTCAGCAACAGCCTTTCGTGCAGCCACAAGACCAGCAATCTTTCTGCTGTCGCTGTTTAAACTCTGCATGTGATCGCCCAGTTTCTCAACAGCATCGCTGGCATTCCTAAATGACTTGGGAAAATCCCCACTCATCTTTGCCGCAAGCTTGAAGGCGATTTCATACTGTTTTAAAGCCATGTTTCTCCCCAAAAAGAAAGCGCGGATGAAACCGCGCCCTTTTGGATCTCTTTGCTGCTACTTTTCCCTTAATCAGGTTTGTCGTACATCTTCAAAAAACCGATACACAACGCAGGAATCACAATCCACGCTGCAACTATCCAAACCCAATAGTTCGAGATAACTTCGAGTACAAATCCGCCGATAGCTGCAATAAAAAACGCAATCGCAAGCAAATATGACATGACTCTTTCCTTGATCTATATAGGAAATTTTACGTCTTTGCCTTGTGATTTTCTGTTTCAATCGCTTCGGCCCATGCCCCCAGTTCGGTTAAGGGAATGCCTGTCCACTGCAAGGGGCTACTGAAAGTCATCGCAGAGATCCGCACAAAAAAAACTTTCAACCACTTGTCAGGGTCTCGCTGTTCCGGGAAGCCTAGCCGAGCAAAAAATTGCTCACCTCCTGCGCCAACTTGCAGTAGTCCTTGGCCGGCAATCCCTCGACAAATTCCATAGGCTGCTTGCAGGCTTTGGCCGCCAAGTAGGCACAGAAGTCAATATCAACAGGCGTCACTGCTGCAAAGTTACCCTGCCGCGTCCACTCTTTTTTTGCCGCCGACACATCACGCCCGGTCAGGGCATCCAAGTCCATTTCAACAGCTGTGAACTCTACGCCGTCAAAGCTATAAGGTTTCGAAAGTTCGATTTTCATGATTAATCCTGTAACGCCGGGAAGCCCTTCAGCTCCCCGGCAAAAGCATTAAGCCAAACCAAGGTCCTTGCGCACGCTCTCAAGCGCATCTTCATCGCCAAAGCGAGCGATGTAGTTGAACTTGTCAATTTCGACGAGCGTCTTGCCGCCAACGTCTAGCTTGATGTACGTGCATTCCATTTCGACTTCCGTCCCGGTAGTCGCGCCAACCTCGAGGTTGCCGAGGTTGACGTTCTTCGGTACGCCGCGAAGAGAGAGCTTCACAGCCTGCGTCACAAACTTTCCGGAAGAGGCGTCGTAGACCTGCTGTGAGCCTCGGAAGTCCAAAGGATGAGCCATCTGCGAAGCTAGTGCCGTGACATCCGCCGTGATAGTGCGGAAAGCCACCGTCGTCGTAATGGAGCTGTAATGCCCCAAGACCGGAGTTTCTACTTCGCCAGCAATGCCGGCACCGGACACGGTATCGGTCATTGCCTGAAACTGCGGCAGCGTCACCGTTGCCACACCCAGAAGATCGGTCCCGTTGCGGTAGCAACGGAAGTTGATCAGTCGCTCAGGAATTTGATTCGTTCCCGCCATTTTTATCCTCACTCAAAAAGTACAGTCATGGCCTCGGCGTCGTACTCCATGATGAAGTCGATGTCTCGAGCCGGCGGAGGCGGACTGACCAACACATGGAATTTCGCAATGCCGTCCAAAAGTTCTGTCGTGCTGTTCTCGCTTTCACGGAAACCCACTGAACCACGCAGGATGTACTGCAACGCTGCCAGACCGTTGAGCCACAAATTGGCACTGTCAACCACCGTATCAATCAGCCGTCGATTCAGTGGAGCATCAAGTCGCTGCCAGTATGTCGTGATCAGCGTGTTGCCGATCCAATTCATCATGCGGCGAATCGGGATAAAAGCATCCTTAGGATCAGAGGATCCCGGATAGGCTCCCGTTCGGTTGCCCCAGAACACCCAGCCGGACGCCTCATTGATCGCCGTGCAAATACCTTGACCATTGAGGTAGTTCGCCGTCTCGAAATCGAGCCAAACTTCCTTGCCGGACTCAAGAACCGTGGCCGTGGTCTGCAATGCGTGGTTGGACGGGCTGACATAAGGCGTACCGTCATTCTCGCTATCGACAAGCCCCATCAAAGCGGCTACCTGACTGGACATGTGGAAGAACGTTCCGGACAAAGACAAACCTGGCCAGCAAACAATTTGATGCTTGTCGGTGATGTTGTTCGTGGTCTTCCAGGACGGAACCGCCGTGTAGTCCGTAACCGTGTCGGTCGGTACATCGATCACGCACATCGCTTTAAAGCGACCGTTGATGTCGACGCACTTGGCCGCCATGACGGCCGCAACTTCCGGATCTCCCGAAAAGCCCGGAGCCGTGATCGTGCCTGGAACAAGGCGGAAGCGCGAGTAGACCTCAGCGACCAATTCCAGGCCGCTCTTTTCACCGGATACACTCACTCCACCAATGATGTCATCAGCCTCGACCGCAGACGGATCCAGTTTGTCTGCCGCAAAGGTGATGCTGGATCCGACCAGACACTTGAAACCATCATCGTCCGACAAAGACGTCACGACCAAATTGCCGTCATCGTCGAAGGACAGCTCGTAATCCGTGCCAACGGTGTAGGGCGAATCGACATTCGTGAGCGTCACCGAACTCAAAATGATGCCGGGCTCTGTCACAACAGCCGAACCGGTTTTCGCATCAAGCGTAACCGAAACCGTGTCTGCCGTTTTCTTGTGCTTAGTCGGATCCAACACATTAACAAAGACGGCCGGCGCCACACCAAAGAGTGCAAACTGCGAATATGCAGCTTCGCAAAGCGAGAAACCGAACTTCTTCAAGCCGCTGGTGGAGTCATCGGCTGCCGGCACAAAACCGAAGGCCGCAACAAATTCCTCGTAGCTGTTGCACAAAACCGGTTTGTTGACATTGGTCGGATCGGTCATGTTGACCGGTGCCGTGCCAAAAATCACTGGCAAGGCCGAATCAACCACCACTGCCGGCAAGATCGAAGTCGGAACTTCGGATACATAAACACCATGCTTGTACGCCATGGTTCCCCCTTACTTCAGTTCGTCGCGCAAGCGCGTGACATAGGTGTTGAGAATGTCTCCCTTAGTAGCCACGCGTTGACGCGCCGAAGCCAGCATCGAGACGGGTACAAAAAGGCCCCGCAGCGCGGGGCTTTTTTCTCGGAGTTCTTGAATCGATTTTGGGAACTCGCCTCCCCGAAAAACCGTGTATCGACTCAGAAGTCCTTTCTTGAGGGTCGGGCCGACATAAACCACTTTCGGCTGCAGCCCAATGTTGTTTTCACTCATGGTTCACTCCAATTCACAACGTCCGGCTTGCGGAACGTCCACTTGGTCGTCATGTCAACTTGCCAGTAAGGATGCGCCTGCTCTTCGCTGACTTCGATTCGAATCGGTAAGTCAAGGATGTACTGGTCATCCAGACAGCAATTCGGAAGATCAAACAGCGCTTGGCGGATCCGGCTACAGACATTCATGGACTCTTCATATCCATCCACGCAGCTACCGTCGTCTTGCAGTTCGTAGTAAGCCCCGACGCTAATTGCAACTTCGACGCTCACAGAGTTGTCATCGGTTGTCGACGTCATCGGTCGAACGACCACAAACGGGAAACCTTCGACCTCTTGCTGCGGGAACTTCAAGAACCCGTTGAACACTTCCGGGACAGCGACATCGCCACCCGGGCATGGCAGAGCCAAGTCCTTGATCGCCTCACGAATAAGGTCGCAAAGCGCTCGGCACAACAAAATCTCAGTCATTTGACTATCTTCTCCAGTAGAACTTCGGCTTCATGCTGCAGACGCCGCTCAAAGACTTCGCGCATCCGGGCCGAAACTTTCTCGGCAGAACCTTCAAGCATGGAAGGAACTGAAGGGCCGGCCAACCGCTTGATGGGTTCGCCTCGACGCTTCTTTCCCTTCGCGTCAAAGTAGACACGACTCTTGATGCCGGTTGTCTGCCGAGCGAAGATATGACCGCGCCACTTAAACCCGCGCTCCAGATCGAAAGGATTACCCTTAGCAATCGTCACGCGCACCTTGCGGCGCTTGCCTCCAGTCGTGCTTTCGTCTGTCGGCGAATGCTTGAACTCCCGCAAAGGCAGTTGCATACCCTGCGAAATGATTTCGCCGGCAGGCTCAGACTTGGACGCCTTGGTCACGCGAAGCGTCTTTTTGATCTCGGCCGCTGCAACCGTGTAGTTTTCACGGACGCTTTTGCTGACCTGAGCTCGACCTGCCGTGAGCGCTCGATTGATCGCTCGGGGCAGGATCTTGCCTACCCCGCCCGGCACACTCGAAAGCATCTCACGAGCACGGTCAATGGCTCCGCCATCGATCTTGATGGAGACCTTGCTCATGCTCGATTCGCCTGAAGTTCGATGACAAAAACGCCCATTTCCACCCGGGCATCCGTAACAAAGAAAAACTGTCCATCCAGGTTCAATCGCTTACCCTCTTTGGGCAGCACCTTCATGTCTTCTTCCTTGACATAAATTCGCCGATTGGCGGCATAAACCCCCATGACACTTTGGACAGCCGACGCCACGTTTGCATCCTGATCGATGATGCAAACCATCTTCTGGCCGTCGATCATGTGTTCTTCGGCGAATTCGTCAAGGTTGAAAAACACCGCCTGGATGTCTTCCCGGACAATGTCTTTAAAAGACATTGTTAGCCACCAACATCGTCTTCAACGCTTTCAGGCGTCGTACCATTGACCAGTACGTCCGCCATGCGGCAGAAGCTTTCCGGATGGCGCACAGCAATATCTACGGACTGAAGAGCTCGGATTTCCAAGCCGCCGTTGTCGAATGCAGCCGCAGAATACGGATTCGGAAGGATTTCCAGAACACCCCATTCGCCAATGAGGAGATCCGCCCAGTTGCCGAAGAAAATTTCGGAGCAAACGCCACTGGAAGTACCCTTAGTGAGGTTCTTACGGGCCTGATTGCTGCGAGCCACCGGGTAGCCATTTACTTCGCCGGGAATCGAGTTGCGAACAGCACCCACGATCGGCTTCCAGACGTAGTTGTTGTTGGCATCCTTAATCTTTTTCAGAGCGCCAATCGTCACGGCATTAGCCAGGTACGCCATGGACGCGCCATCGGCATTAGCATCGGCGACCTTGGTTTCCATATCGATCAGATGATCGAACGTGATGGCTGCACCGTTGGTGCCGCCTTCAACCGTCAGAATGCCGGTCTGGAAGGCCAGACCTTTGGGTTCACTGCCAGAACCGGAACCGGACAAAGCTGCGAGGTCGATCGCCAAAGCGATAGACGTCGCCAGTTCGTTGCGAACAAAGTTTTCGACAGACATCGTCACCTGTCGCAGCATGTTGCGGCTGACGAAAGACTTGGCCGCAATAGTCTTCATGTCCAGGGCGACCTTATCAAACGTCGCGTTGGAGCCGGTCACCGTTCCGGTTTCCTGAATCCACTGCGTCGCCGAGACCCCAGACTGACGCGGGATTTCCACCTTGCCGACAAGACCCGGCAAGAAAGTGGCGCCCAGCTGCATGACTGCAGCCTTATTGCGCAGGATGTCAATGAAAGAGCCCATCAGAAGATCGGTCTTCACAAGATTGCCGCCCTGGGTCGGTGTACCGACGTAGTAGCCGGCTTCGCGCATCATGGGAAGGTCGGTCGGCATGAAGAAGCCATTACTGTCTCGACCCATGCGGCGAGCCAGCTCAACGGACACTTCGCGTTCGAGGCCAGCTTCACGCCAATTGCCCGTCATGTGTGCGTTCAAAGCACGAACTAGGCTGTAGCGGTGACGTTCGGCTTCGGACATACCGATATCGAAATCGCGCTTACTGTCGGCGGCCGGAGCCTGACGCTGGGCACTCAGCGTATCCATGATGGCCGCACGAGCCTCATCGACACTTGCACCACGATTGATCAAATCGTTGCGACGGTTGTCGTCAATATTGAACTGGCGGCACATCGTTTCGATTTCCTGGATACGCGCACGTTCAGCGGCGCGAACTTCGTTTTCGGAAACCTGCACGGCCGATGCAGTTTCTTTTTGAGCGGCCGTTGCGGCCGTGGTCTGGTTCTTGTCACCCATAAGAGGCTCCTTTTCGGTTGCTTGGTTAAGACTTCGATAAACACCAACAGATGCGTCTGCCGGCATTGCTACAAGTGAAACTTCAAAAATTTCCCAATCGGTCGCCGTCGTGATCTTTTGCTCTTCGTCTTCCGAGCGCTTAAAGACGCGATAGCCGATTGAGACGTTTGTGAGAATGCGATCCTTGACTCGCGTGAAGGCCTTTTCACCTTCCTCGTCCGATGCGAATCGCATGGTTGCGTAGGTGCGGCCGTCTTCCTGCCGGATCGCGTCGATCACCCCCACCACACGATCCGGGTCGTGACCTAACAGAAGAGGCAACGACTTTTGCCGCTGCCCCATTCGCATTGCCCCGGGCGCGTGGCTCAGGACTTCTTTCCAGTCGGACCACATCTGGATCGGCGTTTCCGACGCGACCGATGCAGTGACCGTGCGATGCTCAACATCAACCGCCTGGTCAATGACCACCGACCGGTGTTGCACTTTGTCTGACATAGCTTTTTCCCCAATAAAAAAGCCAGCTTGTTTGCCGGCTCTTTGTCATTCTTCATTGACTTCATCTTGCTGGATCGGAACTGCCGGAGCTGTGGATGCTCCAAAGGTCAGCCCCAGTGCTTTTGCTCGATCAATATCCGATCGAATTTCCTTGTCGACGTCTTCGCGGTCCTTGCCGTTTCCGATCTGCGCGATGACATCCGATCGGGACATAAAGCCCTGCTCGACCGCCATTGCATACGCCTGGACTTCCTTGGCCGGATCGACCCAAGACCAACCGCGCGGCTTAAAGCGGACCTTCTGATAGTGGTCTCGACGGCGGAAGTAGTCCGGAATGTCCACGGCCCCGGACAGGACTGCGGCATCGAGCCAAGAGCGATAAATCGGAGCCAAGTGGTCTCGGATCAGCCAGCCCTGCAGCACGCGCCACAGACTGCGCTCATCGAGCAATGCCAAGCGGCTTGAGCTGTAGTTGGACTGGCTGTAGTCTCGGCTCAGAGACTCATAGGAAACGCCAACGCCGGCGGCCATCTCGCGCAACATGTACCGCATAAAAGCCTCGAGCGCTTGGTTCGGTCTCGAAGGAGAGAAGCCCGCGAAGGTTTCACCCGGAAGCAGTCTCCGGAAAGTACCCGGCTCACTCTGGACACGGTTACCGATTTTCAAATTCTGGAACCGGGCATCGTCCATCAAGCCTTCTGACTGCTGGATAAAGCCGACAATGTTTGCAGCCGCACGTGCTGCCACCAGTTCGGATTTGGTGTATTCGCTCGAATCATTCATTCGACGCAAAACCGAGTGCATCCACGGCACTCCTCGAGTCTGCGGCCATCGGTCGATCAAAAAGATATGATCAACGTCGGCAGCCGACAGTCGTTTACGCTGCGGTCCGCGATTGACCGACTGAAACTGGTAGTCGCCCGGATGAGCCGTATTCATCCAGTAAGCCACCGGACGCATCCACGGATCGACCTCAACACCAAAGCGAACGCTGTTGCCGTTTCTGGCCACGAACGTCCCTTCGGTTTGCCCCAGCAGAAGGTCGGACTCGATGATCTCAAGAGCAAACGGCACGCGGCTTCTGCCGAACTTCGACTGCACCTTTCGGATCAGCACCTCGCCATCCTGAAACACGGCACCCACAGCCAACCGCAAGATCGAACTCATCGAGAGCTGTCCGGCAGTGTGGCAGCTATCTCGCTCCGACCACTGTAACCACGCCTCTTCGATGCGGTTATTGAGGTCATCGTCAGGCGTCCCGTCCGCCTTCAGGACTTGAGCTTGAACACCGATGCCGGTGCCGACGATGTTGTCTTGGACAATGCGCTTCAGGTTTGAAGCGTGTGGATTGTCTCGAATCATCTTGCGGCTGCGATTGCGCAGCGTCTCAAGACTGCCGGCTAACTCTGAATCCTCAGACGTAGCCGGCGCCATCCAGTCACCCGATAGTCGCCCGCCTTCGGCCGCTTCGTATTGCCGCACCATAAGGGTCGGCTCTTTGCGAGGCGGCTCCGGCTCCTTTTGGAACAGTCGTTTCAAAATCCCCATTTACACAAACTCCACAAGCATTTTTCGCGGGTCAGCACCGGAGGCAGCGCACTTCTCCAGATACACTTGATTGCGCCAGTAGGCAACCAAATCCATGAGCTCTTGCGCACTGCCAAAGCTCAGTGTTCGGCTGCCGATGGTGTAGCTCTTGTACTTCGAACGGCCGTTTGTCGTGTAATCCATCAGGGCCTTTTCAACCTGAGCTAGACAACGCTCTGCTTCAGTTCGGTGATCAAAATCAACATCGGCTACCTTTTTCAGAACCCGAAAAGTCTCAAGCACCATCGTCCGACGATAGAACTCATCGGCCGTCAATCGCACGATCAGATAGGTCGTCCCCATCGGCAGCGTTTCTGAGACATCCGCCGCCAAGGTCACGATCACAAGCCCATTGGCATCAACAGCAGTCAAATTCACAAGACTGCCTTCAGACGTGCGCAAGAGCGCTTCGATCTTCGGGTTTTGTGGGGCTTCACCCATCGCCAACAGCCGTTGACGGTTAAGATTCCAGACCCGCGAGTCACCCGCCACAATGTCTTTCGTAGCTACCACGCGTCATCACTCCCATTGCCGCCATTGAAGGCGTCGTAAAAATCATCTCGTTTGACTGCCGGCTCCGGATCAATTGCCGGTGTAGGCGCCACACTTTCCTCTGTCTGCTGCTCGACTGGCGGCAACAAATCGATCTGCATCTGACTCTGCAACTCCATCTGCCATCGATCAGCTGACCACAAATGCAGCTTCAGCGATCGAGCGGCATGAAGCGCATAGACCTCACAGTCAAGCGCCTCGTTTCGTACCCCTGACTTCTTTTGCCAAACGCGCTTGCTGCTTCGAGACGTCGGCGCTTTGACTTCTGATGTGATCTGCTCCCAGTAGTCAGGTCGAACGCCGTGATACCAGTGCATACGCCCGGGACCGTCACCGGTCAGCTTGATGCGTCCAGCTTTCGCGTCAACACCGAGAATCAAGTCTTTGGCTCGGCTGGTGCCGACGATAAACGGCGTCAAGCCGTACTTCGACGACTTGTGCCTAAAGCCAAGATCGACAGAGGGTTTCGGCGTCGTGAAAATTTCCTTGGAGTCATCATTGACCGACGACCCCTTGATGGCCATGTATCCCTTGCCGCGACGCTTTCGAACAAAGCTGTAAACGGCATCTGATGTTTGGCCATCTGAAGAGTCGATCGACACCGCCCGGATCTTGATCGAGGCCCCGGACGGCGCTTTGAACTTGCGCTCCAAAAGATCCGCCAAATCAACCCAAGCACCCTTGCCGGGTGTCATGGTTTCTCCGGGAATCTCGCCCCAGTACATCAACCAGCTTTCTTCTTCCGGACCCCAAGCTCGGATGATGACGGCCAGTCGATCGTGCTGGACGTCGACGCCGGCCGTGATCACAAGACCGTTCTTCGGAACCGTCAGCTCTTCGTAGGCTTCGGCACGCTTGGACAGTTCGTCCGGCTCCGGCAGATCGTTCTTGAAGGCGTAAGGAATCCCCAGCTGCGAGTTGTAGAAACTGCGCATCTTCGTGTCGTCGCCTTGATCAAGCGCCTTCTTTGCTGTCAGGTACTTGATGACAAGATTGCGCAAGGTCGACCCTGGGAACGGGCTGTAGATCTCGTTGATGTAGAAGCCGGCAGTTCCCAGGAACGGAGCTGTCGCTCGCCAAACACCATGCCGAACCGCTCGATTCTTCTTGGCATCATCCCAGATGCAGCCGCAATGCGGACACACGTAATGAGCCGAGTCGACGTCTGCAGATCCAAACACTTCATGGTGCAGATCGTCCCTCTCATTCCATTTGACGTTATCCCATGACAGAACGTGTTCCTGGCTGCAGTCCGGACACGGAATGAAGAACTTGCGTTTATCGGACTCTTTGTAGGCTTGTTCAACGGCTGAGAAGCCCTCAACTGTCGGCGTGCCGCCGTAGACCACTTTCGATCTGGCAAAGGTTTTGGTTCGCTCGATCAGCAGCGTGATCGTATCGCCCTGCTGCTTGATGTTTGTCACGCAGTCGTCCGGCTCTTCCACGCAGACCACCGGCGCCGGCGTCGACTTCACGCTCGATGGAGATCCGGATCCGACCAGCTTCAGAAAACCACCCGGGAAACCTTTGAAGTTCCAGCGATTGTCTTTGTCACGCTTCGACTTGACAGGGATCTTTTGTGCCAGAGTCGGAGACGCCTCAATCATCGGCGTCAGCTTTTCGTCGTTAAATTCTTTGGCGGCGTTGTCCTTGGCGAACATCACGATCATCGGACAAGGATCGATGTCAATCCTTCGGCCAAGGTAGTTGAGAAGCACGCCGTCGGTCCAGGCCACCTGCGCCGACTTTTGCGCCACGACCTTTCGCACTGCCGGATCGTCAAGTGCCTGATGGATCCCCGGCACCCAGGGAGTCAATGATGCGTTGTAGCGTCCGGGCAGAGCGGTCGACTTCGCACTCATCCCTCGGAAAGTCTCAGCCCACTCTGTCGTCCCCATTTTCTTCGGCGGCTGCAAGATCGTGGCCATTTGCTTGAGCAGCTGGCTGATACCCGCCGAGGTATCCAGAGAGATGTTGAAGGGCATTGTGTGTGTACTCGTTCAAAATGCTGACGTCGATGTCAATCCCATAGAGCGTGTCAAGTTCGGTTTTCAGCTTGTCATCGCGCGACAGCAGCTCTTGCCGAAAGCCGGCAAACACATTGGCCAACTCGCTTTGAAGGTCGGCAATGTTCACCAGCTGGCCTTTCTTTTCGGCCAACTGATACTGCTTCAATTCACGATCGACGCGTTCGGTTAAAACTCTTTCCTTGTTTAAGTCGTATTCGCCATCGATGCTGGCGTGTCCGGCTGCAACCTCTCGCAATCGAGAGATATAAGCCAGCCGGATTTCGTCCAGAGACTTGTCTCTCCATTCGATCCCCATTTTCGAAAGGGTCTTAGAAACCGCCTGTTGCGAAATTCCGAGGTGTTCCGCAATTTCTGTCTGTTTGGTCATGGCATAAAAAAAGCCCGGTTTTGCCCGGGCCTACGATTGAAATCGTTTTTAACCTATTCAGAATCTACTCGCTTAACGTCTTCCATTGGAGGAATCGCCAAAGGAAATGTCACGATTAAACCAATGGACATAATGAGTTGCTGCAATTTGCTTGCCAAAACACAATAAACAGGTTTAATAAATTGATCGTAAATTTCTTGACTTCGCTCTTCATAATTCTCGAGCGGTTCGTCAAAGAAATAAGCAACTCTACCCGTACACGAAGCGGTATACATCGGAGTTTTGCCATCATCCAAAACTCCTTTTGAAATCAACGTTCCGTCTACAACAAGCATCTTCCCGTCTTTTCTCAAATTGGTTGTGACCGGGAAGGCCAACTGCGTCGATCCCTTCATCATTGGCTTAGCAAAGACGTTGGGATTGGATGTAACAGAAACCGAAGTAATGAGTAGCGGATCCTCTCGGATAACATTCATAGTGCTGCGCTCCAAACACCTTGCCTAATCCGAGGCATCACATAGACCTTCTCGTGAGTGGGAACCTTACGCGAAAGCCGACCCAGATCGCATCTGTACTGAGCATCCATATCCAGCCAAAAATTAGGCGTGCCTCCGAGCAGAGAGGCCAACTTCCCAGCCAACGAAGACGAAACGGCAATACAGCCACCAAGGAAAGCCTCAAAATCAGACTCCCCTAACCCAAGAGCATCTCGAGCGCTCTCACGGCGACAAGTGCCATCCTCAATTGCATCTCGCAGCAATTCTCCAGGAGGCGTCGCCCAATCCCTTTCAAAACTCTTAGTCATGGTAATTTCCGATAAATTCAATGCTGACAATTGTGACCGCGGTCCAATCAATACCACCGTCAGCTTTCCTTGGCTCTGGCTTGTGTCCAGATGCAAAAACAAGTCTCATCTTTTCGTCAAGCCAAAACGCTTTCTGGCCGGCACGATCGCCAACAAGATCATGCAACCCCCCGAGGGGCGGCACGTCAGAAACTTTCTCCGCTGCTTGCAACATGCTGAGGTATCTCTGCAGTTTTTTCGTGCAAGCCTGACCTATTTTGCGCTTTGCCACCGCCGAGTCTTCGCATATCTCGGCTATGTCTGAATTTGCAAACAGTATCTGCATCGCGCTCCTTGTTGATGTCCATGGAATTATAGAGTCTTAAATCACAACTTTGAGGCGACAGGTCAGGGAAATACAACCCCTCTAGGGGGCTCACAAGTAGAAAAATTTCGGGGGCTTGCCCACCGCGAAGGCTCAGGCTCAGGAAGGACCCGTGAGCCTGAACCAGGAATAAAAAAGAGGCTGCCTTTCGACAACCTCAAGACCCCGCACCGTTAGGAGAGAAACGGCACTAAGGTAGCGATTCTGATCGGACGCGGCATCGATTCGAACGATGCATCCCACTGGATTAGAAACACTTCTACAGATGTGGAGAAGACTAGTCCATTGCTCTACCCTTAAGCTACACGTCCGGCTCTCACTGGATATGATTGTGGTGTACGAGATTCAACTTACCCAGTGAGGGTCAATCTATGACTGATGAAAACACTATCCTTCTTGGCGTTGCTGTCGGGGCTAGCGCCGCTGTGGCAAACAAGGCGTACGACGATATAGTGCATCCTGCTGCACAAGAAGTTGGGAAAGCGCTTGGACACGCAGGGCGTTTTTTTCAGACCGTGATGAAAGGCTTTTCTGTCGCGTCAGAGAGCATAGACAAAAAATGGGATAAGCTCTTAAGGAAAACGGAAGAAACTATCGAATCAATTCCCCCGGAACGCAGAATCGAGCCATCTCTTGGCGTACTTCAGCCAATCATTGCCGGAGCATGGGGCGCGTTAGATAGCGAATTAGTACAAGGCCTGTTCCTAAATCTACTAAAAACATCTATGGACATGAGCACTAAATCAAAAGCCTTCCCTGTTCATGGAGAGTTAATAAAACAGCTTTCCCCCGATGAAGCTCTAATACTTGTATACCTAAGCAACACTGGTAAATATCATCTGGTCTTGAACGCAAAATCATGTAACCGAGACCACGAAGGCACATTTAATATTGTGAAAGAGAAAATTTCTTTCCTACCAACCACTATCAAGTTGAAATATCCTGAAAATTCTCCTATATACCTTGATAACCTAGAAAGATCTGGTCTAATAAAGATTGATTTTCTTCAACACGCAAGTCCAGAAGATTTATACAAAAATTTAGAAAACACACAAGAATCTCTTTCAATTAAGGGAGAAATTGAAAAAGACGCTTCACAAGTATGCAGGTTCAGTCACGGAATTTTTTACTTGACAAATCTAGGACAGTCCTTCTGCCAGGCATGCATATCCGAGTCAATGAAAAAATCATTTCTTTGATTTCTTTAATCTCGGTTTTGTATCGGTTTGATTTTGCTGCCAAAATGCGTAACCAGAGATAAGTCTTAAAGAAACCCACACACATACAGATAGCAATTAATCCTAAAAAAACATACATCCCATTCATTTTCTGTCAACTTAAATTAGCTAAGACCATATAAAACTGCCCGGCACTGTCCGGGCATTACAACGCTCTGTTGGACGCGCTACATTCGCCCTTTCTCTCAATGGCATCCGCCACCCCGAGAATCATGTTCGCGAACTCTTTTGCTTCTTTGATATCCAGTGTGATGTAAGTCAAAGAGGTTTCTGATCGATTGCCAATCAAAATGCCAATTTCTTCATCACCCTCGCTGCGCACCACCACGTCACATTCATCTTGTATTAGAGTCCTGAAATTCCGAAACCGAGCCCGACCTCTCTCCAGTTTCGCTTGAGCCCAAAAGGGATTTTGGCTGTTATTTTTCATGGATTACTCCAAATCCGACAGACATCAAAAAGCCCGGTCTGTGCCGGGCCTTACGATCTCAAATATTGCCACTAGAGAATCTGAAGAAGATAAGCCCGGATACCCCGGGCTCTTTTACATCTCATTCCACTAGATGTTTGGGAGTGCCAGGGCGGTATTTGTCGAGCGCGCTCTTTTGCTCCGAAATGATTTTTTCGGCTTGCCTATTTAGCTGTCCCATGATCCACATTCTTGCCGTCGATGAGCCTTCGTAATTAGCCTCGGCATACATCTGCACACGACCATCTCGGCGCATATCGTCGACTTGAGCCATCGCTGTTTCGTCTCCTCGAGGATAGACCGCAAAAGTAGCTCCGCCCTTTTGATTGATGACTGAGAAAGCCGGGACGTCACTGGGGCCATCTGCTACATAGATCATGTTGACAAACTGGACGCGACGCTCCTCCAACGGAATCTTCGTGTTGACGTCAATTGATGCGCCTTTGTACTTCCCAACACCTACGCCCTTGTTGATCTCAAAAATCGCCCGGGTTTTTGTCGTGTTGTCAATACTGTAAGCAACCTCCGAAATCTCGTGAGTATCTTCGTCCTCAATGAATTCGCAACCCCAGATCTTCTCAACGAATTCAGCCAGCTTCGATCCCTCAATTGTTTTCTTAAGTCCAGTGCTGACAATGTAGTTCTCGAACCGAATGTCGAACTCTTTGTAGCGCTCGTTTTCGTTGAGATCCTTGATGTCCCTGAGTAGCTCAACGGCTCCCGGGTAAAAGTTCTGCTTTGCGCCATAGCTACGTAGTTTTTCGTTCGTCAGCCCCTTGAATCGGCCGGTTCGAACGTAGCGCAACATGAGGTTTAGGTAAAAAGTATCGGCATTGACTTCGTATCCGGCGGCTCGATACTTGGCAATAAGACCGTTGTTTTCGTCCCAGAAATCTTTGGCTGTGACTTCGTACTCGTCAAACATCGGATCCTGCATATAACCCTGAATCAAGGTCTTGTCAAAATCCCAGATAGTGGCAATCACGAACGACAATCTCAGACTCCTCCATTATTTTTCAGATCCTGCCAGAGCTTATTCACGGATTTTTCGTGTTTCTTCATAAACTCCACCGTCTCCGAAGTCAACCGAACAGTAATTTTAAGTTTTCCATTTCGGTCGACAGTGGCCAGTCCTCCATTGCCGAGTTCTATAAAGCCCTGAACAAAAAGCTCCGACAAGGTTGGCGGAAGAAGGATTTCAACGGAACCCGAGTGGCAGTTAAGCTCTTTATCCTTCGCTTTTTTACAGTCAAATGCAAGCGATGTCAAAAAGACCGCAACCATGACGGCTACGGCAAGCACCCCAACTATCGCTTTAAGCGTTGGAAAGTCTTCCCTAAGCTGTACCAGCGCATCCATGGGCACAAACATCAAAATGGCCGTGATCACCACCCATAGAAGGGTGGGCGCCACGACCCTACTTACAAGCTCCGCGCGATTGTAGAAAAAATCTATCAATTTACGCGAACTACTGTCAAGCGAAAAAGCCATTTATCCACCCTCCTGAGAAGAATTTTCAATAAAATCAATCTCTTCTGAAAATTTTCGTTCCGCAACCTCTACGCGATCCAAAAACGTGCGCTCATTGACCTCTTTCCACCTTGCGATTTCCGATAGTTTCACCTTATTCGCCCTCGGTCCCTCGAGGTACACAAGCGCTAAAACGGCCTGATACTCCGGGTCCAAGCGGTCAATCGCCTGCTGCGTGCGTCGCAGTGAAAACGTGTCCTTCGGCATGTGCGAACCGAAGACATTGCCGCGCGGCATCCCGTCCAGCTCAGGACTGTGAAGCCCGCCCCCGAAACCCTCAATCCAGGCCGCCCATTCGCGCAGCATGGCCTGAACCCACCGCAACCTAGCCATCGGTGCCCTCCTTCAAAGCCTGCCCAAGCGGCAGGTCTCCCTGCAGCCCTTCCCCCAGCACCGGCAGCCCCATGTCGAAAATCGCCTTGTCGACGATGAAGTTGACCAGACAAGAATCGACTCGCAGCGCATACATCCGCGCCGGCTCCGGCACGCGCTCGCCGATGCCGTTGACGATCTCCTTACGATCCAAAACCGAAGGATCGGGCAGGTATTGCCTCAGGGGGCTCTGCTGGACAACGTCGATCAGCTTTTTGGCATCCGACTCGAGCGTGCAGGACGCGATGCGGCCGAGCTTTGCCTTCAGATCCCTCACTGCCCACCAGGACGCGTATTGCGTCACCTTGGCCGTGCAGCGCATGAAATCGGGACCACGGTCAAAGAGCTCGGCGTGGAAGTCGCAGTAGTAGCGCCCTGCCGAGTAGCTTGAGACCCCGGCGTACTGGCAACCCTCGATTGCGCACTTTTGAAAACTCATAGCCGCCCCTCCGCTTTCATGCGCTCAAACAACGGTCTGAAACGCTCAAAAACTTGTTCGTCATACAACAACGCTGTGACGAACGCATCTTTGCGAATCTCACCTGTCGACGTCCGGTAGAACTCACTCTTCAAAACTTCCGCCTTGGCGTCCGGATCTTTCTCGAGTTCCCTCACCCACCCCCAGAGTTGCGGCTGGTTGAGGTCGGAGTGTTTGATGGTGGCGGCGTCTCCCTCGCGCGCGGGCGGGCGTGCGCACACGCGGAGATGTTCTTGTTGTTCTTGTATTGTTCTTATATAGGTAGGCTCACTCTGAGCCTTCTTATAGGCTCTCTCTGAGCCTACTGTAGGCTCACTCTGAGCCGATAAGGATTCTCTTAAAGGCTCACTCTGAGCCTTCTGGTAGGCTCGCTCTGAGCCTACTGTAGGCTCACTATGAGCCGATAAGGATTTGGGAATTGATAGTTCATAGCTGTTTCCGAGCCTCCGATTCCTGGTCGGCACTAACCAGCCTTTTTCGCAGAGTTCGGCAATTGACCTTGTGACCGTGGAGCGAGAAAAGCCTGAGTCCTCCGCTACTGTCTCGCGCGTTACCGGCCATCCGTTTGAACACCGCGAGGCTATCCACAAGGCAATACTCCTTACCGGACCAGGTAAGGAGCTACTTCTCAAAGCGACCATGTAATCCGTGAAGCTGATACTCATAACGATTACCACTCCACATGAGGCGCGGCTTCTTCCTTGGTTACTTTGCCGTACGTTCTTTTTTCTATTCGCACTGCAAGACTTGCGCCACATCTGCGCTGGCCGCTAACGATGTTGTACAGGTGCCCCAGTGAGCAGCTGCAATCTTCAGCAAACCGCTTCTTTTCGTCTTTTGACAGAGAAGATAAAAATTCACTCAACTTCATGGCGAATATCCAACATTTGATAAACGCCATCATATAGCAAATTTTCTTGTCCCGTTCATCAATTAGTGAAAAAATCGGATTCAAACAATCCATAAGGGCTTACTCATGGAAATCAATGAAATCCGCAGAACAAACCTCCAGTCACTTGTTGACACTCTAGGTTTGGCTACATTTGCAGAAAGAGTGGGTCGGTCAAAAACTCAGATATCCAGTCTCACGACAGGATGGAGAAATCTCGGGGAAAAACTAGCCAGAGATTTTGAGAGAAGCCTTGACCTTGAGGAAGGCTACTTTGACAGGGTAAGCAACAAGCCTGACAACAACCTAAAAACAATCCTTGATCGGGTAAGAGTCCCGCTGATCACTTGGGAATCCCTCCTAAGCGAGGACGGCGGCGAACCAATAGGTTATGTCATGGCTACTAATAATGTACCCGACACCTCCCTCGCGTTGAAAATCAAAGACCGCTCAATGCAGCCTTTGTTTGAACCTGATGATTTGGTTATCTATGACCCTGACAAAACAGCTTCACCGTCATCTCTTGTTATTGCTGTAGCTGACGGAGAAGCCGTTTTGAGAAAGTACCGGGCCGTCTCCAAGACCGAGTTTGAGCTCGTTCCTTTGAATCCTGATTATCCGATCTTGTCCAGCAAAACTTCTGCCATCCAAATCAAGGGCGTGGCTGTCGAGCTGCGCAAGTCTCTTCTTCGTTAAAAACTTTTTCTTCTAAATGTCACCCCCAGGAGTTTTACAGCTCTGGGGGCATTTTTTTATCTTTGATCTTCATCAAAAGATGATCAATTTGTTTTCTCGTGTTCATCTTTTGATTTGTAAACTCATCCATCAAGTGCTAATTTCGCATTCATCAATACATCTTTTGATGATCGGAATTAATTATGCCCTCTCTCAACAAAGCACTCTTACTCGGCCATGTCGGCCACACCCCGAAGCTGAGTCAAACGCGAAGCGGCCAACAGGCAACTCGCGTCTCACTGGCTACATCTCAAACCATCTACCGCGCCGACGGCACCAAAGAGCAGCGCACTGAATGGCACAACGTGGTCGCCTACGGTCGCCTGGCCGAGAACATCTGCTCGTATGTCCAAAAAGGGAACCTCTTGTGGGTCGAAGGCGAGATGCACATGCGCGAGTACATCACCCGCGACGGCATCAAGAAGCAGCTCACGGAAGTCATCGCGAACAACGTCCAATTTTTCAGAAACGAACCAGCGAGGTAACGCCATGTCTGAAGACATCAAATGCGTGGTCTACGCACTCATCAGCGCCTGCGGCGTCTACGCCTGGTTGTACGCCCTGGCCGCCATGCCTGGGAAATGAAAGGAGGAGGAAATGAAAAAACTTACCAAAAAAGCCAAAAAGCAAATGTGGAAATCCATCAGGCGTGGCGTCGAACACGGCGCGATAAAAAATCACAAATCCGCTGCTGCTGCAAGCCTCGCCCTTTGCAGAGGATTCACTCTGATCTACTCAGCCGTGATCGACACCAAGGTCAAAAAGACGCTAAATGCACTTGCTCACTTTGAGGGAGCAGATTCGTCCTCTTGAATTTGCTTTTCAAGGTCGTCAAGTTCTTTCTCGAGCGCTGCCCAGTCCGTCTTTTTATCGACAGCATCGATGTCTTTTTTCAGAGCGTCCCAGTCGGTTTGCTTGTCCAACTTGTCGATCTCTTCAAGGAATTTTTTATCGAAATTGTTCATGTTTCCCCTCCTCGGGTCGTGGTTAATCGGACGTCAAACGTGGTGGTCTGACACACCGATGATCTCACCCGGGGAGAGAAATCACAAACGAATAAGCGGACTTTTCACATGAAAGTCATCAACTTCAAAACCCTTTGCAACTACGTCACGAAATCCGTGATCTGGAACTCGCAGCCGGTTGATACCGGCGCCAAGGCCGAGAGAATCTCCCGTTGGGAAAGTGACGATGGTGCCGTACTGACAATTTCCGAATGCCCGAGCTACGAGCTCAACTTCGTCACGTATAAGCCGGCACAAACAGCCAAGGAGCCGTCCCCCAAGCGCGGCTACTTAACCGACCAAGAGTTGCACTACATCAACGGCCTTCTGGCACGTCGCCAGTCTGGATCGCCGATCGATAACTGGCCACTTTCAATCACCACGGAAATGCGCGGCGGTGACCGCTACGCATCGATCACGACCACCTACGAGGTGTCAGCCGAGGAAGGCACCTGGAAGCACCAGGTAACAGCACTTCCGGGCGACGACAAGTCGACGATCCAATACCAGTGCGAAAGCTACGGCAAAGAAGGCCTGAAGCTTCACAACACGCTAGTCACACGTATCTACAAACAAATCATTGGGAAACAGGAATGAGATTCATAACACCCCCGACTTTGACCCCTGCCTTGACCCGGGTCGAAAAACCGATTGCACAGTCACTTGATGACATCAAGCTGCGGATCATGCGGCTCGAGCAAACGATGGAAGACCACGCCCGGGTCACTACGGCCACGCTGTACAAAGCCCAGGAACTCTGGAAACCAACCTGGATGCCGGTGGAAGCCGACGGCCTGCACTACAGCCCCGACCGAGACGGCTGGTATCTGGTGACGATGCTCAATGAATCTGACCAACCCTATGTCGAATGCGTTTTCTATGACGCCGACGACGACTGCTTTGACGGATACGAATGGACAGAAATCAAAGCCTGGGCAGAGATGCCGAAGCCTTTCACGGAGACGAAATAATGACCAACAAAATCATCACAGACGCCCAGGTTGAATCGCACATCAACAAGCTGCGAGAGATGGCCGGCTCAACCGACCTCAAAGAAATGATCCGAGCGGATCTCCGGTACTGCGACAGCGCCTACGCCTGGCACCGTCGCACGCGCGAGTTTTGCGCCCGCTTCGGAGTTTGGTACGTGACAGCCTTGGCCGGCATCGCCTCCGGGCTCGGCCTGCACTACTGGATCGCCGACAATTTCGGTCCCATGGCTGCCGGCGCTTCTGTCATCACCGGCTTGCCGATAGCCATCTGCGGCTTTGTTTGGCTTTGCAGTCACTAAAAGGAGGCAAGCATGAAGGAATGGTTCCAGATCATTTTTGGGCTGGCCATACTGGCGGCCATTGCACTCCTGTCGCTAGGAATGGTGTTCGCCGGCATCAAGTTTTGGGTGGATTTGTTTTGATTGATAGGGAAGAAAATGAGAACACGCAGAAAAGACGAAGTGACGTTCCCGGCTCCCGCGCAGCTGCTGCTGTCGGACACCGAGGTTGCGGCCATGCTCGGCATCGGAGTGAGCACCGTTTGGAAGAAGACAAACGCGGCGGATAGTGACTTTCCGCAACCGTTTTACATCACGGAACGCGCCAGGCGCTGGAGGAAGTCTGACATCCTCAAGTGGGTCAAGGACCTCTCAAAACCAGTACAGATCTCCACACAACAACAATGACAAATAGAAGTAGACACAAGATAAAATGACGCACATGAGTCTAAGAACACCACTTCGATATCCTGGCGGAAAACGGAAATTAGCAAACTTTGTTGAGGGGCTAATTTCCCGCAATGCTCTTTCCGGATGCGACTATGCTGAACCGTATGCCGGAGGAGCAGGTCTTGCCGTGGAGTTGCTCCGTCGGGGAGTTGTTGGCCAGCTTTGGCTAAACGACATCGACAAGGGCATTGCTGCGTTCTGGGATCTCGTCCTCAAACAACCAAATTTGCTGTGCGAGATGATCGAGGAAACCGACGTCACCATAGAAGAATGGAACAAGCAAAAAGAACTCGCTAAAAGCGAAGACCCCGTTCTACGAGGCTTCGCAACATTTTTCCTGAACAGAACCAACCGATCTGGCATCATCAAGGGCGGAGTCATCGGCGGGAAAAAACAGAGCGGAGCTTGGAAACTTGACTGCAGGTTCAACAAGGGCGAGCTAGTCAACCGGATTCAAGCAATTTCCAAACTTAGTGACCGCATTCATTTTTTTAACATGGATGCGCTAGAGTTTCTGGCTTCAGCTGTCCCGCAGCAACTCAAAATCGTCTTATTTAACCTTGACCCTCCTTATTATGTGAAGGGAGCAGGACTCTATACCAATTTCTACAATGACTCGGATCACTCAAAAGTAGCTTCCTTCATCAGATCCGAGTCGCGCCCCTGGATCGTCTCGTACGACAACCACGAGTTCATTAGACAAATCTATTCTGGCTGTGAATTCATCGAGTACGACCTAACTTACACGGCTCAACGCAAGAGTGTAGGGAAGGAAATAATGTTCTTTGGCAACATCAAAGAAGTCCCTCGAACTGTGCGTTAGCCGCCAATCCGCTTTTTAGCCGCCGACAAAGCCCTCAGGTATTTGTCGGCAAATCCTTTCACCTCTTCAGAGTGAACTTCAACCCAGGCAGAGAGAATTTGTGTTCTCCTATTAGCACTTATACTCGAAAACCATTTCTTATAAACATCTCTTCGCTTCTTATCTTCCTGACCAACTTTTGCTAATTTTTCGTGAAGATCAGAGATTTCTTTCTGCATGTAGTCCCAGGAAACATTCTTCTCAAGCAAAGCTCTGCGCCCCTTCCCCTCTTGGTTATCCATTGCTTTCTCTAAAAAGAATTCAATTTCTTGTTCCGGGCTTCGCAGAACTCCTGCCTCAGTTGGCAATTTGACGCAATTATCCAGACCTTCAAGATCCCTAGCATTTTGATCGCCGTCTAGCACGCAGACAGAATATCTGCTGAAGTGCACCGCTGGCTTGTTACGGGCTAGCTTAATTAATTCGCCGCACCCCATTTTCAAAGCCACCTTTTTCACGGTAACTCTCAACGAGTTTTCATCGATTTTGCCGAATTTTATGATCTTCTTTAGAAAAAAGACCGCCTCGGGATCCTCAAGATACACAAACAACTCTTTTTTACGCTTCCTAGCAAACGCAGTCTTGCTCATCAGCATTTCTGCCTGCATCTCTTGTACCGTCAACTCCTTGACACATGGCGTTTTGGTGTCCATCAGATAGACAATGCCGTCAATTGCTCGTTTATGTCCCGAAACTTTGTAAATCTGCTCAAGAAAGGCAATTGAGTGCGTCGTCACCACGACCTGCAGAGCTAAGTCTTTTGCCTCACGTAACAAAATCTGCGCCAACTTAACCTGCGCCCGAGGATGTAACCCTGCTTCAATTTCATCAATCACAAGAATTCCGCCGGGGTAGTCTTGCTTGAGTTGTCGTTTCAACCCTCTAAAAGAGGCCAACGCCGTTGCAATAGAAGCCAATGCGCCCTGCCCGAGAGATATTGTTGTCGTGTCGTAACTGTATGTTGGATGTTGCGTACGGAGAACTCGACCTCGGGAAAGGCTCACATCCAATTCACTGGCTGAACCAGCAGTTACCTCCCCAGGGATGATTTCGTTATGAAACTTCCAGATAAACTCTGCATCATCTGGATCCACTGTTGAGTTCGTCACCTCAACTTTTGCGCTCTCTCCAATCGGCCATGTTCTTGCGGCACTGACAAAAAGCGTGGGCATCGGGATCTTGCCATCTTGCTTAACTCCCATCTGAGCCGCAAAAACTTCATCACCTCCAGTTCTCGGAACAACTCTATAACGGATTTTCCCCGGTGTCGTCGTCTGTGTTTTCCCGATATTGCAGACCTTTACAACATCTCCCCCATCAACCTCATACTTCAACAAAATATATCCGTTGTCTTTTCCTCCGGCAGTGATATCTGCAGGAGCCAATCGGAACTGTTGTTCAAACTTAGAAATGAATTCCGTTCCAAAATAACTTTTTCTTCCCTCGATATCTTCCGCCAGCAAACCGCTTGCATTAGCAATAAATCCCAATATGGAGGACTTTCCAATGCCGTTATGCCCGGCAATCACTGTCAATCTGGGAAAAATAGGAATCTCTAAGCCAGACAGTTTGCGCCATGATTTAGGTTCAAAAACAACTTTTTTGAGAATAAACCGAGGGTTCATTTTGCGTCGTTTCTAGGTTAAATGTCAGGATATTTTACTTTCCACATTCAGAGCAGCAAAATTCAGCCCATGAATCAAAAACTTCACGCATATCTCCAAGCGCCTGCTCGCGGTCATAAGCGCACTGATAGCTTTCGTTGCGGTGATCCAGGCAACTTTCGCGGAGATCTCGAGGGAAAGCCTTGTGGTTGTAACCGCGCGCGTCCTTGGCCCAAGTGTTGAAGGTCGCACGTGCGCAGCCGTGCAGAGTCACGATGCGAGGTTTGCCGGTTCGGTCTTTCTGATCCGGATCCACCCAGCCAACGCCATCGATCTTGCGCTGCTTATCATGCATGCGCTTGATGAGCGCCCGGACGGCGTCTCGCGTAAAAGCCGATCTTTTACCCTTGTTGATGTTCGGGAAGATCAGCTGCGAGCCATCAAAGCCGATCCTAGGCGTATTCTCCAAAAGCTCAACAGCCTGCGGGCTCAGTGGTGTCTTGCGATCAAAAGGAATCTTTTCGCTCTTGACCTTCATGCGCTCTCTGGGGATGACATGCAGCCAGTTGCCGTCATCATCCTTTTGAATCTCATCCCACGTCGCCTCACGTGCCGTTGTGTTTCGCGCGGCCGTCAAAATAGCAAAGGCAAGGCAACGAGCCGTTTGGCTAACCGGAACTAACTCCATCAGTGCTTTAAAGAACGCCGGCATACGTTTTGGCGGCAACGCTGGCTCATGCCCACCGGCAGGACGGTCTAATGGCAACAAGTCGCCGAGCTTACCGTCTTTGACGATGCAGGGATTGAGCATCGGAGGGATCATTTCCGAACGCATCGCCCAGTCAATGGCCTGCCGGGAGTCCGACAAAATCCGTTCGGGCGTGTCGATCATCGTGCGCCACTTTTCTGCCAGAGCGTCGTAAAACATCTGCGCCGTCAGCTGAGTTACTGGGCACACACGCAACGACTCAGGGATATGGTTGCGAAAGAACCCGTCCCAGATCTCGGTCTTGCTTTTCGAGGTCTTGCTCCACTTGCCTCGATTTTCATTGAACTCGATCCACTGTCGGATCAATTTTTCAAAGGTCAGGATGTCGAGCGCCTCACAAACACCCTCGCGCTCGCGTCTGAGCGCGTCTCTACGCTCCTTTTCCTCCTTGGCCGGGTCTACCCCTTGCTTGACCTTCTCTTTCCATTCTGCGGCTTTTTTGAAGGCCTCTGCGAGAGACATGTCCGGATACTTGCCCAGAGTGAACGTTCTGTTGATGGATCGCTCACGCAGCACAAAATACTTTGCGGTTTCCCCATTCTTGAGCGTCATCACCCAAACGTACAAACCTGGAACAACCCCGCATGCCGTGTGCTTTGTAATGGACTTGATTTTCTTCTCTGTGACAGGTGCAACGATTTTCATGTCCAAAATCCGCGCAACGCTTTGAAAATAAAGGAGTTTCCATTTTTATTGGTAGAAAGAAAAACGCCGATCGTTTTGCGGCTTTTCATTACTACCGTAAATTACTACTTATATTTCTACCAAAAAACGCGAGCAGTAGACAAAAGAAAACAAGGCTTAATGTGACGCTACAAAGAAAGGCATCGAGCTGAACGCCTTGAATGGCGGGGAACGCGTAGAAAAAGACAATAAAAAAAGAGACGTGATAACACGTCTCTTCCTGGAATTATGGTCGGGGCGGCGGGATTCGAACTCGCGACCCCTTGCACCCCATGCAAGTGCGCTACCAGGCTGCGCTACGCCCCGAACGAGTTGCGCATTATGCGGCATTCGAAAAAAATTTTCAAGTTTTCCACCGCATAAGCCGCAAATTTTTCTTTGAGTGTGAGTCGAGAGACGATCTCCTTGCGAATTTGTCTCTTACTTCGTCTTCGTCAAAACAGCCGACAAGTCCTTGAGTTGATTGACGAAATTGGAAACCTTGCCACGCAACAAGGCGTTTTCGGCTTCCAACCGCTCAAAGGCTGCCGCACGTGCACTTTCGTTAGTGGCCGAATACTGCAATGCAGTCGCCAGTTCGCTCTGCTTCGACGCCAATTCACCACGAGCCGCCGTCAGTTCTCCATTGAGCTGGGCCAACTGAGCGCGAGCTACAACAAGAGCTTGGTTGACCTGAGCCAGTTCATCCGTCTTGGCCTGCAGAGCCTGACTCGTCTCCAGAACCTTAGCAACTTCGGCCGACAGCAGCTCTTGAGCGCTTGCCGTCTTCTGACGTTCTTCTGCAAGCTGAGACTGAAGCGACTGAACTTCACCGCGAAGATTCGCAAGCTCGGCAGCCGCTGCGCGATGAATTTCGTCCATCGGCAGGGCAACGGATTCGGTCGCAGTGTGAGCGGTCTCTTCGCTCTTTGCGGTTTCAGGAGCAGATTCCTGCACGGGCTCGACGACTTCAGGTGCCGGTGCAACTACCACGGGGGCTACTTCGACCTGTGGTTCGGGCGTTACTTCCTGAACGGACGCAGCCTGTTGCGGTTCAGCCTTCGCTTCTACAGTTGCGGCTTCCTTTGCCTTGCCAGAGTAATCAACCGGGAAAGCCATCTCCTGCTTCAGACGCCCCTTAGCCTGCTCAATGGTCAAGTGTTCGACGTACAGCAGCGTCTTGATGCGATTAATGAGCGAAATATCCGAAGCGTTGTACATATGCTTCGGTTTGGAGTCATCCGCCGTCAACTCCGGAAAATGCAACTCCCAATAGCGCAGGATGTAAGGAGCAAGGCCACACTGGGCAGAAACTTCCTGCAACGAATAAAAACGACCGGACTGATTGTTGTCGCTCATTTGAACTTTCTTTCTTCTAGACGATAAAAAACCGACGAACATCGAAAAATGTGCGTCGGTTTTACGAATTTTTGATCCGAAACCGCACGCGGCAAATTAGCCCGTCAAGTTTAGCGGATCAGAACGATCTTGTTTGCCCAATCAGGCTCCTTCCTGAGACACAGGTCCGGCATAACCGGCCACAGCATCACGCATGAACGGTGCCGGTAAGAACGTCACAACGCGGCGAGCACTAATCTCGTAGGGAGCCCCCGTACGAGGGTTACGACCGGGTCGAGCCTGCTTATCGCGAGTGCTGAATGTACCGAAGTTAGCGAGTTTAATTTCTCGACCTTCAGTAAGCGCCTGTTGCATCTCGTCAAAAATGGACTCTACCACCTCGTTGGCTTCGGTACGAGACAGACCGACATGTTCCTTGAGCATTTCTATGAAATGCATTTTCGTAACCGTCGGCGTCGTCCCTTCCGTGTTTGGGAACATGGCATCAAGCGAGCTGCTGATTGAGCTTTGATTATCCATCTTTCTTATTTTTTTCAAATTAAATCAAAAGGGTGTCGCATTCTACAGGAAAATTTGCTTCCTGTTATTTGCGTAGCGTTGCACCCAGGTCAGCAAATGCCTGTTCCACAGCAACGAAGGCCGCTTCAGCTTCTTTTTCGCCGATGGCCTCAGAGCCCTGCGTCGAGAGCGTTAGGCGGAACGCCATGCTCTTTTCCGCAGAAGCTTCGGGACGATAGACATCAAAGAGATCAAGCGACTCAATGATCATCGCTTCAGGCTTCGTACGGCGAATGCGAGCAACGGCATCCTGCAACTGAGCACAAGTGACATCGTTGGGCACCGTCACGCTAATGTCGCGGTGAACCGGCTGGAACTTACTCACTGCTCGAGCACTCGGCACATCCAACTCGCACAAGGGCACAACTTCAAGCTCAAACACCACAGGGGGCTTCGGAAGTTCATAGACACGGCACACCTTCGGATGAAGTTCTCCGACAAAACCGACAGCCTTGCCGTTGACAATCACGCGAGCGCAACGTCCCGGATGCATGGCAGGATGCGTGGCCGCCTCAAACGTAGCCTTGAGCGGAGCGACCAGATTCTCCACGTCGCCCTTGACGTCAAAGAAATCTACCGGACGCTTGGCCTCTGCCCAACAATCTTCGTGTGCATCGCCGTAGACAAGGCCAGCCACATGCAAAGGTTGACGAACACCCTTAACCGTCGTTTCGCTATCACCAACTGTTTCATCCGGGAAGAACACGCGGCCGAGTTCAAAGACGCGAACGTTATCCGCCTTGCGGTTGAGATTAAAGCGCAGAATGTCAACAAGACCGCCCAAAAGTTGCGTGCGCATCACCGAAAGCTGACTTGCGATCGGATTAAGCAAACGAATCGGCTTGTCATTATCTGCAAAGTCTTTTTCCCACTGTTCCTGTACAAAGCTAAAGTTCACGAGTTCCTGGTAGCCGAGGCCGGCCAGAGACAGACGAAGCGCGTGGTTGGAACGAGAGCCTTCTGCAGGACTGCGCATGCCGCAACGTGCCAACGGCGGCAAATCTGGAAGTTTTTCGTAGCCGTACAAACGAGCAACTTCTTCCACAAGATCCTCTTCGATTTCGATATCAAAGCGGTAGGCGGGACTTGTCACAACAAAATCGGCACCTTCTCGAGTGAATTCAAAGCCAAGGCGCGTAAAGGCTTCGGCCATGAATTCGTCGGAAATGTCAACACCGACGATCTTGCGGCAACGATCAGGACGCATGCGAACCACGCGAACAGCGGGCAGATTGACGCACTGATCGTCAACAGGACCAACGCGGGTCTCGGGCGTACCGCAAATTTCGAGCACAAGCTTAGTAACGTAATTCATGTGCTCGACATTCGAAGCCCAGTCAACACCACGTTCGAAGCGATAAGCGGCATCGGTCGAGAAATTGAGCTTACGGCAACGGCCCTGGATGGACACCTGCTGCCAGAAGGCGGCTTCGATAAACACATTGACCGTATCATCGCTGATTGAGGTCGGTTCACCGCCCATAATGCCGGCGATGGCCTGCGGACCGTCTTCGTCACACACAACGCCGAAGTATTCGTTCAATTCAGGCATCTGACCGTTGAGCAATTCGAGCTTTTCGCCCTGCTTGGCCCAGCGCACCGTCACGTCGCCCGTAAGCTTGTCGAGATCAAAGAAGTGCGTAGGACGACCCAGCTCCAGCATGACGTAGTTGGAGATATCGACCAAGGCGGAAATGCTGCGTTGACCCGAGCGTTCCAGACGATCCTTCATCCATTGAGGCGTCGGGGCTTTAGCGTTGAGTCCCTTGATGACACGACCGGTGAAGCGGCCACACAGATCAGGAGCTTCGATGTGCACAGGTTTGACGCACTCGCAAGTCGGTTCCACAGCATCGAACTTGGGCATATTGAGAGGCGCACCTGTGATGGCGTGTACATCTCGTGCTACACCGATGATCGAAAGCGCATCGCCGCGGTTGGGCGTGAGCTTGATTTCAAAGCGCTTGTCATCAAGTTTGGCGTATTCGCGAATATCCATGCCGACAGGAGCATCCGCCGGCAGAATCCACAGGCCCTGATGGTCTTCGTTGATGCCGAGTTCGCGGGACGAGCACAGCATGCCGAAACTTTCGACGCCGCGCATCTTAGCCTTCTTGATCTTGAAGTTGCCGGGCAACACGGCGCCAATCAGTGCACAAGGCACTTTGACGCCGGTCTTAACGTTGGGAGCACCACACACAATTTGCAGCAATTCCGGTGCGCCAACGTTGACCTTGCAAACATGCAGATGATCAGAATTTTCGTGATCAACGCAATCGACGACTTCGGCAACCACCACGCCTTCAAAAGCAGGCGCAATCGCCGAGCAATCTTCGACTTCAAGACCGGCCATGGTCATGGCTTCGGCCAGCTCGTCGCTCGTCAAATCAGGATTGACGACACTGCGCAGCCATTCTTCGGAAAACAACATTTTTTCTATCTCCTCACCGATTATTTGAACTGGCGCAAGAAGCGCAGATCGCCTTCAAAGAACAGGCGCAAATCGTCAATGCCGTAGCGCAGCATCGTCAGGCGTTCAAGACCGGAACCAAAGGCAAAACCAATGTACTTTTCAGGATCCAGACCGTAGTTGCGAATGACGTTAGGATGCACCTCGCCAGCACCGGAAATTTCAAGCCACTTGCCTTTACGCGGTCCGCTGGTAAAGGCCATATCCACTTCGACACTGGGTTCGGTAAAGGGGAAGTAACTCGGACGGAAGCGAACCTTAAGGTCTTCAGTTTCAAAGAAGCGACGCAGGAAGTCGGTGTAGACGCCCTTCAGGTCTGCAAAGGAAATATTTTCAGCGACCCAAAGACCTTCGACCTGATGGAACATCGGCGAATGCGTGGCGTCGCTATCAACACGATACGTACGTCCCGGTGCAATTACCTTGATCGGAGGCGTGTGGGTCCGGGCATAACGCACCTGCATCGGCGAGGTATGCGGACGCAACGGCAGTTGCATTCCCTTTTCATCGCAACGATCCACATAGAAGGTGTCTTGCATGGAGCGAGCAGGATGGTTCGGCGGATTGTTAAGCGCAGTGAAGCTATACCAGTCGCTTTCGATTTCGGGGCCATCAGCCACATCAAATCCAATGGAAGCAAAAATTTCTTCAATGCGCATCCAGGTACGAATTACAGGATGGATGCCACCGCGGGCAATACGGCGGCCCGGCAGCGTCACGTCAACCGCTTCGGCAGTCAGCTTGGCCTGCATGGCTGCATCGGCAAGCTCTTCGCGGCGAGCATTCAAAAGAGCCTCGATTTGAGCCTTTGCCTTATTGATGGCCGGACCGCGCTCGCGCTTTTGCTCCGGCGTAAGGCCGGCCAGCCCACGCATCAGCGCAGTGATGGCTCCGTTTTTGCCAATGTACTTTGCTTTGGCGTCTTCGAGCGCGGCATTTTGTTGAGCGGCCGCGAAATCGGCACGTGCCGATTCCACGATTTGCACTAGATCATCCATTTCTTCACACCCGGTGGATTTTCAATCAATTGTCTATTCGAATCGGCGCTCGAGCGGTTTCGCACAAGTGTCGACTCATCCGTCTCATGTTCACGAGAACAAGATGACGCAATTTTGGCGAATTTTCGTCTAAAAAAAAGAGGTCCGGCCACTTTTCAGCACCGAACCTCTTTTTTGATCGAACCGCCGCTTCCGGCAACACCGTCAGCAAACGGTTCTACACATGCTCCCTGCTCGGATTAAGCCAGAGCAGCCTTAGCCTGAGCAACGAGGCTGGCGAAACCGGCCTTGTCGAACACAGCCATGTCAGCCAAAACCTTGCGGTCGAGCATCACGCCGGCCTTCTTGAGACCGTTCATGAAGCGGCTGTAGGTCATACCGTTGGAGCGGGTTGCAGCGTTGATACGAGCAATCCACAGACGGCGGAACACGTGCTTCTTGTCGCGGCGGTCACGATAAGCGTACTGACCGGCACGCATCACAGCCTGCTTGGCAACGCGGAAAACGTTGTTGCGACGCAGACGGAAGCCCTTAGCGAGGGCAAGAATCTTCTTGTGACGGGCACGAGCCGTCACGCCACGTTTTACTCGGGGCATCTCTATCCTCTCCTCTTATTAAGCGTAAGGCATCATGCGGTGAATCGACTTGCTGTCAGACTCGTGGATGGTGACCATGCCGCGGAGGTGACGCTTGTTCTTCGTCGAACGATGGGTCAGGATATGACGCTTGGTGGCGTGGGCACGCTTGATGGAACCGCCGGCGCGGACCTTGAAGCGCTTGCTCGCAGCCTTCTTAGTTTTCATCTTCGGCATTTGCCGTATTTCCTCATGATTTGTCGGAACTCCAGGCGCGGGAATCTTTGCTCCCGACTTCTTTTGCCCGCCCCGACTTTTTAAAAAGCCAGAAGCGCAAATTCCCCTGCGCTTCTGGGCGTTAAGAGCGCACGATTATACACGCATTTTTATTTTTTGCGCTTGGGAGCGAGCACCATGATCATCTGGCGCCCCTCAAGCTTCGGCTGCAGCTCGATCTGGGCTTCTTCAGCGAGTTCATCTCGAATGCGGTGCATGATCTGGGCACCCAAATCCTGATGAGCCATTTCACGGCCGCGATAGCGCAGCGTTACCTTGGCCTTGTCGCCGTCGGCCAAGAAGCGGCGAAGAGCGCGCAGCTTGGTCTGGTAGTCATTTTCGTCAGTGGCAGGGCGGAATTTGACTTCCTTAACCTGAATCACCTTCTGACGAGCCTTCATTTCCTGAGCCTTCTTCTGCTCCTGATAACGGAACTTACCGTAATCCATCAGGCGGCAAACCGGGGGCTGAGCGTTAGGCGCGACCTCTACGAGATCCACGTCGTAATCTTCAGCCATCCGAAGCGCTTCGGCCGTCGAAACAATACCGATCTGGGCGCCGTCAACGCCCGTCAGTCGAACCTCAGGTACCCGAATCTCACGATTGATTCGGTGATTGCGATCTTGTGCTATGGCACGTCTCCCAAAATAGTTTTATTTGATGCGCCTCCACTAGGCATGGCGCATTCTGATCAATGTGTGATCAATCGTCCGTGTTCTTGCGGGACTGATCCTCACTCACCACACGGGCAATAAATTCCTCAATAGGCATGACGCCAAGGTTTTTGCCTCCGCGTGCACGCACGCTGACCGTGCCGGACTGAGCCTCTTTGTCACCGACAACGGCGATGTAAGGCAGCTTCTGCAAAGTCAGTTCGCGGATTTTATAGTTGATCTTTTGACTGCGCAAATCTTCAACGACACGAATTCCGGCTTCGCGCATCTTTCGCGCAACATCGGCAGCAAATTCGGACTGTGCATCCGTAATAGAAGCCACTGCTACCTGAACCGGAGAGAGCCACACAGGCATAGCACCGGCGTAGTGTTCGATCAACATACCGATCCAACGCTCGAGCGAACCGAGAATGGCGCGATGCAACATCACAGGCACCTTGCGTGAATTGTCTTCGGCAACATATTCGGCACCCAGACGTCCCGGCATCTGGAAGTCGACCTGAATCGTACCGCACTGCCAGGTTCGGCCGAGGCAATCCTTGAGGTGATACTCAATCTTCGGGCCGTAGAAGGCACCTTCACCCGGCAGAATTTCATACGGCAACCCACAGGCATCGAGCGACTCGATCAAAGCGGCTTCGGCTTTGTCCCAAACAGCATCTTCACCGATACGCATTTCCGGACGAGTCGCCACTTTGTAGAGAATGTCTTCAAAACCGAACGTGTGATAGACATCGCGCACGATACGAGTGAAATCCATGCATTCCTTCAGGATCTGATCTTCCGTGCAGAAAATATGACCGTCGTCCTGGGTAAAACCACGCACTCGCATCAAACCGTGCAACGCTCCCGATGGCTCATTACGATGGCACTGACCGAATTCGCCGTAGCGGAGCGGAAGATCGCGGTAGCTGCGCAAGCCCGAATTAAAGAGCTGAATGTGCCCCGGACAGTTCATCGGTTTGAGCGCGTAGTAGCGGTTTTCCGATTCGGTTGTAAACATATTGCTGCGGTACTTGGCCCAATGACCGGAGCGCTCCCACAAAGAGCGATCGAGCAGCTGCGGTGCCTTAACTTCCTGATAGCCATTTTCGCGATAAATGCGGCGCATGAACTGTTCAACAACCTGCCACAGCGTCCAACCCTTGGCATGCCAAAAGATCAGACCCGGAGCTTCCTCCTGCAGATGGAAAAGATCGAGTTCCTTGCCCAAACGGCGATGGTCACGCTTTTCGGCCTCGGCGAGCATCGTGAGATAGGCTTCCTGATCTTCTTTCTTTGCCCAGGCAGTACCATAGATGCGCTGCAGCATTTCGTTCTTGCTGTCGCCACGCCAATATGCACCGGCCACCTTCATGAGCTTGAAGACCTTGAGTTTGCCCGTGCTCGGTACGTGAGGTCCGCGGCACAAATCCGTGAAGTCTCCCTGACGGTAAAGAGAAATAATTTCTCCTGCAGGAATTTCGCTGATAATTTCAGCCTTGTAGTGCTCGCCGATGCTCTTGAAATATGCAATGGCTTCATCGCGCGGCAACGTATAGCGCTCGAGCGGAATGTCCTTTTTCACAAGTTCCTTCATTCGAGCTTCGATCTTTTCGAGATCTTCGGGCGTGAAGGCGCGCTCAAACTTGAAGTCGTAGTAAAAGCCATTTTCAATGGCCGGTCCGATCGTCACTTCAGCCGTCGGGTAAAGCTCCTTGACAGCTTGAGCCATCAGGTGCGAGGTAGAGTGACGAATCAGCTCAAGAGCTTCGGGGTCCTTTGCCGTGACGATGGCAACGTTGGCATCCGTCTCAACAATGTGAGACAAATCGACGAGCTTGTTGTCAACCTTGCCGGCAAGAGCAGCCTTGGCAAGGCCGGTACCGATAGATGCAGCAATGTCACCCACAGAGAGCGGTCCTTCGTATTGGCGAACGGAACCGTCGGGCAAAGTGATGGAAAGCATTTCTAATCCCTTTCGTTTTAGCGTTGCGCAAATGGCTTCACGCGCGGCCGAGATAAAAAAAGAGTGCTGACTCTGTGAGCCGCACTCTTTTCCTATTCAACACCTTCGCGCGCCCGCAGACTTACTGTTTGCAGGTCTTCGTCGTTCGTACGATCTTAGACGCGCGCATTTGCTAGGTGTCTCCAAAAAATTCTGGTAGGCACAATTGGACTCGAACCAACGACCCCCACCATGTCAAGGTGATGCTCTAACCAACTGAGCTATGTGCCTGAGAGATGCGAACTATACCCGTGCTTTTTCAGGAATGCAAGTCTTTTTCCGAAAATTTTTGAACTTTTTTTGCACTAAAGCACATAAGATATTGATTTTACAGAAAAACAATCCCAAGAACAAACCATCAAAAAAAATGCCGTCAGGAAGACAAGTCCGGACGGCACCTTTGTTTATCAGGCTCGACGCACGCTCATCACGCCCTTTAGTTCACGCAATTGAGAGAGTGATCGGCGAAGATCTTCCGACGAACGAATCTCAATCGAGATGCGCATATGGGCGTCCCCCTTGACGTTAACAGTATTCAGCCCTGTGATGTTTTGTTTTTCACGCATGAACACTTCGCTGACGTCCTTAAGAAGTCCTTGTCGGTCACGCGCCACAATGTAGATATCGACCGGGTAAACGGCCTCAGCCTGATTGCCCCAGCCGACTTCGATCATGCGTTCCTGATCGTTAGCAACAAGGTTCTTGACATTGGGACAGTCGATGCGATGAATCGTGACACCACGCCCGCGCGTGATAAATCCGATGATTTCGTCGGGAGGAGCCGGATGGCAGCACTTTGCCAACTGCGTCATCAAACTGTCGATGCCAACGACAAGCACATTGGATTTGTGACTCTTTTGTGCCTGAGAGCTTCTGACGAGCACCTCGGGCTGAGGCTCGGGCTCTTCAACTTGGGGCTGAACGGCCTGCTCGAGTGCTTTTAGACTGAACTCTTCCTTTGCAAAAGCTACACACAGATCATCAACCGAGTCATAGCCCAAACGCTTGGCCAGTTCCTCGAGCTTGACGGCAGTCTTGCCCAAACGTGCAAGTTCCCTATCGAGTCGTTCACGCCCAGCCTGCGTCTGTTCCGCCAGTTTTTGTGCATTGAACCACTGTCGCACCTTGGTCCGAGTGCGCGCGCTAACGGCAAAGCCGAGCTCAGGGTTAAGCCAATCACGGGACGGCCCCCCCGTCTTTGCCGCCACAATTTCAACGGTTTGACCAGTCTTAATCTGCGTGTTAAGCGGCACCATCTGGCCGTCGATACGCGCACCGCGGCACCGATGACCGAGTTCAGTATGCACTTGATAGGCAAAATCGATGGGGGTCGCCCCTTTTTGAAGTTCGACTACGCGCCCCTGTGGCGTCAGCGCATAAACATGGTCATCTTCAAGGCCTGGTTCGGCAGGCGGCGCTACATCGCTCTTCCAATCCAGCAACTGACGCAGCCAGGCAACACGCTGCTCTTCGGCTTCGGCTCCCTTGTCCTTGTTCGAATTGCCGGTTTCCTTATAACGCCAATGCGCAGCCACACCAAGTTCGGCAAACTCATGCATCGCGCGTGTACGGATCTGAATTTCCACCGGACGTCCGTGAGGATCGGTCACCACAGTGTGCAGAGACTGGTACCCGTTGGGCTTGGGATTGGCGATGTAGTCGTCGTATTCCTTCGAGAGCACTGTGAAGTTTTCGTGCACCAGCGAAAGCACTTCGTAGCAGTGCTCCACCGTATCAACGATGATGCGCACCGCACGGATATCAAACAACTGATCGAAACGCAAGTGCTTGCGGACCATCTTTTTGTAGATGGAATAAATGTGTTTCGGGCGACCGCTCACTTCGGCTTCAATGCCGTTGGCCTTCAACAACATCTGGATGCGTTCGACACAACCACGCATAAAGGCAAGACGCTGCTCACGCGTTTCGTCGAGCTCTTTGGAAATCTCGTTGTAGATTTCGGGTTCCGTAAAGCGCAAGGACAAATCCTCGAGCTCCCACTTCATTTGCCAGATACCCAAACGATTAGCCAAGGGCGAGTAAAGAGCTAAAGTCTCGCGACCGTACTCATCTGCACCCGGTGCGCGCGACTGCGCGAACCAACGCAGCGTCTGCAGGCGGCTTGCCAGACGCAAAACCACCACTCGCAGATCGTGGCACATGGTCAACAGCATGCGTCGCAGCGCTTCGGACTGATAAACGGCACCGCTTTCGCGGTTATCGGATCGAGCACGCTGACTGACGTGCATCAGCTGCTCAAGATCGCGAACAAGCTGCAAAACGTTCTTCCCGAACGTCTTTTCAATCCAACGGTCTGCGTCGTGGATGCAATCCGTCACGGAAAAGAGGTACGCCGCAACAATCAATTCGTCGTCGTTACGAACGCCTTTCAAAATTTCTGCCATGCCGTCGGCATGGGCCAGTCGGGGTTCCCCGGTATAAAGCTTTTGATCCAGGTAAAGCGGTTCGACCAAGCTGCGGGCCAACTTCCAGTCCACCGGAGCCGCTACCCCGTCTGCCGCGGGGGTCTTGACCTCGATGTCTTCTTTGTGCTGCATATTTCTCTCTTCTTTTTTGTATTGCATGCTCACGGCCTGCGGTGGCATGCAACAGTCTTTCCGAACTACGTACGGACAAAAAAATGGTGTCCGCTAAGGCGTTACATTCTAACGCTCGAATAATTTCGTCACGAATGCAGCAATCAATCGAAACAGGCAAATACAGGCTGACGCACTTTTGCAAACGTTAGCCTGTTCGTTTGCGCAGGCAGGCTTCTCAAGTGTTTTCCTGCCTGCACTTGTAGTCCGTCAGCTTTTAGAAAATCTGTCGGTACTGTAGCGAAACCGAGCCGGACTGCTCCTGATCCGAGGCACGTTCATAAGTGCCCGCCAGAAGCAAAGTCCAAGCGTAGGGTTCCGTTTTCACCTCTTTGTCTCGGCTCCAGAAGTGTGGTTTGACTTCGCAATAGCCGCTGCGAGCAAGCTCAATCCCCGCCCGAAGTCGCACAGCAAAACGCTGAGCGCTGTCATAAGACGCCTTGGATAATCCGTTTCCGTCAAACAAGCGACTTCTGATTTCCCAATCGGTCTGACCGACAGAGGTACGCATGGACACACCGAACTGAGGCTTCACGCGCATGAGATCGGCAATGTCAAACTGCCAACCTGCATCGGCCCCTGCTTCCATTGTTCCCCAGACACGATTGTCCGCAGAGGTCTTGAATCCTTCGCCTGCAACCGCACCGTCGCTGTCGTTATCTAAAATCGAGCCGTCGTGCATTTTTGCCGTCGTTACGGACAACTGAGCAAACGGTTCGAACTGCATATTTTCCGTAAGCGACCTGGCCGTCACGCGAGCTACGGCGGTGACGTAGTCAATGTCCACGTCTGTTTCCAGACGATGACCGACGGTGCGCTGATCGGCCTCGCCCGAAGCGCGGGAATATGCCAGCCCCAAACGCAAGGTAAAGTCCTCAAAATGTCTTGCGGCTGCCACGGACACCGTCGCGACGGACATATCACCCGAAGTGCGCTCAATCACGCCCTTGCTGTCGGTGTCAATCCCGGCAAAAGACACGGCCAGCGTTGTAATCCAATTGCGAGACATGGCGAAATCGTACCCCAATGCTCCGGTCGTCACGTCCGCCTCAAAACCGAAGTCACCGCTGCCGCCCGAAAAAATCTCATTGGCCTTGATGCGACCGGACTGGCCATGTGCCCACCAATGTCCTTTTCCGTCAAATAGCGTCAGATCGTGTGCCATCACTATCGTGATCGCATCTTGAACTGCTCGTTCTGCCGCCGTGGCAATACCTGAAGTCACAGGCAAGAAGATAGCGCCGTCAACCAAGTTGGCGTAGGCGTCGCGCCCGACGTTTTCTTCAGGCAACGTATCGAAAATAAAGCCGTAGCCGGGACGATGCATCAGGATCCCGTTTTCATTTTCGCGATCGGCCAAATCTTCCACATACCCAACCAAAGCCGAACCTCTCAAACCAGCGAAGTCCTTGCACCACAAGCGGGTGGCAATGTTATCCTTGATTTGCAGGCGGGCCCCTCCGAAAGCATGAACGTTGTTCGGATCAAACTCGCCTATGTCAAAAGCCTGTCCGTTCCAGTTGTAGAGAATTAGCTCGGCCTCAGCTTCGGCCGTAATGCCGCTTTGATCCATCCCGGTAAGTTCGCCCAGACTCACCGGTTCGCGAACGGTGCTTTTAGCGGCATCGTCTTCAAAATGTACGATCCAGCGACCGTCATTGCCGATATGGATGCCATCTGCAGCAACGTTTTCCTCGCTTACCTCTTCGCCGACCACGACAGAAATGCCCTCATCAATCTCGACATTAGCTCCCGTGATCAATGTCGCTCTGGAAAATGAACCTGTATTGACTTCGCTCGTGTTAAGAATATTGAGTATGTTTGCGCGCAAATCCTTGACAGACTCTCCTTGTGCAAGTTCCGTACCCAAAATCAGCGTGGCTTCCCCCTTCAGATTCACGGCTCGCTGTTCACTTTCTGAGGGTGGCGCCCACTCCGGCCTTGCTGTTGCTTCAAGCCTCTGAACGATCAGTACTCGATTGTCAGCGAGATATCCCGAACCATCGGCCTGATCTCCGACAACCGTCACACTTGCCCCGTCACCCAACTGTAATGTTCCGATGCGAAGGAATGTTTCACTACCCCCTTTGTCTGTTTCTCCGACAATCAAATGCCCTGCCTGGGCCTCAAATCGTCCCAAATCGCCGATGCCGACATAGTGAAACGAATTTTCGGCTTCGCTCCGAATCGTCCCCTCTCTCATGTCCAACCCGCCGACGATGTCATAGCGGGCAGGGTCCCCAAAGCCCAAATACACGGTACCGCTGCCGCGAATCGCCGTTTCAGCCTTGATCTGTGCATCCTGGAACAAGTTCAACGATGCACCCTCACCGAGCAAAATGCCGACGGAATCGGCAGTCTGTCCCAGATCAACAGAAACTTTTAGCCCGGTGCAATCATTGCGTCGACATAAATTGGCTTCAAAACCGGTGCCGTCTGCATCCACGGCAGTTATGCCAATTGATCCGTAGATATCACTTGTGATTTCGAGGGTGTCGTCCCGAATGAACTCCTCGCCCTTTTGAATCCCCGAAGAGTCCGCAACAACCAACGAAGTCAGATCAGCTTGCGGATGAAATTGGCCGCCGAAAGCAACCGGAGAAATTGCCCCTACGGCAAAAAGAATCGCTGTCAATGTCGTGACATTCGAGCGGTTCATGAATCGATACTCCTTTCCGTTAACTAGATTATTAACAAAAAGGCAAAATTCTATTGATTTCTTTTTATATTAGGTGTTTCCCCTTAAAAGTGGGACTGATGCGAAACGAAAAAAAAGCGACACCTCAACGGATGCCGCTTTTCGTTTCGTTGAAGGCCTCCCAAAGCATCGGGCCGGCCGTTCTATCGATTAGAGGAAAATGATGTCGACGACGAAGAACGTCGGGAAGAGAATACCGACCGACCAAAGCATATAGCCGAAGAAGGAAGGCATCTTGACGCCACGCTCGCGCACAATGCTCACGCTCATCAAGTTGGGAGCATTGCCGATGTAGGTCACCGCGCCCATGAACACAGCGCCCATGGAAACGGCCATCAGTGTATGCGAGTGCGTGGTCATCATCTCAATAGGATCACCTCCTGCCAGGTTGAAGAAGGCCAAATAGGTAGGCGCATTATCGAGGAAGGCCGACAGAGCACCGGTGAGCCAGAAGAACATCACATTATTGAATTCGCCGTTTTCGTCCGTTACAAGAGAGACGAGCGGAGCGAACGCACCTTCGTGACCGGCGCGCAACATTTCGAGTACCGGCACGATGCACAGGAAGATCCCGAAAAATAGCTTGGCAACTTCCTTGATCGGCTCCCAGGAGAACTGATTGGCTTCACGAGCGCTCTTGGAAGTGGTCAAAACAGACAAGATGGCGACGGCGATGAAAATTGCGTCGCGCAACAGACCCTGACCTGTCAGGTGCACACCCAAAACGTTGATTTCAAAGCTGGACTTCCAGATGCCGCTCATCAACACAGCGCCAACAATGATGGCCAGATAGATCAAGTTAATGCCGCCGTCAATGCCGAAGGACTTCGACTCCACGGCATTGGGATTAAATGACCCTTCGGCCACTTCTTTCTTGAAGAAATAGGTGTCGATCGCCAGATAGATCGTAAGCAAAATGGCAAGCGTCACAAGTAAGGGCAGAATCAGGTGCTGCGCAGTCCAAAAGAACGTCACGCCGCGCAAGAAACCCAGAAACAAAGGAGGATCGCCCAGAGGCGTCAGGCAGCCGCCGATATTGGCCACGATAAAAATGAAGAACACAAAAGTGTGCATCTTGTAGCGACGCCCTTCGTTGGCAGCCAACAACGGACGAATCAGCAACATAGCCGCACCGGTCGTCCCCATGAGGTTAGCAACAAAAGCACCAACGAAGAGAATGCCGGCATTGACGATCGGGTTAACGTCGCCGTCAGTAATCAACTGAATACGTGCTCCGGCACGGCGAATCTCATCCATAATACCATAGTGACGTTCACGGTCCAGCAATACGACGGTCAGGTCAGAAACCTTACGTTCTAAGGCTTTAGCCACGCGTTCCAGGTTTTCACTGACCGGCGCATCAATATCGATGCAGCCTTTAGCTCGAGGACCGACAGCGATCTTATCCATATA
>OGDX01000164.1_pt1 | contig 56769 bp, 47 predicted proteins | sample 1570461 | NCBI WGS metagenome assembly OGDX01 (sample SAMEA2582172, study PRJEB24529) | metagenome
AATACTTCTTGGTCTGTTTCTTCGTCACCGAGAACGAACATACCGTCTTTGTAGTGATCCCAGTGACCGGAAATCTTGTAGAGGTCGCTCTTTGCCATTAACGGAGTTTTTGTTCTTACATAGCCACGTTTTGTTTCTTCGTCTTCAATCCAGCGCTGAAGCTCCTGCATCATGATCACACCGTTTGGCATGATAAGTGGAAGTCCCTGACCGATTACGTCTACAGTTGTGAAGATCTTCATCTCACGGCCAAGTTTGTTGTGGTCACGTCTTTTTGCTTCTTCCATCTGTTCCAGATGTTCTTTTAACTCATCCTTGGAAGCATAAGCTGTTCCGTAGATACGTGTGAGCATTGCGTTCTTTTCGCTGCCTCTCCAGTAAGCGCCTGCAATGCTTGTAAGCTTAAATGCCTTTACGCCCTTTGTATACATAATATGGGGGCCTGCGCACAGCTCTGTAAAATCACCCTGCTGATAAAAGCTGATCTCAGCATCTTCTGGAAGATCTTCGATAAGCTCCACTTTATATGGCTCATTTTTCTCTTTGAAAAATGCGATCGCATCCTCTCTTGATTTTGTAAATCTTTCGATCTTTGCACCCTTCTTGATGATCTTCTTCATCTCTTTCTCGATTGCGTCAAGATCGTCTCTTGAAAATGACTGACATTCAAAGTCATAATAAAATCCTGTATCGATAGAAGGTCCGATTGCAACCTTTGCCTCTGGGAAAAGTGTCTGAACAGCTTCTGCCATAACGTGGGATGCTGTGTGACGAAGTACAGCCAGTCCCTTCTCATCTCTTGCTGTAAGGATGTTCAGTTCACAATCTTTATCAAGAACTGTACGAAGGTCTACAACCTCTCCATCTACTTCTCCTGCACAGGCTGCGCGTGCAAGTCCTTCACTGATGTCAAATGCAACGTCGATTACTGACTTTGCTTCTGAATACTCTTTTTTTGATCCATCTTTTAATGTAATAATCATTTTGCTTCCTCCTTTTTTCTTTCAAGTGACTATGCATGCTTTCATCTGGGGATTCTATGGAAAAAGAAAAGACTTCATCTGTCCCCTGCACTCACATGCAAGGGACGGATAAAGTCTGATTATCAATTACTTTACTATCCGCGGTTCCACCCTTTTTGTTTTCAAGATCACAGTAACTATACTGCTTTAAAACCACTTCATTCATGATTATAACGGAATCACCGGACCGGATTGGGGCCACTCAGAGGTAGTCTTCAAATGATTCCTGCTAAGATACTTCCAGCAAATGTATCTCTCTCTGTAACATTCCACATCCTACTCGTCTCGTCATCGTGTTATCGGTTAAGAACTATGTTGCTTTATAATCCTTAACTTCTTCTGACCATCATTATAGCATTCAATCGAGGATTGTCAACGCTATTTTTACAGTTTTTTCAGTTTTTTAGATAATCTTCTTTTTCTTAAAGATCAAGATACAGATCACGATAATGACAATACTAAGTGCCATTACCGCCGGATAGCCATTCTCGAGTCCAGGCATATCTTTAAAGTTCATTCCAAACCATCCCGTGATCAATGTCAGTGGAAAGAAAATCGTAGAAATCACTGTTAAAAACTGCATATTGTTATTCTGTCTATTATCGATCTGAGACTGGTAAGCCTCCTTTACCTGACGGGCATATTCAAGCAAATGTGATGTCCTGCTCATCAGTCGGTCTGCGCGGTCTGTCAGTGTTCCGAAGTATTTCAGCTGATCATCCAAAAACAATCCATTCTCATCCTCTTCGAGCTCTTTTGTCAGGTCCATCATCTCGTCATAATAGCTTCTCAGATTCAGAAGTTCGCGTCGAATCGGCATCAATCGATTCTGGATCGTATCTGTATGATCCTGAGACACATCCTCTTCCATGCGAAGAAGTCTCCGTTCATAAGCCACAAGAATCTCCAGATCACGGCTCATGAATTCTGCAATGTAATTATAAAGGAATCGTTCTTTTGTCTCGCCCTGATGCATTCGTTTCCTCTTGATTCTGTTAATAAGTCTTTCCGAAAATGTCTCGTCATCTACGATAACAACATTATCTTCATTTACAAACATGTACATTCGGTATCTGCTTCCTAATACATCAAGAAGCTTTGGAATGCAGAAAGTTCCTACCATACATTCCTGCTGATTCTCAATCTTACAGAATCCGATCTTCGCAATCTGGATCTCACTTTCATATATGATCCCTGCTGTTGCCAATGTCTCCTCCGCATGATCGGAATCTGTGAGGAACACAGCCGGACACTTTTCTTTCTCCCATTCTTCCTGACTAATCTCTGTCAGACGTTCCCCGAATTTATAGATCATTCTATCACCTTATTTTCTGTCTGTTGTACAGCCGCTTCCAACTGACTTACACTGTTCATTGCTGCTTTCGCATAGGCTTCCTGATAAAGAAGTTCCTGTGAGTTAATTGGCTGTCCCTTACATTCTACCACAGAATAGGTTCCTTTTGCATCCTCCTTTCGCGCTTTTTTGTTATCACTTAACATCAGATCAAAAAGATCCTGCAGACGTTTCTTTAATCGTTCGGAATAGACCGGCGCTGCAACCTCTACACTTCCGGCAGTTCTTTCACAAATTCTAGCAACTCTTCCATCGAGCCCTGATATTCCGAATCAATTGGAAGGTTTTTCTTATTCTCCATCGTATCTGTCACAAGAAACACAGGAACTCCAAGCGTGCGGATTGCAAGATCTTCCACTACGTCATTTCCGACCATCAGACATTCTGACGGGTCGAGTTTAAACTGTTCCAGAATCTGACGAAAATATTCCGGATTCGGCTTACAGTATACATGGTCTTCATATGTTGTGATAATCTTAAAATCTTCTGGATCCAGTCCCGCCCAGTCGATACGATTCATCGTTGCACATTTTGGAAAGATCGGATTCGTTGCAAGATAGACTTCAATCCCTTTCTTCTTCGCCTCTTTTATAACCATATCTGAGAGAGGTGTCGGCTGTGTCGTACATTTAGCCTGATTGAATTCATCCTCATAAAATGCATCTGCGATTGCCTCTGATTCTTCCACAGAAAGCGGCAGGAATTCATCGATATAACTCCAGAATGCCTCCCGGTTTGTTCTGGAACCATCATTTTTCACCATCGCCTCATAGCCTTTCCATACTGCACCAATGAATCCTTTTGGATCCATTTCCACGCCTTTCTTCAAATATGCCTTTGCAAGAAGCGGCATATAAAAACGGACAAATTCGTCCTGTACCATCGGTAAAAGTGTTCCGTCTAAGTCAAATAAAATATGTTTAATCGCCATCTTTTTCTCCTTCTTTCAATCTTTGTGCTTTTCTCTGATTGCTGATGACTCTTATAATGTCGGTCATAGAATAAGCCCTTTTTATCATAATAGTAACATTATACCCTCATATATTTCCTTCTATCAAGCAAATTATCATTCAGAACATGCCACTTCATAAAAGTTTCACATTTCTTATTATCTATACTGCAGATACTCCAGGAACCGCTTCACCGCCGGAGTTGCACCTTTTCTGTTACGCATGACAAGTCCTATATTACGATACGCCGGAATCTCCAGTTCTCGTGTTACGATACGATACGGAATCCGCTTCAAGATCAGTTCCGGCAAGACACTGATCCCAAGCCCACTCTCAACCATCGCCATGATTGCATAATCATCCCACGTTGTAAAATGTACTTTCGGCTTCAAATTACTTCTCTCAAAAATCTCAGAAACTTCTGCCTTAGCACCTTTCTCCAATAGCATAAACGGTTCCTCACAAAGTGCACTGACCGGAATCTTCTGAAGTTCTGTTAGCGGATGTCCTTCCGGAAGCACGACAAGCAGCCTGTCCTGCTCCAGGAAAATTGTATCCATCTCATCCCTTACCGGCAATCTTGTGAATCCACAGTCAATCCGCCCTTCCATGATCCATTCTTCAATATCCGTATAATCACCCAAAAGCATCTCGTAATCAATGTTTGGATAATTTTTCTGAAATTCCTTGATAATATTCGGCAGCCAATGTGTTGCTACGCTGGAAAATGTACCGATACGGATCAATCCTGACTTTAACCCTTGAAGCTCATCAACTTCCAATTGAAGTTTCTCGTATTCTCTGCAGACCCGTTCCGCATAAGGAAGTAACTTCATCCCGCTGCTTGTAAGCTTTACTCCTGACTTGCTTCGTTCAAGCAGAACTACCTTCCATTCCTTTTCCAGATCATTGATCATTCGGCTGATCCCGGACTGGGAATAACTCAACTGTTCCGCTGCCTTTGTAAAACTTCCACACTCTACTGTCTTAACAAATGCCATGTATTTCTGAATACTTCCATCCATGAATTTAACACTCCTTTCGCTTTACATTTTCCCATCTGTTTTCGCTACAAAAAACGCTTCACTTACTTTATATTTGATTTTATCATGTAATCCATGAGAAACATTCGCTTTTGTAATTTATAACTGTATGATACTATAAAACAGTCGATGAGACAAGGATGGTTGTTAACTGACATCCGGAAATTATTTTAAAAAATATTTATCAAGGAGCTATGCATTATGGGACTTTATAATAATCGAATCGTAGTAAAAGTTGGAACATCCACTCTGACCAATGACGCCGGAAAGAGCGATCTTCGTACAACAGACCGTCTTGTCTGTGTACTTTCTGATATCCAGAACATGGGATACGAAGTCGTACTCGTTTCCTCTGGAGCAATCGCGGTAGGAAGAAATAAACTGAACATGACTGCTAAACCAGACAGTATGCGTATGAAACAGGCTGCTGCTGCAGTTGGACAGTGTAGTCTGATGTATCTGTATGACAAGTTCTTCGGTGACTATGACAAGACAGTTGCCCAGATCCTGCTCAATGCAGATGATATTGAAGAAGAAGAAAAAAAGGAAAATCTGATCAATACATTCAATGCGCTTCTCGAGATGGGTGTAATCCCGATTGTAAATGAAAATGACTCCGTAAGCTATAAAGAAATCGAATCCGAGGATCGTCTCTTCGGTGATAACGACATGCTCTCAGCTGTCGTTGCAGTACTCTGTCGCGCAAAGCATCTGGTCATTTTCTCCGACATTGATGGATTTTATGATCACGATCCAAGATTGTATCCAAATGCACAGCTAATCGACCAGATTGATACAATTGATGACAGCGTCTATGCTTTAGCCGGTGGCGCAGGTTCCCGACGTGGAACAGGCGGAATGCGTACAAAACTTCAGGCCGCATCCCTTGCCACTTCCCAGGGAACAAACACAATTGTTACAAACGGAAAGCGTCCAGAAGTCCTTTATGATATTATAAAAGGCGGAAAAGCCGGCACATTATTCCCGGGAAAAATCTGATTCTTTCAGTAACATATTAAAATTAATAAGAACGGATTAAAATCAGGAAATGCTTTGTTTTTGTTTCTTCTGACTTTAATCCGTTTTTTTTCATCATTTCTGCAACTCGTTTGCACTATCTTTTTGCTCCATCTCCTGTTTCCAGTAGATACGAAGCTTCTTCTCATCCAATCCATTCACAAATCGCTTCTTATATACAAGAAATTCCTCAAGATCCATCAAAATATGATACAGAAGTGCTCGTCCTTCGAACTCTTCGCGCGTCTTTGGAAGTTCTTCTTGCTTCATTTGCTCCGAAATCTCTTCCAACTTCTCGATCTGCTGATCCGGAATATTCATCTCAACAACATAATCTGCCATATACATGATATAATCTGCGATCACAAGTGCCTGCTTCGGCATCTTACGGATCTTCTTGATCTCATAATGCAGGTTATGAAGTACCTGCAGCTGCGCCAGACGCATTTCAAAGTAATCTATATAGTATCCCGGATGCGAATGAAATGTATTATCCTGGTAATCATACGCTGCCTTGATAAATTCATGCATTCTCCCCTCAAAGGCGATGATCCGATCCCATACATTGATCTCCATATCTTTATTATGAAGATACGCTGCAAGTTCACACAAAAGAATCTGTAGCTGATTCTCTGTCTCCCTCATATAACGAATCAGATCCTGTTTCTGTCCTTCATAATCATAGAACAAATTCAGTACAATCGCGATTGTGATTCCAATCATTACTAAAAACAGCTCATTACGAATAAACTCCGGACTAAAATCTCTTGTCATAAGAAAATGTGTGCCGATAACGGCATTTACCGAAATTGTTGCCGACCATCCAAGACTATGACTGACTGCAACGATCAGAAATACATAGATTCCATACGCAAGCCAGGAACTCGTCATATGTCCAAATGTCAACGCCGCCAGAACTACCGCCAAAACAAATGTCGCCATACGATAAAAAGATAATTTCACCGTCTCCCATTTTGTTGTTACCAACGTAAGCAGTGTGATACTTCCGGCAGATGCCTCATACTCCAATCCCAGTATATGCGCTAGATAAATTGCTACACTGCTGCCCACCGCGATCTTAATTGCCTGCAGCAGGACTCTTTTTACTTGTCGTGCTTTTTCCATCGTCCTCCCTTTCCAATTTTCTAACCCATCATCTGATTTATATTTTATCATCACATTTGCGATATAATCCAGTGTTTTTTTAACACAGCTTGTATAAAATGACGAACATGAGGTGACTTTGCTACCATAGTAATCGCTCACTAACAAATCTAGATAAAACTTTGTTTATAGAAAAAGGGGTGATTACAACCTACATATGTATGTAATCACCCCTATAACAATTCAACCTATTTTTCTGTTTCTTCTGCCTTCTTCTCCCATCTTTCTACAAAAGCATCCGCATAAGAAAGATAGTATTCTCGAAGTCCCATTCGGATCTTCTGCTCATTATTCTCTGCAATACCTTCTGTGATACGGCGAAGCTGCTCTAACTTCTGCTGCTTATCTCCCATCTTCTCAATTGCATAAGCTACATAACCATCCATCGTCTTCCCCTGAAGCTGTGACAGATATGGATTCTCAAACAAACTGATGAGTCTCTCCTGATAAACCATCTCCCACTCTGCCTTCTTCTCTGGTCTCAATGCATTCTCCATGCCGGAAAGTATCTGAAAAAGCTGCTCACTTGGAGTTTTCTCAATCTCTCGCTCAAGGAAAAGCTTGCTCTGTCCATCTTCTTCGAATTCTGTCTGACTCGTTTGTTCCACATTTTTCCTTCGAAGCATCTGCTCTTTCTTTGCAACTAAGATCGTATTCTCTGCTGCCATTGCTGCAATCACATGAAATACATCATGAATCTGCTGTGCGCTCAAAACTACTGCCTGGATATGACGGTTTGGAAGACGTACCGCAAATCCCTCCTGAACAAGATTCTGTAATGCCTCACGGATCGGCATTCTTGAAACACCAAGACGCTCTGCAAGTGCTTCCTGCGCCAGCTCTTCCCCCGGTTTCATAACTCCTGAAAGAATCTCCTCTTTCATTAACTGTACAATGTAATCTTTTGTCTGCACTGATGCCATATTTTCACCCTCTGTATTTTTTCTATTTCTCTGCTTCTGTCTAATCTTGTTTTAAAAGAATTAATTTTATTTCTTTTTACTTTATTAGAGAAAATTTTTCATCTTTTTTTATAAACTCGTAACAATATTGTATCCATTTTCATTTCCTTCGTCAAGATGCTTTTTCGTATCCGTTCTAAGTTCGTTATAAGTGCGCATCCTAAGCGGAGCGTTTTTTATATATTAGGAAAGAACTTTCCTAATATATAAAAAACCGCTGCTGATTCCAGATACAACTGAAATCAGCAACGGTCTTTACTCTTCAGCCGAAAATCGGACTCGAACCGACGACCCCTTCATTACGAGTGAAGTGCTCTACCAACTGAGCTATTTCGGCATATGGTCGTCAATTCTGACGACCTTTGTTATTATATCGCGTTTGGATATAAATTTCAACCACTTTTTTAATCAACTTCTATAGACTTTTATCATTCTAATAAATAATAACTAATGATTTGCCATATGAACTGTCAACTGATTATATGGGATGTCAATGCCTTCCTCATCAAAAGACATTTTAATCTCCTCAAGGATTCTCCAGCGCGTTGTCCAGTAAGCTTCTGTCTTCACCCAGGCTCTAAGTCCGATCACAACACTGCTGTCTGCAAGTTCTGATATGAACACTTTAATCTCTTCATCCTGAATAACATCTTCATCTTTCAGTAGAAGATTCTCTACGATCTCTTTTGCTTTCTTCAGATCAGATTCATAAGAAATTCCCACTTTAAGATCCAGCTGACGTTCCGGTCTTGCTGTTACATTTGTCAGACTGTTACTTGTCAGAATACTGTTTGGCACAACAATCGTCTTATTATCGATTGTTGTCATCTTTGTATAGAAGATCTGAATTACCTTTACTGTTCCTTCGATTCCCTCTGAATTCACAATAATATAATCTCCAACTGCAAATGGTCTGAGAAGAAGAATCAAGATACCTCCTGCAAAGTTCGACAGACTCCCTTGTAATGCCAGACCAATTGCCACACCGGCGGAAGCGATGATCGCTGCTACAGAAGAAGATTCCACGCCAAATTTTGTTGCGATCATAAAGATCAGAAGTGCGTATAACCCAAATTTCAACATAGAATCAACAAACTGACGAACTCCAACATCCGCATTGGATCTCTCCATTGATTTGCCTACCACTTTACGTATAACAGATATCACCTTAGATCCGATCAGGTAAAATACTATCGCGAAAATCACCTTCAACCCAAAAGCAATCAGATTCGGAATATTATCATTAAAATATTGTACAAAGCGATTCACTTCATCTGCTGTGCTTGCTGTTACTTCCTGTGCAGAATCAAGCACATCATTGACGGAACTGTTATTCGTCTGCGTTGCTGTTTGGGTCAGTGCAAAGGCTGTCCCCTTTGTCAGTAATGCTGTTCCAAGTTCTTTCACTGTTGTCAGATACATACTTTTAACCTCCTTATTTTAATGCAAGAAATGCGCACAGATTTCCCCTGTTGTTCCCCATCGTCCGGTGAGAATATAGGATCTTACTATTGCAATGTGTACAAACATTTGTGATTGCCATATGCTCCGGCAAGATTCCACTTTCCAGGAAAATCAGCTCATTTGCCTTCCATAAATTCAGCTGATATTTTCCGTTCTCTTTCTTATAGAAAAGATCCTCCCAGTACTTCTTTTCAAAAGCTTCTTTAAACTGCTCAATTACGTCCTCACTGACTTCATAACAATCCATACATACTGATGGTCCTACTGCTGCAAGCAGATCTTCCGGTTTAGATCCAAAATTCTCCTGCATCAGCTGAACAGTATTTTTTCCAATCTTTCCAACAGTTCCTCTCCAGCCGGAATGACTCAGCCCGATTGCCTTTTTCACCGGATCCACAAAGTAAAGTGGTACACAATCTGCATAGGAAGTCACAAGACAGATTCCCGGAACATTTGTGATCATCCCATCCACATCTGTATAATTGCGTTCCCGCATAACACCTTTTCCCTTATCTTCCTCTGTAACCACACGGACATTCGTTGTATGTGTCTGCTTTGACAGAACCATATCTTCTACAGCGACGCCCATTGATGCTCCAATCCTTTTAAAATTCTCTAATACCCTTGCCGGGTCGTCTCCACGATCAAAGCTTAGATTCAGAGAAGAATAATAGCCCTCACTGACTCCTCCAAGTCGTGTAGAAAAAGCACTCGTTACAATGCCCGTCTCCTGAAACAATGGATATTCCAGATAAGGAGTTTTCTTTTCTACTTCATCAAAAATATGTGCCGCGTTCTTATAAATCAATCCTAAACTCATATTCTGTCCTTTCTTCTCTATCCGCAAAATGCATTCTTCACCAGCTGGATCCTTGTCCCTTCAATACCGATCACATCAAACCTGCATGGGACATCACTAATATGGTGTTCCGTCAGATAATACATTGCTGCCTGAAATATCTTTCTCTGCTTTCTTGCATCTACAGCTTCCAGCGGACTCCCCTTGCCAGGACCAGTCCTGTACTTCACTTCACAGAATACCAGATTCTCCCCCTCTTTTGCAACAATATCAATCTCTCCTATACGGCAGCGATAATTGTACTGTACGATCTGATAGCCATGCTGTTCCAAGTAAAAACCTGCTGCCTGCTCATAGTTTCCACCTGTTTTGCGGTTATTCTTTTCTTTTTTCGGATCCTTCATCCACCTGATTCCCCTCTTCTAATCTACCAAACTCCAGGATTTAAGAAGAGCTGCCATTGGCAGCTCTTTCTTTTATACAACACTGATATCATTAAATAAACTTCTTAATAAATGTCTTTCTATGTATCGGTGTCGGTCCATATTTCTTGATTGCCTCGATATGTTCTTTCGATCCATATCCTTTATGACCTGCAAATCCATACTCTGGCATCACTCTATCATATTCTACCATCAGCCGGTCCCTTGTCACTTTTGCAAGAATACTTGCCGCCGCAATAGACACACTCTTCGCATCTCCTTTAATAATCGGAACCTGCGGAATGATCATCTCCGGAATCGTCACAGCATCATTCAAAAGAATCCCTGGTTCTACTGCCAGCTTTGAAATTGCTTCACGCATTGCCTCATAAGTTGCCTGTAGAATATTAATTTCATCGATTCTCGCCGGACTTGCCATACCTACTGCCGCTGCAACCGCTTTCTCCATAATCTCATCATACAACTCTTCTCTCTTTGTAGCAGACAGTTTTTTCGAATCATTCAGATAGAGAATCTCACAATCCTTTGGGAGAATCACTGCACCGGCTACTACCGGTCCTGCCAGAGGACCTCTTCCTGCCTCGTCAATTCCACAGATAAAACTATAATCCGCATATTTTCTCTCGAATGTTTTCATTACCTCAAGGCGTTCTCTCTCCTGAACAAGTGCCTGCTGCTTCTTCCGATATCTTGCTGTCAGATTTTTTACACCTGTTCTGGAATCCGTCTCGTATTCCTGACAAAGTGCTTCCCACTGTTGTTCTCCTGCCTGTTCAAATTCTATCTTGATCTCGCTAATACTTTTACTCATGATGTATCACCCCAATCTGACTCAATGGCCACACGCGAATCCATGCCCTTCCGATCAGATCTTTTCTATGGATCAAACCAACATCTGATGCTCTGCTGTCGCTGCTGTTATTCCGATTATCTCCAAGTACAAAATATTCATCCTCACCCAGTGTTAATGGTTCTTCTGCAATGCCCGGATTCTCCATTATTTCATTCCCATAATGTTCATCCAGACGCACCCCATCAATATAAACCATTCCGGATAAAATCTGTACTGTCTCTCCCGGCAGCCCGATGATCCGCTTAATATAATAGGTATTGTCCTGATATTGATATGGAAATACTACGATGTCATATCGTTTCGGATCTCTGAAGCGGTAAGTCATTTTATCAACAATCAGCTGATCCTTATCTGACAGTGTAGTTTCCATAGAAGAACCACTGACTTCTGTTCTCTGCCCCACAAAGGTAACCACGGTCCAGGTAAGAGCAATGATCAGTACAATATACAGAAGCCATCCAGCCAGTTCTTTTATAATTTCTTTCATACCGTATTAGTTCTCCTCTGGAAGCTCCAGTGTAAGCCTTCCAAGGCGGCCATTACGAAAATCATCCAAAAGAATTGCCGCTGCTTTTTCCACATCTAATTCGCTTCCTCTGACCAGACAGTGTCTGCTTTCTGCAATTCTTCTTAACACTTCATAATTATCATCTGAAGATTCTATCGTGTACTTCTCTTCAAGAACTCCCGGATATGACTGATTTAAAAATTTCACAAGCTCACTTGCCAGTTCTTCTGTCTGAAGAATCTCGTCTTTAATCGAACCGATAAACGCAAGACGCAAACCTACTGTCTGGTCTTCAAACTTCGGCCAGAGAATTCCCGGTGTATCCAAAAGTTCTACATTCTTATTCAGACGGATCCACTGTTTTCCCTTTGTCACTCCAGGCTTATTTCCTGTTTTTGCACAGGCTTTTCCTGCCAGCGCATTGATAAAGGTAGATTTTCCTACGTTCGGAATTCCTACCACCATGGCACGTACCGGACGGTTCAGGATTCCACGCTTTCTGTCACGTTCCATCTTCTCCTTACATGCTTCCTGGATCACAGACTGGATCGACTTGATTCCGCCGCCTTTCTTAGAATTCACTTTCACGACAGAATATCCCTGCTTCTTGAAATATTCCATCCACTCATCATTTCTTCTGTCTTCCGCAAGATCTGCCTTATTCAAAAGAATCAGTCTCGCCTTATTCTTTCCAAGCTCATCAATGTCCGGATTACGACTGCTGAGCGGCACTCTTGCGTCAACCAGCTCAATAATCAGATCGATCAGCTTAATATTCTCCTGCATCATTCTTCTGGCCTTTGTCATATGGCCAGGATACCACTGAAAATGCATTGCATTCCTCCTGTTATTTTTTCATTCTATTTTATCTTTTTACAAATCCGAAATGTTCCCCGGAGCTTACATTGAACCAGATCTTTCCATAGATCTCATCTGCCTTTACCACTCCGACCGTCTCAGATCTGCTGTCTTCGCCTGACTCTTCATTATCTCCGAGCACAAAGTACTCGTCTTTGCCAAGCTTTATCTCATCAGAAGCTATCCCCGCATCTTTTATCTCTGATACATGAATATGTTTCTTCTGCTCTTTCCCATTAATATAAACGGTTCCGTCCTTGATCTGGACAGTCTCTCCCGGAAGACCGACAATCCTTCTGATTGAAAGATGAACTTCACGGTTTCCGTCTGGTCGAAATGCCACCACAGTTCCTCTGGAAGGTGTCTTCATATCCACGATCAGACGATCTACAAGAACAACCTCTCCATTCTCAATTGCCGGACTCATGGCATCTCCCGCATTGCTTACACGATGCCCGAAAAATGCGATCAAAAGTACTGCCACCAGGCACACACACAGTATCTCTCCTGCGAGAATCAAAGAATTTTTTGTTATATGATAATTCTTCTTTTCAAACTTTAATTTCTTACTTCGATTTGTAAATTTCAGATGGTTTTTCTTCTTCATCTGCGGCTTCTTCTTTTTCTTTCTTCTGTTATTCTTTCGAAAACTCAGATTCTGCCCCATAGGTTCCTTATTTTCCTTCCCAACTATGAGAAACACGCTCCGCGAGTTTCTCAAGTTATCGCGGCAGTCACCAAGGTCTCGTGCAAGCACGGACTTTGGCTCGTTGCTCGCGTAAGCTATAAGAAAAGGGACAATATACAAGTTCTGTAATTGTCCCTCTCATAGTTACTATTTTACTAATTCTTTTACCTTAGCAGCTTTACCAACGCGCTGTCTTAAGTAGTTCAGTTTCGCTCTTCTTACTTTACCTCTGCGAACAACTTCTACTCTCTCAACATGTGGAGAATGTACCGGCCATGTCTTCTCAACACCGATTCCGTTAGATGTCTTTCTTACTGTGAAAGTCTCTCTTGCTCCGCCACCCTGTCTTTTCAGGACTGTTCCTTCAAAAACCTGGATTCTTTCGCGGTTACCCTCTTTGATCTTGGCATATACTTTTACTGTATCACCAACATGAAATTCAGGTGCGTTCTCCTTTAACTGTTCTGCTTCGATTTTTCTAATGATTTCGTTCATTTTGTGTGACCTCCTTAATATTTGACGTTCTTAACACTTCACTTTTGTGCCAGAGGACCATCGCGTTTCTTTTCACAACTTTTGTAGTTTACCATATTTCCGGGCTTTTTTCAAGTCCCTATTTCATTTTTTCTGCTTCTTTGCGTTCCCGTTTCACCTGGCGGATCCATTTCTTCTCTTTATCCGTCAGATTGCTCTCCTTGAGAAGATCCGGGCGCCGCTCCATTGTACGAAGGATTGACTGCTCTCTTCTCCATTTTTCAATATTCGCATGATGTCCGGACAGAAGGATGGGCGGAACTTTCTTCCCTCTCCACTCTTCTGGCCTGGAATACTGCGGATACTCCAGAAGATTATCCTGAAATGACTCAAATTCTGCTGAGACATCATTGTGAAGCACTCCCGGAACCAGTCTTGAGATCGTATCGATCATGACCATTGCCGGAAGCTCGCCTCCGGTCAGTACATAATCTCCGATGGAAACATAATCTGTCACGATTTCTTCCAGAACGCGTTCGTCGATTCCTTCATAATGACCGCAAAGCAACACAAGGTCTTCCTCCTGAGCCATCTCCTCTGCCATCTTCTGGTTAAATACATCTCCCTGTGGAGAGAGATAGACTACACGCAGTGGATGCTTCTGTGGCTCCTGCTTTCTCTTGTCGATCTGCTCTTTCACAGCCTCATAAGCCAGATACACCGGTTCTGCCTGCATCAACATGCCTGCACCGCCGCCATATGGATAATCATCCACACTGTTATGCTTATTAAATGCATAATCACGGATATTCACTGCATTGATCGAAAGAAGTCCATTGTTGATCGCACGACCTGTAATACTTGTATTCACACCTTGCTCGATCATCTCCGGAAATAAAGTCAATACATGGAAATTCATTACAGTAATCCCTCCATCAGATGCACTTTCATCTTCTTCGCTTCTACATCAATATCCAGAATACACTCGTGAATTGCAGGAAGCAGCACTTCTCCGTGATTCTCAGAGGTAATGATATACACTTCGTTTGCTCCTGTCTCCATCACGTCTTTGAGTACTCCAAAGCGTTCCTCACTGTCATCTGTATAGACTTCCATACCGATCAGATCACCAATATAATACTCGTCCTCTTCCAGTTCGACAGCATTTTCTCTTGTTACAAAGAGACTTTTTCCTTTATATTTCTCAATATCATTGATATTATCAATGCCCTTGAATTTCACAATTACAAATTGCTTGAAAAAACGAACAGACTGAATCTCAAGATCCAGCTTTTCCCTTCCTGTATCAAGGACAACATTTTTCAATGTATGAAAACGCGCAGCATCATCCGTTGTCGGGAATACCTTAACTTCACCACGCAGACCATGTGTGGAAGAAATCACTCCCACCTGAAGAAATTGTTCCATTCCTGATTCCTTTCTTATGAAACTATGAGAAACACGCTTCGCGAGTTTCTCAAGTTATCGCGGCAGTCGCCAAAGTCCGTACTTGCACGAGACCTTGGCTCGTTGCTCGCGTAAAAAGAAAGGGGCAGTCTCTTCTTTATGAAGGCTGTCCCTTTTTTAAGCCCTGCTTTACTAAGCAATGACTCTGTTACTTTTTTCTTTCGTTCTGATACTGTTCTTAAACAATATCGACAACGACTTTCTTGTCTTCCTTTGTTGCTGCTGCCTTAACAACAGAACGGATTGCTTTTGCAATACGACCCTGCTTACCGATCACTTTACCCATGTCGCCATCTGCTACATGAAGTTCCAGTACAGTAGTTCTGCCTTCCTTTTTCTCAGTAACTGAGACTTCATCCGGCTGATCTACCAGTGCCTTTGCAATAACTTCAACTAATTCTTTCATGATACTCGCCCTCCGCGGAGACATCGTTATTTATCTGCAGCTGATCACGCAGCTACAGACATTACTCATACAGATTCGATTATTTCTCGATTCCTGCTGCTTTGAAGATCTTTCCAACAACTTCTGTTGGCTGAGCACCATTGTTGAGCCATTTCTTAGCTGCTTCTTCATCTACTTTGATTGCGCTTGGCTCAAGGTTCGGATCGTATGTTCCGATTTCCTCGATGAATCTTCCGTCTCTTGGAGATCTAGAATCTGCTACTACGATTCTGTAAAAAGGAGCCTTCTTCTGTCCCATTCTCTTTAATCTGATCTTTACTGCCATTTTTTTCACCTCATAATTTTTCTTAATTTTTTGTTATTGTTTCATTTATATGTCAAAAGGGAAGCTTGAATTTGCCCCTTTTTCCACCTTTGCCACCCATCATTCCAGGAAGTTTCTTCATCATCTTTCTGGATTCGTTGAACTGTTTTACCATACGGTTCACATCTGCGATATCCACACCCGCACCCTTGGCAATTCTGTGCTTTCTGGATGGATTCAGCAGATCCGGGTTTCTTCTCTCTTCCAAAGTCATGGAGTAGATGATTGCTTCCATCTGAGCCATCTTCTTCTCATTCTCTTCGGAATCAAAATCAGGCATCTTACCTCCGAGATTACCCATTCCAGGCAGCATTCCCATGATACTGGACAAACCGCCCATCTTACGCATCTGTTCCATACTGTCAAGGTAATCCTCAAAGTCAAACTGAGCTTTCTTCATCTTATCAGCCATCTTCTTGGCTTTCTCTTCATCCAGCTCAGCGCCTGCCTTCTCAATCAGGGAAAGGACATCTCCCATTCCCAAAATTCGGGATGCCATTCTGTCCGGATAAAACTGCTCCAGATCAGAAAGCTTCTCTCCCATACCGACGTAAAGGATCGGTCTTCCTGTCACTGCCTTGATAGACAATGCAGCACCGCCTCGTGTATCACCGTCAAGCTTTGTGACGATCACACCGTCGATTCCAATCTTATCGTTAAAGGAACTTGCTACATTCACCGCATCCTGTCCGGTCATCGCATCGACAACCAGGATCGTCTGATGAACTTCCACAGCTTCCTTGATCTCCTGAAGCTCTGCCATCATATCTTCATCTACATGAAGACGTCCTGCAGTATCAAGGATCACAATATTGTTACCATTCTTTGCTGCATGCTCAACTGCTGCCTTTGCAATATCCGCCGGCTTGTTCTTGTCTCCCATGGAAAACATCTCTACGCCCTGCTTCTCTGCGTTGATCTCCAACTGCTTAATTGCAGCCGGACGGTAAACATCACATGCTACCAGAAGTGGTTTCTTACCTTTTAACTTAAATTTTCCTGCAAGCTTTGCAGTTGTTGTTGTCTTACCTGCTCCCTGAAGGCCTGCCATCATGATCACTGTGATCGCACTGCCCGGTTGAAGCTTGATCTCTGTTGTCTCAGATCCCATAAGCTTAACCAGCTCTTCATTAACGATCTTGATCACCATCTGTCCCGGATTCAGTCCGTTCATCACATCCTGACCAACAGCCCTCTCCTGAACATCCTTAATGAAGCCCTTAACAACCTTGAAGTTTACATCCGCTTCAAGAAGCGCCATCTTAACTTCCTTCAGAGCTGCCTTAACATCATCCTCTGTCAGTCTTCCCTTGCTTCGCAGGTTCTTAAATACATTCTGAAGTTTTTCACTTAAGCTGTCAAATGCCATTCTATAACTCCTCTATGATCGCATCCGCAATCTTACGGATCCGCTTCACCATCTCTTCCGGGTCATTCTTCTCGCGTTCCCACTCTGCAAGTGTATCATCAATCTTACTAACCTTCTCCTTCACGGAAAGGAACTTCTCTACAAGATGAAGCTTCATCTCATATCCTTCCAGTGTCTTCTGACACCGCTTCACAAGATCATGTACACCCTGGCGGCTGATCCCCTTCATCTCAGCAATCTCACTGAGCGAAAGATCTTCCAGCGCGAACTGCTCATAAATCTCCTTCTGATGATCTGTAAGCAATTCCCCGTAGAAATCAAACAATAATGCCTGCTCTAAAAACTTATTCATTATCTTCACCTCTGCTATCATACACGAAACGCAAAGTGGTGTCAAGTGTTTTTTCTTTACAGTTACACCAATTTAATATCAGGCATATAATAAAGAAAAAACAAAGGCTTTTCCTTCATGAAATGGGTAAAACAATCCATTCACTACTGGTGTCCGGACACACAAGAACACAAATTTCTCGGACAAAATGTCACTGCTGCTATTCTTGATACCGGAATTTCTCCTCATCCTGATTTTAAAGGTCGTATCCTTTCTTTTCGGGATTTTTCCAGTACCACTGGTTCTTCCGAAAAAGTTCTTTTTTCTTTCTCTCATTCTTCGCCGCTGATCGACAACAGTGGACATGGAACTCATGTAGCCGGAATTCTTGCGGGAAGCGGACTTCTCTCTTCCGGAGCTTATGCCGGAATTGCCCCCTTCTGCAATCTTATTATTGGGAAAATATTAGATCAGAATGGAAACGGATCTATCAAAAATGTCATAAACGGGATTCAATGGATCCGTGATATCTACACGCAATTCCATATCCGGATCATTAATATTTCCGTAGGTACACGACCGGATCTTTCCATTCACCAAAAACTTCTTTTATTGCATGCCGTGGAATCTCTTTGGGATCTTGGGCTCGTCGTAGTTGTCTCTGCCGGCAACTACGGACCTGCTCCCGGTTCCGTCACAGTTCCCGGAAGCAGCCCAAAAGTTATCACTGTTGGTGTTCCCGACACTTTTCCTCTGATCCAAACTCAAAGGCATCCTCTCAATTATTCCGGCCGCGGTCCTACAGATGATTGCATTGTCAAACCTGATGTTTTTGCCCCTGGCACAGGAATTGTAAGCTGCAATGCTTTTTACTCTCAATTTCCAAACGCTCCGCCTTATCTTTCCAAAACAGGAACATCCATGGCTGCTCCTGTTGTTTCCGGTGCAATTGCCTGTCTTCTTTCAAAATACCCGTTTCTCACCAATGCAGAAGTTAAATTAAAACTTCACGCTTCCTGTGTGCAGATTCCGGGAACTGAATCCGGTTGGGGAATTTTAGATTTTTCCCGGCTGCTCGAATAATTTTTGCCACTTCACATCTTTATCACTACAAATAATTTCTCATCTCACATTTTCTTTTTCTCCGCATACTATAACATTGTAAATCAAAAAATCTTTCGGAGGATTTAACAATGAGTGAATTAACAGCTACAAACTGCGGATGCGGTTGTGACAACGGATGTGCAAACAGCTGCGGCTGTGGCGGAAACGGAAATGGATGCGGACTGAATAACTCCTGCCTTTGGATCATCCTTCTCCTCTGCTGCTGCGGTGGCTGGGGTGGTAATGGTTGTGGTGGATGTGGTAATGGCTGCGGCAATGACAGTTGTCTGTGGATCATCCTTCTTCTTTGCTGCTGCGGCGGATGGGGCAATAATGGATTCGGATGCGGCGGTTGCGGTAATGGCTGCAACTGTGGCGGATGCTGATATCTGTTCCTTCTTTCACGTTACTGTTCACACGATGTGCGACCAGCAACGCATCTCGCCATCTTAAATCGCCTTTGGCGATGGGGCGAGATGCATTCAAGTCAAAACACACATCCTCCGTGTCAATCAGCAGAGTGATTGACACGGGAGTGAACAGTAACAAATAAGTTTCATATATTATATAGGAAGAGTGGGATTCACAGGAGAACAGGATGAGACGGGGGAAATGTTGGAAAGCCGGGATCCGTGAGTTGTGTTATTGCCATCAGAGACTGAATCGAAGGATTGTCTGCATTTGCAGATCCTTCGAGGAGGTATATCGAATTTTAAATACGGGATATTGCCACAAAGACAAGGGAAAGAATAAACGTTGTTGATATCGTCTAAATTGTATATGAAATTAATAATTTTGAAAAAAATGAAAAAATTTGAAAAAAGGGGTTGCATTCCGGCAACAACTGATATATAATACTATTTGTGTTGAGGAACACGAGACACAAAAACAAAAGAATGCGCGATTAGCTCAGTTGGTAGAGCACCTGACTCTTAATCAGGGTGTCCAGGGTTCGAACCCCTGATCGCGCACTGACAATCACTGTTTTTACAGACATTGGAGCTGTGGGGACGGTGATTTTTTTGTGCGCTGGAAAGCCTTGATTTACAAGGGTTTCACGTCTTTTTGATATGTTACGGCAAGTAATTGTAAGTGGTTCTCTTATCCGCATGTCCTGCTGCCTGTCTTACAGTGTTGCTGTTGACTCCGTTTGATAATAAGTTAGACACAAATGTTTTACGAGCCTTGTGAGAGCTCTTCTGAATTATTCCAAACTTTTTACAATATTTCGTGTATAGTGTTGAGATACAACGTTCTGTCAGTGGTTTATCATTGATGGAAAAGATAATAGATGTTATAAATTAGCTGGTATTCTTGGCGAGAGCTGGTCCGAAAAAACTTTAGAACAATTTATAAGGAAGGAATCATTATAGGTAGATAAAGACCGAAGTAGAGAAAAGTGATGTCTCGAGATTAAAATAAAAAGAAGGGGAGAGGTTCAGAGTCGAAGAAATTATTATCTTATATTTTTAACCATTGGTTTTTGGATTACCAGATACCATACGATGGTTGCATAGGGGAATTTACATGGTGTGAGAAATTAAAGCGTGAAATTCCTGAAAACTGGGAGTTGGTAAGGCTGGAAGATGTTACAAAACATCTGACTGACGGAGAACATGGCTCTGTTTCTGAGGACCCTAAAGGACAATATTGGCTATATGGAGCGAGTAATATTAGAGATGGCCAGGTGGTCCCATCTCCATCGGATAAACGGATTGATTATGAGGCATACCAGAGAATCCACAAACGAACTGGTACCTCAAAGGGGGATATACTCCTAACGACTGCTGGAACTATAGGAAATATTGCCTATCTTCAGGAAGATCTTGATTCGATCGAATTTTACGGAGCGTTACGACGATCCGCCCAGATCCTGACAGAATAACAGCAGAATATTTATATCAATATTTACTTGCAGCTACTCCGCAGATCCATGCATTAAAAAAAGGCAGCGGACAAAATAGCATTGCTTTAAGTGATCTTCGTAAGATGCCAATTTTACTGCCACCACTTGAAGCGCAAAAGTTGTATTCTGATAAGGCAGTTCCGTTTTATCATAGAATTGAAATCGTTAGACGAGAAAATCAAGAGTTACAGAAGATGTATCATTTGTTGATAGACATATTAATTTTTGACTGAAATTGAAAATATTAATATAAATATTAAAGAAATATTATATACGGTTGATTTTTTTTCTGTTAAATTGATTATACTATGTAGATATGAAGCGTAAAGTAGCGGAACATTTATAAAGAGAAGGAATCAGCATGAATCAGTAACAATCACTGTTTTTACAGACATAGAAGCTGTAGGGACGGTGATTTTTGTGCATAAAAAAGAGAGAATCTTTATTATCCGAAGTATAAAGAAAGTAGAAGAAAATTATCACTCTTTTGCATTATACGTAAGAAAAGAAGGGCGTATAATAAAATATTATAAAATGATAGATTTTAAGTAGTTTTAAGAGGACAAGGTACACTTTTGTGATAAAAAAGGAATCTTTGGCAGTAGAGTAGTTGTTGAGGGGAAATCAATTATGCAACAGAAAGTGTTTCATCCTGCACAAACGGAAGCACCGTGCTTAGAACCGCTTTATATTATCTTGAAAGTGGATTTGCAGCATAAGAAGTATGACTGTGTCTATTCACAGGACCATGCAATTTATGAAGAAGTGGAAAAAACAAGATCGTATGATACATTTATCAACCGATATGTAACAAAATATGTTTATGAACCGGATCAAAGAAAGGTGAAGCAGTTTTTATCTGGTGAGGGCCTAAGAGAAAAAATGCCTGGCAGATGCATGGAAAGGCAACTTTTTTATCGCAGAGTAGATGCTCATCTGTTTCATCCGTATGTTTGGGTGAAAGCAATCAAACATATCGATGAGAGGGAACATACCGTAATGATCACCTTACATCAGGAACAGCGTGTTTCTCCAAGTGTCTTAACAATGAAGCAGGAATTAGATAAAAAAGAGGAAACGATCACCAGACAGTTCTGGGATACGATTTCTTTATTAAGTACTGTTTTAGAACATAATCAGTTGAAAGAAGCAGACTATCAGGATCAGATTGGGTATTATACCAAGCAGATCTATTGCCAGTTACAGCAAGAATATCCGGAATATGGAATCACGGATGAAGAGATGGATGTGATCGCCCAACTGGCCCCGATTCATGATATTGGAAAGATCCGTGTTCCCATAGGAATCTTAAATAAAAACGGGAAACTGACAGAGGAAGAGTGGAGCATTATCAGAGAACATCCGCTTGTTGGTGCGGAAATGACCAAATGGTTCCCGAAGGGAAAGGAAACGGAAAAACTGAATCAGTATAGTTATGAGATCTGCAGACATCACCATGAACGCTATGACGGATCCGGGTATCCGGATGGATTAAAGGGAGAAGAAATCCCGCTTTGTGCACAGGTAGTAGGTCTTGCAGATGCCTATGATGCATTGGTTTGTGTACGTCCTTATAAGAGAAAGATCTCTCCAAAAGAAGCAGTAGAGATGATCCTGGATGGAGCATGCGGCGCATTTTCAGAGCCGTTACTTCGCTGTCTTCAAACAGTGTCAACGAAAAGCGAATGGATCAAAAAGACAGTTTAAAACAGATCAGATGGATCTGTTTATAGCACAAAAGTGATAAAGAAGTGCGAAAAAAATTACAATTTCATTGTATTGAAAGAGAAAAAGAAAAGGGTATAATTATATTTAACTAAAACCTTATAAGTTCAAGTTTAGAGACGGAAGCGTAACATGAAGAAGAGAAATGATAAACAAAAAAGGAAGGAAAATACCGTACAGGAGACAACGATCGCGCAGGATCTTGTGCAGCTGTTATTAAAGATTGTGATTCTTATTTTAGTAATCTTTTTGATCTTCACTTTTCTTTATGGAATCGTAAGAATTAACGATATCTCTATGAAACCATCCATTAAGGATGGGGATCTGGTTGTATATTACCGACTGGATCACAGATTTATATCCGGAGATGTTGCAGTTTTTGAAAAGGATAATAAAACAACGACCGGACGTGTTGTAGCGGTTGCCGGTGATACGGTTGACATTACAAAAGACGGACTTACGATCAATGGAGCAGAACAGATCTCGCAGGATATCTATTTTGATACGACCCGGTTTAAAAACGGAGTCGATTTCCCACTTACGGTGAAAGAAGGTCAGGTCTTTGTACTTGGAGACAACAGACCAAAGGCCAGTGACAGCCGAATTTATGGATGCATTGATCTAAAAGACATCCGGGGAAAAGTCATCGCGATTATTCGGAGCAGGGAAATTTAAGTTCCACATCCGTTAATCCAATATAAAAAGTATAAAAATTTCACAAGGGAGGAAGAAATCATGAGCATGAAAAAATTATCTAAAAAGATGCTCGCTGTTGTCGCAGCAGGCGCTATGACAATGGGACTGGCAATGCCGGTATTTGCAGTTGATGGAGCAACAACACTAGACACCAAAAATAATGCAAAGGAAGCTTACATCAAAAAGACTTACAACACAGAAGTTAATAAACCGATGAAATTTAACTTTACTGCTACACAGGTTACGACAGGAGATTACATCGTAACAAAAGAACTTAAATGTACAATCCCAAGCATTGAGTTTACTTCAACAGATTTAAATGGTGGAGAAGGAACTTATACAAAACTTAGTGATAAGATTACTTTTGAAACTCCTACAGAGGCAGGAAAGTATGAATATACTGTGACAGAGAGTGCAACTACTGATCCAGTTGTTACAAATAATGATTATGTAAAGCTGATCATGTCACAGGCTGAATACAAGATGGATGTTTACGTTGTAGAGAAATCTGGAGCACTTGAAATTGACAAGATCCTTGTAAATAAGGTAAAAGATGACAATGGTAATCCAGATTCTACAACAGGTAAAGTAGATATTGGCAACAACAAAGATAATGGTTTCAACTTTACCAATACATATGTGCAGGAAGCAGGTACAGGTGAAACACCGAATCCTACAAAGCCAGATCCAGACTATACAAAATATGGTTCTTTAAATGTATCTAAGACAATCGATGCACAGGATGGAACTCCTAGTACAACTGATACATTTAGCTTTACAGCAAAATTTGCATTTCCAAAAGGAACTGACGTGAATACACTTGGTGCAAAAGCAGGTGAAAACACTCTTACACTTGGAACAGATGGAACTTACACATTCAAACTGAAACATAATGAGAGTCTGAAATTCACAGGTCTTCCGGTTGGAACAAAGATCACTGTAACTGAGACAGGTGCTGCAAACTATAAGGGTAGTGCTAAAGTATTCATTAATGGTGCTGAGCAGACAGCAGTTACAGCAGGAAAATATCATGAAGATCTTACAGCTGTAGATGGCGATAACGATAAACTTGGACAGAACAAAAATACAGTTGATGTAACAAATACATACAACCATGTACCAACAACAGGTATTATCATGAACACACTTCCATACGTTCTGATGATCGCTCTTTGCGGCGCAGCACTCTTTGGATTTGTTGCTTTCAAACGCAGAAGATAATTAAAAAGAATTAAATGGATTTAAAAGGGGATGCTGTGCGGCAGGGCACTGTCGCATCCCCTTTCTTAACAAGAAGGGAAGATAAGGACAAGTAGATATGAAAAGATTAGCAAAGAGCATAGTAAGCGGGATCGATCATATGGTAAATTTTATCGCACTTATGCTGATCCTTTTGATGATGTTTTTGTCCTGTTATATGTTATGGGATTCCAATCAGGTGTTTGAGGCAGCGGATGCAAAAAACTACGAAGCCTATATGCCAAGCGAAAACCATACGAAATCATTTGAAGAATTACAGAAGATCAATCCAGATGTTTTTGGCTGGATTCGGATCAACGATACAAATGTCAATTATCCTTTGCTTCAGGCAGAGGATGATGATACGTATATGAATACGGATGCGGAAGGAAATTATTCCTTAAGTGGTTCCATTTTTTTACATTGTGCCAATTCACCGGATTTTTCAGATTTTAACAATCTGATCTATGGACACCACATGGAAAAGCATAAAATGTTTGGAGATGTGGGACTTTTTACAGAGAAGAAGTATTTTGATGAACACCCTTATGGGAATCTGTTTTTTGATGGGAAAGATCATGGAATCGAATTTTATGCATTGCTTCAGGCAGATGCTTATAATGAGCGACTCTTTAGTGTTTGCCCGGAAACATCGGAAGCAAAACAGGAGTATCTGCAGGAAATCTTGGACAATGCTTTATATAAACGAAATCTTAACGTTACAGAAGAAGACCATTTGGTTTTACTGATTACATGTACTTCAGAAATGACAAATGGAAGAAATATATTGGTAGGAAGACTTACGGAGCAGGTTTATCCTGAGAAAGAGAAACCGAAAAATGTAGGAACCGGGATCGATCAGATCCGAAAACTGGTCATATCCGTTCCGGTTCTTTTCTGGCTCATACTACTTCTTCTTATCCTATTAATACTTGACCAAATACTAAGAAAGAAGGGAAAGAAAAACGATGAACATCCTTGATTTAAAGAAAATAAATATCATAGTGCTTAGCCTGCTTCTTTTCCTGAGTATGCAGATACCGGTGTTTGCATCTGAAAATGCAGCCGAAGTAAAAATTCCTGTCGTACAGGTTGTTGAAAATGAAGCAAAAGAACAGGCAGAAGAATTTTCCTACGTTCTTACAACCAATCAAAGTGAAGCTCCGATGCCAAAAGGAAGTAAGGAGAATCAGTATTGTTGGAGCATGAAGAAAAAGGAAACGGTTGAGATTAGTATTCCAGTAACAACAAGGGGGATTTACCACTATCAGATCTATCAGACAACAGAACCAAAGGAAGCTTACGCATGTGATCAAAGTCGTTATGATGTGAGTGTGGAAGCATTTTATAATGAAGCGGATCAGTTTAAAACGGTGACTGTTGTAAAAAATCAAAAGGGTGAAAAAATCGATCAGATCACTTTTTTGAATCGCTTGAACAAAACCAATCCATCAAATCAGACAGCAAAATCTGATTCAAAAAAGAAAGTAAAGACAGGTGATAACGGAACAATCTGGGGATATGTTTTATTACTTGTCAGTTCTATGATGTGTTTTGTTATTTTATTTTACCAAAATCAGAAAAGAAGGAAGGGAGAGATTCAAGATGAAGCAGAATAGATGGAACAAATACTTGAAGATTATATGCAGCTGGCTTTTGATCCTATCTATGTGTTTCTTATCTCTGGATACAGCAATAGTATCTGCCGAGAACCGTTCTCCTGTAAATACGGAAAGTGAAATGACAGGTTCGCAAGATGAAGAAAGTACACCAGTGGAAAATGAATCATCCATGGAATCAGATCCTGAGAGTGCTTCAGAACCAAACGAGAATAAGTCTACGGAGGAATCTTCCACAGATAATACAGTGTCTGATGTACCGGAAGAGATATCCGTGCAGAGCTTAGAGGAAGCCGTACAGGAAATCGATGCAAAGGGAGAAGCATCTTCCACCAACAGGGTAGAGTACGTGGATGCAAAGGGAACTCCAATTAACGGTGCACCTGCTACAATCGCTTATGGAAATATTTCTGAACATAAGGCTCTTTCGATAGATGGCAGACATTTTGATTTCCTTAGTGCGAAAGTAAATGGAAAAGACTGTGTGTACATCGGAGAATATAACGGAGTGCTTTATTATAGTACCGATGGTGTGATTGCAATCAAGATGGAAGACGGACAAAAGGTAACAATGACTTATCAGGAGTATTATCTTGTTACGATTCAAGAAGAACTTCCAACAAACTGTAAACCGGGTACCATATGCACGAAAAAAGGAAGTAAAGATGTTCCGGTTGAAACGAACAAACAGATTCATGTCAATGCCGGGGAAGACTGGGTAGTGTCTGTAACACCTGGTGCACCAAACAATAAGAAAAGATATAAGATTACATCTGTTACATCTCAAAATGGTGCAAACATAACAAAAAATGCAGGTGATGATTATGGAGCAACTTATGCCATTCGTTTTCAAAAGGATGATACCATTACGGTTACTTATGATGCAGAAGGAGTCTATCGTATAACGATTAACACCGTAGACAATAATGGATTTGAATATATCAATATTGCGCATAGTGAAAAGAATGAATGGAAGTATTTACCAGAACAACATAAACTTGTATGGACATATACGGAAGATCAAGTGAAGTACGATGGATCTATTGATCTTCCAAAATTCCATATAAAAAGAGGATATAGATTGGTTCATATGGTATTAAATGGAGAAACGGTAGCAGCTGCAGATAGTAACAAAGAAGTTCCGGATGGTGTGGGATCGGATCGTGGTGTAAAAGGACATGCAGGTAAACTTATTGTGAATGCCCAAATAACTAATGAATATACTAAAAATAGAGGTGACGAAACAGGGTGTAGCTTTGAATACAGTTTCAATGTGCAATGTACAGACGGAGGATGTAGAGACTTAGATTTTGATTTAGCTCCGTATCAAACAGGGCAGCAGGTTTTAACCGTACGTTTAAAAACAGACAACCGTCGAAGTGGTGAAGGTATCGATGTTGTCATGTGGGATCCTGATCAGAATAAGCTGGTTCCAATGAGAGATAATGATACGGTAAATATGGATCCTGTGGGAAAAGAAGCAGCAGTAACTTTAAAGAAAAGACAAGTGAGAATCTTTTTTGCAAAGCCAAAACCAGGATATCGATTTGCAGGAGAGGGTGTAGACAGTGCACAGCCGTCAGGTGGAGTTAATACTGAGGGCGGAAAATCTAGAGCTGCTGTGGGTGATCTAAATAATATGAATGCTACTTCTCTTGGAGAAATAGGAGAATTTCAAGTTTATGATGAAATTTGGGAAGCAGCTAAAAACGCAGCAAGTAGTGCAGGGTATGAAAAATTTTTGGCATTTGCAGGAGAGAAGACAACACATAATACCGATTGGGAATTGTATGCAGGCTATTTCATGTCTACGAAAGAAAGCATCTATGTACATTACAATTCTGGTGCCGGCGAAGGTGTGCTTCCGGCAGATGCAGTTGTGAATAATATTCCGTATAATGAGGAACTTGATATTAGAACAAACAAACCAATGCAGTCTTATGGAAAAAATCCAAACACCAATGAGGGGATAAGAGGTATGGGAAGCACCTTTCTAATAGGGGAGGAATGGCCAGAACCAACCTGTGAGGGATATGAATTCCTTGGCTGGAAGCTACGTCTGACTCCATGGTTTGGAGCTCCACAATATAGTGAAAAGTTATATCAACATAATGAAGTCTTTTGTATTTCTGAAGAGAATTATGAATTTGCCGCAAACCGTGACCTTCCAGTGTCTGTATGGGATAATGAGGTGGGTTATCAGATTGTTGCCCAGTGGAAGAAAGCAGATACAAAAACAGTTAGTGTGGAACATTATCTTAATCAACCAGATGGAAAAGAATATTTGGGAAAAACAACTGTTGGGTCGATTTTATTTTCAGAAGAGCAAGATACGTTTACTATATTTGGTAACCCAGAACCGGATGGAACATTCCCAGGATATGTGTTTGCTAAGGAAGACTCACGAAATCAAACAAAAGTGATAATCAAAAAAGATGAAATTAGCGATAATTATGTATTAAAAGTATATTATAAGCCAACCGTATTAACCGTTAGCAAGACAGTAAAAGGTTATACACTGGATGAAGATAAAGCTTTTACATTTACGATTCAAGCGCGGGCACCATCAGGGACAAACCCAAGTGCATCTATAATCCAAGATGGACAAATCTACATTAGGAAAGAAGGAAAGATAGAGAAACTTACTTTTACAAATAACAAAGCCACCTTTACATTGAAGGATAAAGAATCGGTAGATATTAGCTGTTTACCAATGGAATGGACTTATACTATAGAAGAAGAAAATCCGGGAAGTAATTACGAAACAACTTGCCAAAAAACCGGGGGATCAGTTGTTGATGGAAGAATGTTATCTTTCCAAATGGAACAGGAAAGCGAAAGCGTTTCATTTGTTAATGCATCGAAAGTTGCACCTCCAGTGACAGGAAAAACAGTACAAAATAACAGTTTTATATTATTACTAGTTCTTGTATTTGGAGTTGGAATTGTTAGTTTTGGATTTTTTGAAAGAATAAAAAGAAAACATAGATAAGTGAATAAGAAGGATTATATTTAATCATTTGTGGATAAAATATAATTCTTCTTATTTTATAAAAAATGAAAATCAAGATCATGGAGAGTGTGTTTTTCTTGCTTCCATTTGGTCTGCATGATAAGATGAAATAGCAAAAAACAAATCCTTTAATGAAAGAAAAAGGGGATTTTATGTGATCGAGAGGTAAGAAATGAAATGCAATTAAATATTACGACAGATTATGCAATTAGGATAGTTTATTACCTGGCTTTGCAGAAAGAAAATGTTACGGCATCAGAACTTGCATCTGTATTAAAAATACCTATAAGCTATATTTCGAAAATAACAAAAAAATTAAAAGCAGCGGGGATTGTTCAAGCATGTGAGGGGATAAAAGGCGGATATGCATTGGTGAAAAATCCTGAAATCATTTCTCTATTTGATATCGTATCTTCTATGGAAGTAACTATGAAGATCAACCGTTGTTTAGAGTCGGATGGCTTTTGTTCCAGAAATGCTACAGATTATTGTAATGTGCATAAAGCGTTGTTAAAGGTACAAAGGACTTATGAGGATGCATTAAAGAGTGTAAGTATTGCAGATCTTATATAGACAACAGATGAGGGAAACGTTGAAATAAATTGTTATGAGAAAGTGAAAGAGTGCAATTATGAGATATACAGTAAAAGACCTGCTTGAGTCAGGACAATTTCCGGAAATGAAATTAATTAGCGGTGAATCGGAACTCAACCGGGAAATAAAGGGTGCAAGACTTCTTGAAGTTGCAAATATGGAATGCTTTTTAAGCGGTGATGAAATTCTTTTCACAAGTTTAAAGGCATACGAAAATGTAGATCTACAGGAGTTTGTGAAACATTTAGAGGGACTTAAGAAAAAGCAAATTAGTGCGTTCATAGTAAAACGAGATCAGCAAACAGAGCTACAAAGAATTCGTTTTAATATTTTGCTACAATATGCAAAATCGCAACAAATCCCTGTTATCGAAATCCCAAAGACGTTGTATTACTGGGGAATTATCAAGCATATTTTAACTCATATTTACGATATGGAAACAGCAAAATTAACATATTTTAAGACAACGCATGACAGCTTGGAGGGGAGAGGGGGGGTACTACTTATCTTGTAGACGAGAAAGGTTCTGTAGAGAAGATTTTTGCTTTGATTTATAGTATGCTTGAAAATCCGGTCGCTCTATATGATGAAGAGTATGAATGTCTCCATTCAAATGATCCAACCCTGTCGGAGTTTACAATGAAGGAAGATGCAGAAGTATTTGTGCCTAATATCATTACTAAATATCAATACTGGCATCAAAAAAGGGAGCAGTCAGAGTACATTCATAAAATTGATGTGTTTGGTTATAGAACCTTTTATCTCGTTGTTACGGAGCAGAACAAAAAAATGGAAACATTGGATTTTATTGCTCTTGAGAATATTGTTGTTGTCTTACGCCATATCATTATGAGAAGCTTGATGGAAAAAAATATTGCCAAGTACTATCACAAAGATATAGCATACCGATTACTGAATGGAACTCTCACAGAGTTAGAAAAAGAGGAAGCAGCAAAGATTTTAAAACTTGAGAAAACGGATGAGGTATGCGTTGTTATTTTTCGTGTTATCCCGAATAATGACGAAGGAAACTTTGCGGACAAACAAAGAAAAGAACTTGAGATTGCTGAAAAAATGTTTTTGCACCTACTGCAAAAAGATTATGTGATACATAATACGAATCAGATCATCTATATCTATAAGAAACATATAGGGGAAACCAAACAGGAATTTCGTAAGAAATTAGAAGTTTTGCAAAGTGAGGTACAAGAACAATTAGATCAGAAAGATGCGAAAATTGATTTTTTGGTTGGTATTGGAAAAAAAGTGATCGGATATCATGATATCAAGGAATCTTTTGTGGACGCAAAACGGGCTCTTGATTATATTAATGTGGTCCGAAAAGTTGTAGGCGATTCAAAGCGTTCCATTGTGGATTGCTCTAAATTAGGTTTTTTTCAAGTATTTGCTGAGATTAAAGATAAGAAAAAATTATGGTCCTATATCCCGGAATCTTTGCAAATAGTTTATGAATATGATAAGAAGAAAAAGAAAGAGCTAATCGATACGTTAGAATGTTTTATGAATAATAATCAGAGTTATAAAAGGACGTCCACCGAGATGTTTGTGCATTACCGTACGATTATGTATCGCATGAAGAAAATTGAAGAAATTTCTGGAATGGATTATGAGAATGTAACAGAGATGCTTGCGGTTCGAAACGGATTAATTATTCTTCGAATCATGGAGGCATTGTAAAAAAGGAAGAGTCACTACACGGATTGTATTTTGTGTAGTGGCTTTTTAACATAAAAATAACATTAAAAAAACAGGAACTATTTGAAAAATCTTAGAAAGATATGCTAAAATCTATCAATAATAAAATACTGTGAAACATGGAGGTATAAACCACTAATGAACTACACGATAAAAGAATTTATAGAGTCAAACAAATTCCCAAAGATGCAATTGATTAGTGATAATTCCGGAATAAATAGAGTAATAAGAGGAGTACAAATTCTCTCAGTTCCAAATATGGAAAAATTTCTTGGGGGGGGGGAGAACTACTCCTTACTTCTTTGGTTGTTTACGAAAACCAGCTTAATGAGCGTATAGTATTAAGTCACTTGGAAGAATTAAATAAAAAGCAGGTAAGTGGATTAATCATTGCAGAGGATAATGAAAAATTCGTTCCAAACATTCTTACACAATATGAATATATCAGGCAAAAAAGAGAAACTATTGAATATATAAAAAAAATCAATATTCTTGATCAGAGTGTATTTTATCTGGTGATTTCCGAAGTAAACGAACCGTTAATAGAACTTGATTTTATAACTTTAGAGAACGTGATTATAAAGTTGCTATATATTTTAACTCAAGTTGTTACAGAAAAAATATTGAAAGAAAATATCATAGAGATTTGGAATATCGAATGTTAAATGGTTCGTTGTCTGAAGCAGAGGAAGATGATGTTGCGAATCTCCTTAATCTTGATGCAACGGAGGAGTATCGGGTGATTACTTTCTATTTGAAACCGGAGATGTGCGCAGGTAATTTTAGTGCCGATCAAAGAAAAGAAACTGAGATTGTAGAAAAAACAATTTTAAATGTTGTACCGAAAGAGTATATTTACTGCAACACGAATCGAGTCATATATATTCACAAGGAAAACAAGAAGGAAGAGAAACTGGAATGTTATCTGAATCAGAAACAAAGTATTCGGAAAACGTCTGAGTTAATGAATATACATGCCCGAACAGTTTCCTATCGTTTGCAAAAAATAGTGAAGCTAACAGGAATGAACTTTGATAATATAGCAGAAATGTTAGCTGTTCGAAATGGCATTATAATATTAAAAATATTGGAGCAATTATAAAAAAAGCGAATCACATGCTTTGTGTGATTCGCTTTTTGGACATATTGAACATAACTGGTACGCTTTGAACAAAAATAATAAAATTTTTTTTCGTTGGTTGCACATTATATTAGTCATTAAAAAAATGTATAATTTTAAAGATAGTAATAAAGATATTTGGAAAAATATTGAAGGTATAAGCAGTAAATATTTTTTGATACAAACTAGAACCTTGAAAGGTTTAGTTAAAAAGTAGATTAAAAGTAAAAGAGTAGAGGACCAGATATGAAGAGAAACAGAAGGCTGGCGAATAGAATTATTTCGGTAATACTATGTATAGCTATTTTATTTTCACAGGTGAATATCACGGATGCAGAAAATTTGAATCCATCGGCCGGCAATACGAATCAAGTGACAGCTTCTAGCGATGCTAATGCGGGTAGTGGTGAAGAAAAAGTTATAAATGACTCTTTAGATTCAAATGAAACAAGTGGCACCACGGAATCTGCCCCCTCGGTTTCCGAGAAAACAGGAGAAGATTCAAAGAATGACGAAGCGGAAACTTCTGGCGAGGATGATAAAGCAGAATCAACCGATAATATAGATGCTTATTATAAGGATAGTAAAATATGCATTTATAATTATGAACAGTTAAAACAGATTGGTTCAGATGCTTATGTTTACATGGGTGATAAGGACGGAAAGATTGGTTCTGGAGATGTAGTAAAGAGTGCAGGCACAGAGCTGAAATACGGATCAGATGCCCAATACATTTTGATGAATGATATCCAAATGAACTTGGAACAGATCTGGACAGTGCCAGATTCCTTTACCGGAACTATTACAGGTACGGAAATAGAAGAAAATGAAACACCGACTCTCTATGACAAAGAAACGGATACCATCTACATTTACAATCCGTATCAGTTGATGGTACTTGCACAGGAGGAATCTGAAACAGAACCTGTTATGTCATTAGATTATGATGCACCACAGTTTGGTATGGGGCAGATGATCTATCCGGATGGTGAAGATCAGGCGTATCTGACTTATAGTAAGTCTCATAATTACGTGTTATCGCAGAAGTTTAATTCAGATAAGCCGGAACCGGTTGCGGAACAGCTGGGTAAAGTAATTACAGAAGGTACAGAAGGTCGAGATTTCAAGGGACAAGTTGTCAAGAAAATCGGAGATAAGAACTATATCTTAATTGGAAATGAAGCGCAGCTGAGAAAAATAGGCACTAATGAGCAAGTAAATGGCGCAGTGTATCAGGCAGTATTAGATGGTAAGTGGAAACTTGATTTGGACAAAAATAATCAGCCTATCATGCTATACAGTGGCGATGCTGATTTAACAAAAGACCAGAATGGAGTAGAAGATTTTACTTTTGGACAAATTAAAGATGCTGATAGCAAATACAGTCAGTATAATAAATTGCTATATCCCATCAGAGGCAGGTGTGGAGTCAATCAGATAACAGGTGAAATTGACCCTAATTTAGATATAGACAAAACAACAGGACAGAAATATACAGCAAACGCAAATTATATTATTTTCCGAGATATAGATTTGAGCAGTGAAGAGTGGAAGCCTCTTACTTTTCAAGGAACAATGATTGGCGCTAAGGCGAATGATAATGAGTCCCTTTGGGATTCAACATCCAGTCAAATCACAGCTAGTATGAAACCAGTACTTTCTAATGTGAAAGTTGTACAATCAAGTAGACTCAATGTTGGAGAACAAATGGGTGTAGGCTTTTTCTCTACAATATCGAGTGAAGTAAGTGATAACGATATCGGTCTTAGTAAAGGATTAGTGCAAGTTTCAAATATTAAGTTTGAAAATATTACTGTTCAAACATCAACTTCTGAAACTTATTATCCGGAAACTCTTGTAAGTGCCTTAACAAGTACTTTGGGGAAGTTACTTGGTGGAGTCTTAAGTGGGTTAACATTTATTTTAACGTTCGGCCAGGTCAAAATTGATCTAAAAAAAACATTGGGAGATGTTCTTGATGCGAGAAAGAAAGATCCGACAGCATTAGCAACTGGCGCGATTTCTGGTCGTGTGGAAGGTCAGGTAGAACTTTCTAATCTTGAAGTGAATAATGCTGTTGTCAAAAACGTGAATAACAATACAGGTGGATTTGTTGGATATATCGTTGGTAAAACACAGTATGATGGTTTATCAAACGCACTTGGCGGACTTGTTAAATTACTTACAAATATATTGAATGTAATTCCAGGATTAGGCTTAGGTGACTTAATCACGATTCTGCTTGGAAATGCTATCCCTTTAGAAAAACTGATCCCGACAGATTATATCAATGCCAAAATTATGAATTGTACTGTAAATGGATTAAGTATTTCTACAGCTACTGATAAAGAGTATGCAGGTGGATTCATTGGACAACAGAAAGGAACGATTGTAGAAAATTGTTCCATTTCCAATAGTGATTATACGATAAACGGAAAGTCTTTTGCAGGTGGATTTGTTGGAATAGCTCGTGATGATGTGATTGAAGGAACACTATCAGGGGCATTGGATATAGAGACAAAACTTCCTAAGATGAATACGGAAAGTTTACTTCTAAATTGTTCATTAAATAATGCAGTTGTGTCTGTTTCTGGTGAAAGTTATATTGGTGGTTTTGCCGGTGGATTGGCCAATGCATCAACTGTCAATTGTAATGTTAAATCGGATAATGCACTCACTGTAAAGGCTTCTGGAAATTATGCTGGTGGTTTTGCAGGAATTGCATCTCTTGGATGGGCTGCAGACCTAGGTAAAGATGACACAAAAGATAACTTACTTGGTGGTGTAGTTGATCTTGTTGTAAAACTTTTGAGTAGTAATCCTGGAGCAGCTTCATCTTTACTTTCTCTTGCTGGTGTAAATCCATCACATATCTTAGGATGTTCTGTAAATGCTCCACTGCAAGTTAGTGGAAAGGACTATGTTGGTGGTGTAACAGGCCGAGGTAATGGTGCATATATAGCACAATCGAATGCGGATAATTTACAGAAAATATCATATTGGAAAAATAGTGTTTATGATGTTGGTTTGGTTCCAGTGGTTGATGTCTCTTTAACCGGATTATCCAGTGTTACAGGAAATGATTATGTTGGTGGAATTGCTGGATCAATGGGTACGGCCAGTGTTGCCGGTTTATTAAATACAACGCTTGGCGTTGCATCTTATCTTGCGTTTACTGTAGATAATGTTCATGTAAATGGTGCAGAGAATGGGTTTATTGTTACGGGAAATGAACGTGTTGCCGGTGGATTTGGAGATGCGATTGGTGGTTCTATAACAACTGTTAGTATCAATAATTTAGCTTCTATAGAAGGCAATAACTTAGTAGGCGGATTTATAGGTCTTTCTGGTCCTGGTGATTTGGCGGGAGCAGATGGTGGATTAACTGTTAACCTGTTAGGTTTGAATTATTTGTTGAAATTGAATAATTTACTTTCTTTAGGACAAGCAATTGAAGTAAAAATTAAGGATACAAATGTAAATGGAATTAATGATGGGTTTACGGTACACGCAAAGGGTAGTCGTGATTCTAATTCTGTTCGTGATTATAGTGCTTCTGGTTTTATCGCAAAAAGTGGAAGTACTAAAGTAGAGGATTCTCATGTAACAAATCTAAAATCAGTGAAGGCTGCAGATGATGGCGGATATGCTTCAGGATTTGTGGCTATTTCAAAAACGGGTGGTCTAGCAGATGTTGCTGATGATACTTCAATTAAATCATTGATTGAGGCTAATGGCTTAGTAAATGCTGTAGGATATTTAATTCCTAAATATACAAATTGCACGGTTTCTTTTGTAAATGGTGGAAGTGTTACAGCAGATGTTGCTGGTGGTTTTGCAGCAGATTTTCAAAGTGGTACAGTTGATAACAGTTCACGAGGAACTAATGATTATTACGCAGTATACAATTTAGATTCTGTAAATGGTCAAACCTATGCTGGTGGCTTTGGTGGAAATGTTTATTCTGGAGCATTGGCGGATGCTGGTAAAGGTATTAGTGTTCTAGGAAATATTAATGGTTTAAATATAAATATTGGAGAATTGTTAAATTTAGTAAATGCATATGTTCCAATTATAAAGTATGCAGGTGTTAAATCTGATAATGGATTTACAGTATCGGCTAATAAATTTAAATCGGATGATACGAATTCTGGTAGTGCTGGTGGCTTTATTGGCTATGGCAGTGGAGTTCAGGTTAGTCATTGTGATGTAACAAATTTAAAACATACAACGGTAACACATCCTAAAGATTTAGAGGGTGAAGATAGTTCAAATTATTTTAGTCAGGAAAGTATATATGCAGTAACGGGAGCTAGATATGCTGGTGGATATATTGGATATATGAATATTGGTTCTGCTGCTTCGGTTGGAAAAGGCTTGAAGGTTTTAGGTACAGCGATTGGCTTGAATGATGTATTGGATGCATTAAATGTTGTGGTTTCTACAATAGAACATTCGGATGTTACTGGAGGACCTGGTGGTTTTGCGGTTAGAGCCTCTATGAAAAATACAGCTTCCGATGCTTCGGATAATGATGTATTAGGAGATGCCGGTGGATTTGTTGGTAAGATTTCTGGTGGTCATATTCAGAATTCAAATTCTTATAACTTCTCATATATCATTGGTCAGATTACAGCTGGTGGTTATGTTGGAGATTTACAGCCAGGTAGTGTGGCAGATGCTTTGGGAGAAACAAGTATACTAGGTGGTCTTGTCAATACTAAAGAAACACTGGCATCTCTTGCAGAAGATTTTGTTCCTACAATTCGAAACAGTTCTACAACATGTATTCCTTGCGGTGGTGCAGTTCGTGCAGATGCGGCCTCCACAAAGCAGGTACAACGAGGTATGGCCGGAGGTTATGCAGGACATAATGAAGGCGGTCACATCTGGGGAAACAATACAAAGAAATGGAAAGGTGAAGAATATACCGAACCAACAAGTACTTGTAAAGCAGTAAGAATCCGTTCGGTATACGGAAAAGAAATCGCAGGTGGTTTCACAGGACTTATGGAGTCAGCTGATACGGCAAGTACCGGAAATCTGTCCTTATTATGGGGACTGGTAAAAGTAGATAACATCCTGGGAGCACTCAGCGTTGTCTATCCGACGGAAGAAAATACGGCAGTTTACGGTCCGCTTGCCTTGATGGATTCTAAAACTTGGAATGATTGGGTAGAATTTGTCGGTAAAAAAGGTGGTTACGGAAGTGATCTTGCAAAGAATGGTAAAGTAAACAGTCAAGATGAACTTGATACGATCATTGGGAAATATATATATGGATATAATGTTGTCGCAGGAAGAGAAAATTACCGGGATGAAATAAAACTGGCAAATGGCGGAGCCGCTGGCGGTTATGTTGGATCAATGCAGACCGGAACCATTACAAATGGACAGGCTTATCAGGCGAAGACAATTAAAGGGCTTCGATGTGCCGGAGGTTTTGCAGGAGAAATGATAAACGGCGGAGCAGCAAAGCTTGGAGGAGTTGATATCCTTGGTCTTAATCTGCAATTAGGACAAATGATCAATGTCCTTAATGTATTTGTTCCAGTAATCAAGCAGTCTTCTGTGGAAGGTTATCAGAGTGGATTAATTGTTCAGTCAGAAGGAATCAATGCCAAGGATGCTTGCGGTTATGCCGGAGGTTATGTCGGAAAACTGATTGGTGGACAGATCTGGGGCGAAAAAGATGCACGCTGCAAGGTTACAAAGTTGAGACGAGTTGATGGAAGAAGCTACGTTGGAGGATTTGTCGGAAGCTCTAGACCAGGAAGTGTAGCAACACTGAATCCAACTGCAGGAGAAGGATTGCTCAGCCAGCTTCTGAATAAACTGTTAAGTACACCAGCAGATTTGATCAAAGTATTAAATGCTACAGTCGCAACGATTCGTTATGCAGATGTGGAAGCCTGGGATGACTGGGGAATCATCGTAAATGGTGCTTATGCAAGTGGAAATAATAACACTTCTTATGCAAAAGCGGCCGGAGGATTTGCCGGAAATCTGGAAGGAACAGTACTTGGCGAGAAGGCTGAGGAAGAAGCAGGGATTTCTGCTCAGAATATCCGTTCCGTAATCGCAGGTGAATATGCCGGAGGATGCTTTGGAATCGCAGATGTAGCCGGAGTTGCCAATATCAGTGCAGAAAGTGATACATCTCTTCTGGATAAACTTTTGCAGCTTGGTAGAACCGATGTGCTGGATGCGTTTAGAAGCTATGTATATTACGGAACTGTAAGCGGAAGTAATGATGCCGGTTTAAGTGTCAGCGCAAACACGGCGATAAGATCCGGACAGAACAATCAGGTTACCTATAGCGGAACAGCCGGAGGATTTGGTGGATCGCTGTTAAATGGTTCTGTGAAAAACAGTAAAGTAACGAACTTAAGTAATGTAAGAGGGTTAAATAGCGTCGGAGGATTTGTAGGCTATTCTGGAAAGAGCGGAGTGGTTAAGGCAGATAAGATCGATGTTCTTGGAGATAATAAAGGACAGTTGCTCGGTGGAGCACTTGGAGTTCTGGATATTTTTGGTTCTCACATTGATGACTGTACAGTTACAGGAACTGATGATGGTTACACAGTACAAAGCACTGGCGGAGAGGAGCAGATTGCCGGAGGATTTATCGGATATGCAAATCTAGCAAGAATGTCGAATTGTACAGCAGGTGACAAGACGAACCAGAAAATTGGATTAAAACAAGTGGCATCAGGAGGAACAGCCGGAGGATTTGCCGGACGAACAAGCTTTGCTTACCTTGCAGATCTGAAAGTGGATTCTGGAGCAGTGAATGTAATATTCTCACTTGTTAATGAACTTATAAAAGCATTATATCTGGACAAGCTCCAGGATTCCAATTTTTTGAAAATCAATCTTGGAATTATTAAAGTGGATGCACTGTATGATGGCAAACTGCTTCACGTAAATCTGCTTGGATTGGATATCTCTGTAGGACTTTCGAAGAGGTCAACAGATAACAAGCAGGAGACAGATCTTGCAATTATTACGATCGGAGATTCATCCATCAAACTTCCATGTAATGAAAATGGACTTTTGAATGATGATGATGCGAAATCTAATATCAGTGTAAACCTGATCAAAGCGAATCGTACAAAAATCACTGACAGTAATGTTTACGGTGTAAGCTACGGATACGATGTCTATGCAGGTGGAGCTGGAAACGACAAAGATGGTTCTAAAGATGATGGACGAAGCGGTGGCTTTGTTGGATTCAATGATGAAGGGCTTTTAAAGAACAACAACATGTATTACTGCGATGTGGTTCGTGGAACAAAAGATCTTGTCGGTCCATTTAGCGGAAAGAGTGAGTTGGATTCTGTATATGGAGCTGTCACACAGGAGAAGGTGGAAGGCGAGAATAACAATTACCGTATTTACAGAAAGCTGGATGTGGCGCTGAAACAAATCAAAAAGGGTTCAGACCAGCTGAATCTAAGCTATGAAAAAGATACTTCCAGTGGATGGGATATTTACACGCTGGGTCATATGAAATCGATAAAAAGCTATGAGACTTTGCAAAATGCAAAGCTGACAGATGATATTTCATCTACGACAGCAGAGCTTAAAGCATATGAATCATCAGCAAAAGCAGTATTGATGGCAGATACTAAAACAACATTGAACACAGGAGATAGTGATACACCGGAGCCATCCGAGTCACAGGATCCATGTGATGAGTTGATCAAGCTAACAATCAATAAAGTCTGGAAGGATCTAAATAATAAAAAACGTCCGAATAACATTACGGTAACGATATCTCGTACCTGGACAGATGCAGCAGAAAAAGAACACACAGAACCTGTTCCAGGATATGAGGACTATATTATAAGTGGTTCTAGTGATAAATCTACCTGGCAGAAGGTCATCAAAGGATTTCCAGCATATACGATGGATGCAAATAAAACCATTCACTATTACACATATTCCGTTACGGAAACGGAAATAAAAGGATATACAACTACAATCGAAACTTCTAAAGATGGATTTACGTTTACGATAACCAACAAACATTTCCCAGGACTTCCGGATACCGGAGGACAGGGAAGAAACTTTATTTACCTGATAGCTATTCTGCTTTTCCTTGTATATTTCATTATGAGATATAAAAAAATTAAGGAAACCAAAAGAGCAGAAAAACTATAAAAAAGAAAAAATTCTCAAAGAAAGGGAGACAAATGTTATGAAACGAATGAAAAAAATCATGGCAGTGCTGCTGGCAGCGATTATGACAATGGCGATGGCAGTGACAGCATTTGCTGACAATGTAGCAACAACGACTACAGGAACAAACAAACTTACGGTTAATGTGAAATCAACAACACCAACACAGGATCTGAATGGTCAGACAATTAATTTGTATAAATTGTTTAACGTGACAGAGTCAACAAGTGGAGATACAAAGAACTATGCATATACTGTGAATACAGCTGATGGGTATAAAGCAGCACTTGTAGATGCATTAACTAAAGCAGGAAAAACAGTTACAATAAACTCTAAAGATGAGGAATTCGCAGCAGCTGTTTTAGAGCTTAAAGATGTAGATGGTACAAAGATTCAGAAATTTGCAAATGATTTTACTACATATGCACTGACTAATACTACTTCTAAAGTAGAAGCTACAACAACTTCTGGAAAAATCACAGAGAGCAAAACATCTTATGAATTTTCAGGATTAGATGCAGGTTATTATTTAGTATATGTAACAGGTGGAAAAGAGATTCAGTCTTCCTTAGTTACAGTAGATGATAATACAAATACAGTAAACTTAAAAACAGAAGCACCAAGCATTGAAAAAACAGCTAATAAAACAACAGTAAATATCGGTGATGTTGTAACATATACCGTAACAGGTTCTATTCCGGATACAACAGGATATGACCAGTATCAGTACATTATTCACGATGAATTATCTAAAGGTCTTGATTTTGTAAATGATGCAAATGGAACAGCTCTTGAAGCAAGTGCTACAAAAGTTAAGGTAGCAGTAGCATTTAAAGATGCAGGAGTTACAGGAGCTGGTACAGCACCAACAGAAGCAACACTTGCCACAGATAGCAACAAAAAAATGAGTCTTGACCTTTCAGATTGGGTAAAAGCTAATCAGGAAAACAAGGGAAAAGAATTTACTGTTACATATTATGCAAAAGTAAATGCAAACGCAGTTGTAACAGAAAAGAATAATGCTCAGTTAGAGTACGGTAATAATCCAAAGGAAACAACAAAAACAACACCAAGTGAAGCAAAGACACCTACTTACCCACTGGATATCTTAAAGAAGAAAAAGGGTAGTGAAGATAAGCTGGCAGGTGCAAAATTTAGTTTATATACAAGTGCAGAAGATGCAAAAAATGGAACAAATCCTATTAAAGTTACAGGAAACAATGGAAATTATGTAGTAGATCCAACATCTAAGACTACAGTATTTGAATCAGTAGCAAGTATTGATGGAAAAGACTATAACCTTCATGTAAATGGTCTTGCAGCAGGGGATTACTGGCTGGTAGAGACAGAAGCTCCAGCTGGTTATAACAAACTGACAGCTCCAATTAAAATTGAAATCACAAAGAGTGCAGATACAGAAGTAAATAATTGGACAATTTCCAAAGATGGAAAAGCTGAAACTGATAAAATCATCGATATCGAAAACAGCACAGGTTCCCTTCTTCCATCCACAGGTGGTATGGGAACAATCATCTTTGCTGTAATCGCTGCAATTCTTGTACTTGGTGTAGCAGTAAGCTTTATCCGTGACAAGAGAAAAAATGCTTAATCAGCAGATGAATTGGAAAGACAAGAAGTAAAATAACAGGAATTGCGGTTATCTTTTCAGGAAGATAGCCGCAATTCCAAGTATAACAACAGGGAGAATGGAATGAAGAGTAAGGAAAAAAAGAAGTTTACAATAAAAGATATCATTCGTTTAATCGTGCTTTTGGTTGCATTCTCCGTATTGTTATATCCGACATTTAGTAGTTATCTGAATGAGAAGAATAGTTCAAAGGTCGTATCAAACTATGATGCAGAAAGTGTGAAACTAAGCAATGCTGAAAAAGAACAGATGTTGGCAGATGCAAGAGCCTACAATCAGGAAATGCTCGGAAACATTGATCTGATCGATCCATTTTCACAGACAAATACGGAAATCGATGAGCGGTATCAGAATCTCTTAAATGTAGATGGATCGGGAATGATGGGATACATCCGTATTCCGAAGATTAAAGTAGAGCTTCCGATTTATCATGGAACAAGTGAAACAGTTCTACAGGCAGGAGTCGGACATTTCTGGGGGACTTCATTGCCGGTTGGCGGTGAGAGTACGCATACAGTGTTAACCGGACACAGAGGACTGCCGACAAAAACACTTTTCACAAATATGGATAAATTGAAAGTAGGAGATATTTTTTATATCAAGGTATTAGGAGAAACTCTGGCATATAAGATTGACCAGATCTTAACTGTGTTACCGGAAGAGACAGAGGCATTATCCATCGAGCCAGGGCAGGATTATGCGACACTTGTTACATGTACCCCATATGCGATTAATACGCACCGTCTCTTGGTACGTGGAGAACGTATTCCATATGAAGAGGCAATAAAAGAAGTACCGGATCAGAACATAAAACCGGAATTATCTTTTACCGCAAAAGTATTGATCATAACAATTGTAGTTATTTTAATCGGACTTATTGCGATGATTATCTATAGTAAAAGAAATTTAAAGAAGAAAAAGAGGAGGAAAAGAAAGTGATCAAAAGAATAAGAAATAACAGAATTATTTTCCTTTATATCCTTTTTCTTATGAGTTGTACTTTATCTGTTTCAACACTACAGGTTTCTGCAGCTACTAAAAAGGGAAGTATCGAGATCCATTACAAAGGAAGAACAGATTCCCAGGGAGAGGTGGATCTTTCCGGAGCAACATTTACTTTATTCCAAATTCAATCTGCAGAAAACGGAGAGTTAGTCTGGAACGAGGAATTTGTATCAGTGGGCATCTCATTAAAAGATACAAGCGCTGGGGCAAGAGAAAAGCAGGCGAAAAAGTTATTTGACTATGCAAAGAAAAATAACATTACCGGAACGACACAGGAGACAAATACAGCAGGCTATACAAGCTTTCTAAATTTAGATGAGGGTATTTATCTTCTTGCACAGATTGGAACTGTAGATAGTGGAACAGAACAGTTTGAGTCAGCTCCATTTCTGATTGATGTTCCATCTGAAATCAGCGGACGGTTTGAATATAATGTTGAGACAGAACCAAAGGCAGAGTGGGTATCAAAAAAAGAACCTCCGGTTGTTCCAAATCAACCGGGAGATACTCCGGAAAAGACACCGGATAAAAATGAACCAGTTTCATCGAATCCAATTCGCGATATGATTGATAAGGTAAAGACAGGTGATGAAACAACATTTATTACTTGGATCTGTGTAGCATGTGCAGGGTTAGGAATCATGATTGTGATTTCCAGGAAAAGAAATAAAGAATAAAGAAGAGGAATGTACAAAGCATTTTAGAAACAGGAAAAGAGCGAAAACTCATTAAATGAATGGGAATTCGCTCTTTTTTATATTGATTTATTCTATGTATCTTAGTGGATAGATAAAGTTTCATTATGCATCTGTGTGGGATGGAGAGATAGAAGAAGCTTTTTCTAATGGAATGGAACACTTTTGTTAAGGAAAGCGTTAAAAAATTTCAAATTTTGCACATTATATAAAACCGCAAGTAGATGTATAATGAAATATCATTATAAGAAAAATGGAGTGACTATAATTTAAGACAGAATAAATAGAATATTTTTTTAAGCCAAACTAATCCCTTCATAGTTTGAGTTTGGTAAGTGGTGAAGGAATTTAGAGGAAAAATAATAACGAAAGAAAATCTGTCTTTTAGAACTAAAAACGAACCATATGGGAGGGGAAAAGTATGAAAAAGACAAAAGTGTGGCTGAGGTGGATCGCCTTAACACTTCTCGTGATTCTATGTATAAACAGCGTGGGATCAATAGCTTTGGCATCTGAGATTCAGGAGGAAGGATACGATTCAGAGGCAGAGCTTTTAGAAGAAAAAAGTAGTACAGAAGCAGAGCTTCAGAATGAAGAAGGTGCTTCAGAAGAAAAATCGCAAGAAGAGGGAAGCGTTTCGGAAGAAAAATCGCAAGAAGAGGGAAGCGTTTCGGAAGAAAGTAATACTCCAGAAGACAAAACATCTCCTGAGCAACAGGAAGCAAGAGAAGCGTCTTCGAATACTCAGGAAGTCGCAGAAGGATATGATATTGATTTTTATGTCATCATTAATGGAGAAAAAGTAAAGCTTCAGCATAATAACATTACTGGTATTAAAACATGGAAGGAAAAAAGAACGACATATTACGGAGTCTCCCTTGATGATCTGATCTTAGTGTATGAAGAGTTCGGGTTTGTAAAAGGAAGTGATGGGCAGAATCCTGTTGCAGATGAGAAGTTTGTGTCTGCATACCGGGGAAAAAGCGGGATAGAATACGGAAAAGTTTATACAGACACAGAATCCGGAAAGACATATGTTTCTTACAATTATGGACAGAATAAACAAGGGGAAGCGATAGATGTTTACTACCTTCCAAATGGAAAAGGCGTTGCATTAAATTTAATAGATTCTGTAAAAAAGGACAACTCGTTTTATTCCGTAGAGGTAAAGGGAGAAGGGCAGGATCGGATTCGTTATGCATTAACAGGAACTGTAGTGGAAGAAGCTGTGGCTGATTTTAATCCACAATTGTCGGACCAGACAGACCAGATCGAATGGACCTGTATGGGAACAGATGATAAGGTGATAGATGGTATACGGGAATCAGGGAACCAGACGAGGTTCACAATCGGAAAGATCACACAGTCTTATGTGATCCAGAGAGCGGATCAGACAGCCTTTGACATTCAGTTTTATATATATGCAGACAATGAGGTTCGAAAGCTGCCGGCTGATTCTCTGAAAAAGGTGTATAAATGGAACCGTCAGGGCAGATGCTATTTATCTGTCAGTGATCTTGCTGAGATTTATAGAGAGTTCGGCTTGAATGCAGAGGAAACACAGTCCGGAAATTATTTTCCATATACAGTCCGTGGTGAGAAGACATTAGCACAGGCGACAGTGGTAACTTATAAAGGACAGCAATATGTATCTTATAACCTGGACAAGCAGGAAGCAACTGTACCAACAGACGTTTATTATATGCCAAAAGGAGCATCTGATGGCGAAAAAATTCCGGATAATAATTCAGACCAGATGAAGCAGAATAAGAACAGTTTCTATTCGGTTACAGTGATCAATCCGGATGGAAATCGAACTGTGAGTTACTATAAGAAAGATTCTGCGGTCACAATTTCCGTTGATCCAGGAGATACGAAGGAAAGCGACTGGCTTTGTGCCAGTGAGGATGAAAATAAAACAATCCATCCGGTAAAACAGGGCGATAAACTAACCTTTTCTATTGGGAAGATAGAGCAACCATATACGGTTGCATGCAACACTTTTGCACCAGCAACCTTGAATATTAAATTCTATACTTTTGTAGATAATGAGAGATATAATGTTCTAAACGAAGAAATTCCTGTTATAAAAGATACTACAACAAAGCCGGGAACAGTTTATTATTATATTTCTAATGATGAGTTAAAAAAGCATTTTGAAAAATTTCATTACGATGGTTCTATTCAAAATGGAGCAAAAGAGCGTTTTTATTATTCCAAGAGAGATTACGATACAATCCATAATGCAGGGATATACACGAAAGAAGGTCATGAATGTATTTATATAGGAGAATCCGGAGAGCCGATGGATGTGTATTACCTGCCAGACGGACAGAATAGTCCCATAATGAGTGCAAAGACCTTACTAGAACACGACGATGATAGATATAATGGTTTTTACAGTGTGACAGTACAGGATGACGATGGACAGGTTTACAGCCAAACAGCTTTGCGTGATCTTCCAGCAATTGATTTTGTTGCAAGAAAGTCAACACTTACAAGAACAGTTAGTACAAGGCCGCGTGTAGAAGAACAAACGCAGAATATAAACTGGGAATGCAGAAAGGAAGATGGTACTCTTTCAGAAGTTACATGGAGTAAAAATGAAGCAGAGCATACCATGAGCTTTACTATTCAGCCAGATGATGCAGTACGTCCATATGTGATTGTTCCTGATAATACAGAAAAACCGGCAGCAATAAAAGAAGCAAATATCAGTTTTTATGTATTTATCGATGGACATTATAAGCTGATAAAGAACCTCAATGCTGAGCAGCATTACATAATCAAAGCAAACAGTGGCCGAGCCAGTCGTTATTATTTGCGAGCTAAACCAGATGATACGATTTCTAAAATTTACAGTGAGTTTGGTTTCACTCCGAGCAAGCTGGAGCCCGGCGCAGATCAGAAAGAGAAGATTCTGTTTGGTTATGCGACAGACAGCCGTGTGTTTGTACAGCACCCTTATAAGGACAACGATGGTACATGGTATATTCCTGTCCTGAAAAACGGGAAAGATGTATCTGTCTATTATTTCTCACAGCCAAACCCACTGAATCCAGACAGAATCGAAAATTATTTTGATCGTTTGACAGGACTTTCTTCTCAGGTTGGGCTGGCAGGAAGACATTTCAGTGTAGAGGGAAGTTTTCATCTGATTGAAGTGTTGGATCCACTGAACCTGACCAAAAGAGAGGCGATTAAGAGACAGTATGTAGGCCATGGGGAAGCATATACTGTGGAAGTACCAAAGAGGGCAAGTTTAGAAGGTGAGTATTATGGCAAGGAGATTGTCTGGAGTTGTACATCTAATGACAGGGACGAAAATGAGGTTCTTCCGGAACCGTCCGGAGATGATAAGGTAAAATTTGAAATTCCGAATGTTAACTCATCTTATGAGGTGATCGCAGACAAACCGCTGGAGTCTGGGGCAGTCAGGGTTATCTATAATACAACTCGTTATATGAAGAAACTTCCTAAGGAAGCTAAGTTGACCCCTCAGGTTGGAAATAAGACAAGACATACAGATGATTATGAGAATGAAATAGAAGCTGGAAAACATAACGTTAAGTCACCATATCCTCTGGTTTATGATCATGAAGATAATGACAGCAAAGAGTTGGAACAGTATGAATTCGATCATTGGGATTACAGAAACAAAGACGGAAAGTGGCAGGAATGCGGTGCAGGGGATTCTATTTCTGATCTTATAAATAATAATGCAAGACAGCCAATCACCCTCTATGCAGCGTGGCGTAAGGTGAGTAACCAAAATCGAAAACAGGTACAGTTTTATATCTGTAAGTCAGCGATGCCGGAAGATGGTTCGGTAGCATTACCAACCACGAATGTAGACGATTATACAAGTGCGGTTGCCGTGGCAAACTGTAATGTGAAGGCAAGTATATTGCATGATGTTCCAGTTCTTGGAAATAAGAATCCATCTACGTGGGAACAGTATGCGGATGGAAATAAGAGAGTGCAAGAACTTTTGCAGGGAACTAAACCAGATGAGGGATATATTGGAAATGGAGACTATATCTACAAGATAGATAGAATTCCTTCCGATGAAGAGGTATTCCAGACAATTCGTGAAAGCGGACGTATGATTCGTATCGGAGACAGGGAGATTCCGCCATCGAAATTAGATACCGAATTCTTCACCATTTATTGGTATTCTTTCAAAAGTGAAATGTCCGATGGGTGGCATATTGACGGACGTATTGTAGCAAAAAATGGTTACCTGACAGTAAAGAAAGATTTTGTCGGAATGCCGGAAGCAATAGAGGAAGTCAAGAAAGATTATTATATCCAGGTAGATATGGATGAAAAGCTTTTAGATGGAAAACCTCAGCCACCTGCATTTCATGAGCATATGAAACTTGTGCTTCCTTCAGAAGATAGCCAGAAACCGGATGCAGAAGCTCCGCAAGCGGAGGATGCTCCAATAGAAGTTGTAGGTACATGGACAGATGATACACATACAAGCTGTACGTGGATCGTTAAGGCGGACTCATTCTGGAAATACACATTAAAAGAGTACAACTATAAGCCAAAAGATTCGAATGTGAAATTTTCAGGTTGGTACAATGTTCGCAATTCTCATGAACAAGGAGATAATGTAAATTCATGGGAAGCATATCCAGAAAGTGGAATTAAATTCACAGGACGTGGAATTGGACGCGGTGGTGAAACTCTTACTATTGAATTGGAGAATCGTTATCAGAAAGAGGGAATACTCACACTGAACAAATTTGATGAGTCTACCGGACAAGGAATGGAGAAGATCAATTTTGCTGTCAGTAAGAACGGTGTTGAGGAGGAAACGGTAACAACTGATAAATACGGAATCGCACAACTTCACATTCCGTTACAAGATGAAAACAAACAGAACAGAACAGCAACTGAGACGTATTTGTTGCGAGAGACAAACTTACCGACGGGATATGTAGACACAGGAGATATACAGATCACAGTTGAGATTGCCAATGGAGCATTCAAAATCACTGATGCAAAACTGGTGGATAGGGAGGCTAACGAAAATCAGGAGGCTGTTAAGGCACCAGTTGATGGTAAGATAGACGGAAAATCTGTTCTGCTTCAGCGAGGAGATACCAGCCTTAATATCCGAAATTTTGCTAAAACAGGCACTCTGCATATCAAAAAGACATGGGAAAATCCAAATGATGCACTGACGGAAAAACAGGTGAAAATCAGATTGTATCAGAATGGAATTTCTACAGGACAGGAATTCCTGCTGAATGAAGAGAACGGATGGGAACACACAGTCGACAATATTCCACTATTCCAGGACAGAAATCCGGTGGAATATAAGGTGGAAGAAATTGAGATAGGAAAGACACATTATTCTTTGGAATACGGGGATGGTTTCCTATATTATGAAGTTATTTATCCAGAGATTCAGTATTTCGATTCAAATGGACAACAAATATTCCCGAAGGATGAGAATGAGTTCAAGGATGTTTCCAAGATGGAACTGGAAGTGCAGAATCTGCATTTCAATCTTGCTGAACGAAGTTTCTTAAAGACGGATGATCTTCCAAGAAACCGACTTGCTGGTGCAGGTTTTCTGTTCTACAAAGTACCGTATGATGATGTTACGAAAAAATATGCGGATGATACAGGATATACAGTAGATTATGACAATACACAGAGTAAGGACGATATCGTTCTGAAAAAGGATGGAAAAACGTGTACGACGTATCGTTCCTTAGAAACAGATGAAAATGGAATGCTTCAATTACCGGAGGACTTTGAGAACGGACGATACTGGATGGTAGAATCTGTTACTCCAAACAAAAAGGACAAAGCAGATAAAACCAAAACACAGTATCAGGATAACTTTAATTTATATATGGTCGATGTAGAATCCGATATTTTATTCCTATATGAGAAATCACCGATGACAAATACCTGGAGAGCTGTTTCGGACAGACATATCGTCAATCATCCGCAAAAAGGCGGGGTGACGGTTGAGATTACAAAGGAAGTCACTGGTCCACTTGGAAACCGCAAGAAGCCATTTGATATGGAAATTCTCTATTGGGAAGATGGTCAAAAGCTGCGTAGCAAGACAATTAGAACTTCTTTGAAACATGGAGATAAAGTTACATTAAAAAATGTAGATATATCTTCGGATATCATAATAACAGAAACTGTTGATACATCAAAATACGCTGTTTCGATTTCTAAAAAAGAAGAGAATGATAAGTATTCAAATCCAGTGCAGGCAACATCGAATGGAAATACAGCTGTCATGAAACAGCGGATTGAGGCTGCACGAGGAGATGTGATTGAATTAAAGATTACAAATAAAAATACTGAATCTATACCAGTAACAGGAATCCATTTATCAAAAAATCAACAGGCATGTATATTATTGGTTATAAGTATTGCTGTAGGTCTGATCTTTTGGAGAAAGAACAAAAACAAGGCAATGCGGAGATGATAGAAAATCTAGAAATTTAGCTTGAATAAAAGACAAGAAAAGGGGAATACGTGCGGCGAGACTCCGTTGTATTCCCTTTTATGACAAAAACTTTATTGTATATTTAGTATTGTTATGAACAACAGACAGGAAAATGAGGAAAAGGGGAAAAGGAAACATGAAACTAACTGATTTAAAGAAAGTAAAGATCATACTATTGGTTATGATTGTTTTTTTGAGTTATCAGAGACCAGTGCTGGCAGCTGTTGATTATACCAACGTAAAAATTCCGGTGCAGCAGATTTTTTCCAGTGAAGCTGAGAAAGTTTCAGATGAATTTTCCTATGTTATGACAACGAATCAAAATGAGGCTCCTATGCCAGAAGGAAGTAGGAATTTGCAATATTTTTGGACAATGAAAAATAATGTAGGTGCTGAAATTGTAATGAAGGTAAGGAAAGTTGGTCGGTATCAGTACAAGATTTATCAGACATCAGAGAAAAAAGATAATTACTTATATGATCAGAATAGCTATGTTGTGATCGTTGAGGCTTTTTATGATCAAGAAGATCAGTTAAAGGTGGCTACAGTTGTTAAAAATGATAAAGGTGAAAAAGTAGAACGCATAACATTTGAAAATAGCTATATCGGAAAAGAGAAAGAAGACTTGTCACATTTATCTGTCTCAAGTAAAAGTGATCGTGTGAAGACAGGTGATGACAATACTATTATGGGATATTTTTTATTGTTACTTATCTCTGGTATTTGCCTGTCTATTTTAATAGATGAAAAGCAAAGACAGAAGAAGGGAGAATAAAAAAGATAATTTAAAGAACCGAAAAAAGTAAAATTATAGATCAAACATGTTTAGTTTCTATTTTGCAATCAGCTTTTCAGAGGTCCAAGGAAAATACAATATCTTCTAGAAAAATAGATATTATTTATCCTTAATCTATAGTATTTTGGAAGAGTAAGACTTTCGAAATGTCGGAGGATAAGTGATCACATATACGGAAATTTCTCGGAGAATCCGGTGAAGATATCTTAATATATCATTATATACAGTGTGTAATTTGTAATGTAATAAATAGAAAAAATAGGTGTTACACCTCGTGTTACACTCGCCTAGACGCTGTGCAAAAACCTCCATTTCCAGGCGCTTCTGAGTGTAAATACGGGGTTCGAACCCCTGATCGCGCACTAACAATCACTGTTTTTACAGACATAGGAGCTGTGGGGACGGTGATTTTTTTATATATTAGGAAAGTCCTTTCCTAATATATAAAAAACGCTCCGCTTAGGATGCGCACTGTGGCGTACAAGGTAGATGTCGCAAGCGACCGCCGCAGGCGCAAGAATGTGCCTCGGCACATTCTTTGTTATGCCCACATTGAGAGGTCACAACCGAACGAACTCTGTTGTGACCATCCTGTCATTCCCCAAAAAGACATCATGTTATTACGGAGAATGACTATTGTTTAATTCAGATCGGCTGTCATTTCTGCAACCATGACCAGATTATCGTTCGTGCTCTGATCCATATCTACAACCTGCACATGAATCTGATCTGTATCCGTCTGCTCAAACTGCAGCTTGATCTGGTACACTCCATGTTCCGGATCTGTAAAAGTACCTCCGAATTTCTCGAGTGCATTTCCATCTGCATCCGTAATAATCATCTGTACATTTTCATATGTTTCCGGCACCTCAAGATAAAGGTAGGTGGATGCTGGCACTTTTACAACCTTACTTACTTTGAATCCATTATTCTCCGCATTTACTTCATATGTCTGGTTGTTGCTGGCATCCGTATTCACTGTGAATTTGAGATTCCACTCTCCGCTGATCAGATTCTCGCCCTCCACATACTTGGTTGTGCTCAGCTCATTTTCTCCCTTTCCATAGAGCTGGGTAAACTGTATGTTTACCGTTGACTGATCTGAAAATTCCTTTTTCTTCAGAAAATCTGCACTGATATGTCCAAGACCTACAAAGCTTCCGTCCTCCGCTTTTTCCAGACAAAGTTCTGCACCGCATTCCTCTCCGTTAACCTGCACTCTCTGACTTTTCTCCGGCAGCAGATATTTCTTCTGATTGATCTGCTCATTGTCTGTAGTAGCTGTCATCGTAAAATACATTTCATATCCATCACAGTATGCATCGGATACCGTTACTGTCACGCCGTTATCTTCTGCTTCTGATCCCGGAGTCTGCACATTTGCAGAATAATCTTCAATCTTTTCATAGGCGATCTTATCTTTCCCTGCATACGGATCCTTCGCCCTGTTTTCCTGCATTTTTGCAAAGACATCTCCGATCACCGGGATATTCTTCGCCAGTACCGGATTGGAATAAAGAACCGTTCCTGATACAGCGATCACCGCCACAGCTGCCGCCGCTGTTGTCCACACTTTCTTTCTCTTCTGATTCCTGTTATCTGGCTTCTTCATTCTAAGCTTTCCTTGTCCGATTTCTTTATATGCATCTTGAATCTTTTGCTCTACAATCTCTGGAATTTCTAAATCTTTTTTCAAATCCTGTTTCATTTTCTCTTCAAATGACATTCTCAAGCCCTCCTTTTCTGCTCACATTTTCTATCTTTGTCTGAATTTTTGCTTTACTCAAACTGAAATTCCGGGTGTTCTTTCAGATAGAGTTTTTTATATACTCCGCGACCTCTGGAAAGTCTTGTCTTCACTGTATTTTCATTCATCTGCAGTATTTGACTGATTTCTCGGATGCTCATCTCTTCTACATAATATAAAATCAATACAACCCGATATTGCTGTTCCATCTGGTCTAACAGCTCTAGAAAGTCTTCGTTGATTGTCGCTGCTCCCGGTGGTGCTGCAATCTTTTCTTCTGCTTTCTTTCCTTTTATATCTTCTGCCCCATAATACGCTTCAATTCCGACTACTTTCTTCTGTTCCCTAAGCATCTGATTACAATTATTGATTAATATTCTGATCAGCCATGTCTTAAAATACTGTGCTTTTTTTAATTCTTTCAGCTTTTCATAGCAAGTAAGGATGCTTTGCTGAATTGCATCTGCTGCATCAAAATCGTTTTTTAAAATACCGACCGCTACTTTATACATGGCCTGCTTATTTTCTTCTATCAATTCCACGAACGCCTGATCATCTCCCCTTTGCGCCCGCTTTACAAGAGATTTCATTTTATACGCCACCTTCTTTCAATTGTTTTCAAGCTTCATCTCAACCGATTGATACTTATTAGATGAATTTATGGCATAAAAAGTTTCAAAAATGGTACAATCTATAGATAAAGAAAGAGCGATGGGAACAATAAAGCACGAAAAATCTGTTGTAGATTTTTTTACAGGTGCTGGAACCGGAATTATTGTATCCTGCTCATTTTCACCGAATTCATCGGTAAGAACTACGGTTATTATTGTTGGAATTATAATGGTATGTATTGGATGGTATAAAAAATCAAAGAGTGACAAAAAGGTATTTCAATATATTAAAGAACATGATTAAATGAATTTTAGGCAGGAACTGCCAGTCGTTGAAGGAATTCTCGTCATTGACGAGGATTCCTTCATGGAAAGAGAAAGCTTGTTACTTATAATTTTGCAGGATTTACATGAACCATGATATGTTTTACTTTAGGAAAAGTCTTTTCGATATCGTTATGCACTTTTTCGGCCACATCATGTGCATCCTGAAGTGTGATGGAGCCATCCAGAGCAATTTCGACATCAACATAGATTTTATTTCCAAAAATTCGAGTTCGAAGTACGTCAATCTTATGAACATTTGGATTGCGCATTACGCAGTTGCGAAGTTGAGTCTCCATTTCTTCGTCACAGGAGTGGTCAACCATTTTGTCGATTGCATCTTTGAAAATATCGGAAGCAGCCTTTACGATAAATACAAAAATCACTAAGCTGGCAATGGAGTCCATGATTGGAAATCCAAGTCTTGAACCGGCGATTCCGACCAATGCGCCGATGGAAGAAAATGCATCGGAACGATGGTGCCAGGCATCTGCCATTAGTGCACTGGAATCGATTCTCTTGGCATGATATCTGGTGTACCAGTACATTGCCTCTTTACTTGCAATTGAAATTATGGCGGCAATCAGTGCTAAGATACCTGGTGTTTGTATGTTGTCAGAATTTCCCTGCAATATCGTTTTGAATGCTTCGATTCCGATTCCAAGGCCTGTGATAAGAAGAACGATTGCAAGGACAATTGCAGCTACACACTCTAGGCGTTCATGTCCATAGGGATGTTCTTTGTCCGGTTTTTTTGATGCGAGTCTGATTCCGATAATAACTATAAATGTACTGAATACATCTGATGCGGAATGAATAGCATCGCTGATCATCGCATTGGAATGCGCAACAATTCCGGCAAAAAGTTTGAGCAGAGATAGTGCGATGTTTCCGATAATCGTAATAGTAGAGACTTTGTTGGCTACTTTTTGGAAATCTTCTTCGTTTGCGACGGGATTTCCGGTTTTCATTGTGCTGTTTTCCATATATGTTACCTCCAATTTAATAGAACAAATAAAAGATAGCTCTATGGCACTAAATATATGTGGGGAAATAAAAGAATTGTTTTAAAATAAAAAACACCCACGAATCAGTATTAGCAACTACTGTCCCGCGGATGAAAGATTCCACTGTCGCATCTGCGACCCGACTCCATGATATGATATCACGGTCTGCTCAGTTTGTACTGTAGATTTATATGCAGTGCAAAGAGTTATAGTAGATATAGCATAAAAAAGTTGGGTTTGTCAAGAAAAACCAAGCGGTTTTTGATTACAGATTTTACGAAGGAATAAGGCTGCGCAACGAAATAAGTTACTTGCAGTCCTCTTTTTTGAGTGATAAGATAAAAATACTTGTAAGATAAAGAGAGTGAGGTGGAAAAATATGTATTATGTACCGGATGGCACAAAAGAGTGCGGATATTATGAATGTAAAAAATGTGGAAGTCGATTTTTATCACTGCAGACAATGAATACAATTCCTTGTCCGGATTGTGGGATGGATATTGACTATGAAATTGGACCGGATGAAACTTTGGAAGCAGCGGAGGATACAGCTGTGTTGGTGGAGAAGATTACAGGAGAAGAGGAAGTTGAGAAGATGGATTCACTTCTGAGTCTGGCAATTACCGGTGGAGATTATAATTGGATTTAAATGATATACGAAGATAAAAAAGAGATTTTTCCTGTTATAGTGGAAAAATCTCTTTCCATTCCCCGGGAGAAAGTGTTTCATCGAGAATGATATCTTCTATAGAAATGCGTTTCAATTCGATCACGCAGCAGTGAACGGCTTTCATCATGCGGCGAATCTGGCGTTTGCGTCCTTCGCTGATCGTAATCTCTCCGTAAGTGACTGGATGAGTAGGAAGATTATTACACACAGCACTCTGTACTTCCGGATGCAAAGTATCTATTATATTAGAAAGAATATCCTGACGAAATACTTTTAGTTTCGCAGGAGAAGTGAGTACTGGGGATCCTTTTAAAAGGATTCCTTTTTCTAATTGTTGGCACCGATCCACGGTTAAATCACCGAGAACTGTAAAATGATAGGTCTTCTTTTTATGATAAGAAGGGTGCGTAAGTTTCTGATTGAAAACTCCGTCATCTGTAATAAGGAGGAGTCCGGTTGTTTCTCTGTCTAATCGCCCAACCGGATTTAAATTGTCATTGTTTAATTCTGAGAAATAGTCCATAACGGTTGGATAAAGGCTATCACGGCGAGCAGTGACGCAGCCAAAAGGTTTGTTGAACATATAATAATGAAACATGTTGTGTCTCCTGTGTCTTTATAAGTGAAATAAATAGATGAGATTGATTATACAGAAAAGTAATAAATTTCACAAGGTGTGCCGCTTATACCTGTCATTGGCTGTAGAAAAGGCGGTTTAATCTCTCTATTTGACATGAATTGTCGGAATTGTCTGAATTGCATGAAATATATAAAAAACATTGACAATTAAAAACAGCTGTGATAAGATAACATTCGTCGCTGAGGAACAGCAAGGAAAACAACAGAGGAACGGAAGATGAAAGAAGACGCGGAGGCGGAACATTCTTGATCGGAAGGAAACTGGAAGATTTAAAAATCAATGAAATGATTGAAAAATAAATCAAAAAAGTTGTTGACAAAGAGTTCTGAAAGTGATATCCTAAATAGGCTGTCGCGTGAGACGGCAAAGAAAAGCTCGAAAAGAGCGACAAAGAAAAATAAAAAAGTTCTTGACAAAGAGAAAAGCTTTTGATAAAATATAAAAGCTGTCGCTTGAAAAGAACGACACAAACAAAGAACCTTGATAACTGAACAATAGACAACAACAACCCTTGAAAATTTCTTTAAGAGAAGATTTTTAAGAACGGTTTTTAAACAAACCAAAACAACAGTAAAAAGGGAAGAATTAGCTAGTTAGTTGGTTCTGAACTGGATACAAACACTTTTAACGAGAGTTTGATCCTGGCTCAGGATGAACGCTGGCGGCGTGCTTAACACATGCAAG
>OGDX01000207.1_pt1 | contig 49646 bp, 53 predicted proteins | sample 1570461 | NCBI WGS metagenome assembly OGDX01 (sample SAMEA2582172, study PRJEB24529) | metagenome
CAACTTCTGACTTGCTACGCACAAACAGACCTTTCTTGGCTGTTCCATGAATCAGCCCCTCAACATAAGGAATATTAAGACGTTCGTCTCGAACGGAATAGTCAAACAGATTGGTATTTCGTCGTGCCAGTACTGAGGCTTGTGGTTTAGTAAATTCTCTCAACCAGCCAATAGACTCTTGAACAAGCAGGACAACACGATTCTTTGCTCTGGTAAGAGCTGTATATATCAACTCACGACTTAAAATACGGCCGGTTTTGGGCAATACAACAAAAACCGTTTCAAAATCGCTGCCTTGGCTTTTATGGATTGTAATAGCGTATGCAAGCTCTATAGCAGCATCCGGGTCTTCTCCCTTAGCTCCCTTGAATCCGAAGGTCTCATGAGGTATGCCTACATACATAACATTGATATTTCCTTTGTATATAGACTTGACAAACCCTATCTGACCATTGGCTAGAGGATATTTTTCTTTTGAGGGATAGGATTCTCGTAATATATTCTGAAGTTGAATGACTTTATCATTCTTATATATTTTCTGTGTGCCGATTTCCTGATAATCTTCTTTGTAGTTGCTGTTATTTCCAATCCATGACTGAATATAGGAATTTAGTTGATATGTGCCCCATGCGGGATTTATAACCGGGGCAAGAATCTGAAGATTCTCGAGCGTCTCAGGTTGTGACTCAAGCGAATTTAAGTTGTCAATCCCAATTTTATGCTTCAGTGATTCTGGCAGTTCGGCATCGGAACAGGCTAGTTCCCTGCAAATTGCATCTCTAAGGATTTGAGGCAGGTCCTTTTCATTGTTCCAGTAATAAACTGAAAGATCATCATCGAGATTGTTATTTTCGATTTTCTCAAATATTTCATCCGCAAATTTCTCCGGTTTGTTTCCACTGAACCAGGAGGCCAAGGTCAAGACATCTGAATCTCCACTGGCTATTGTGCGAACAACGGTGCGGAGATAGGTAATGGCAGATTTCAGATTGGCGTCTGCGTCATCACGGTTAAGATAATGGCATAAATCCGAGAATGGCCTGCCAGGACCTATCGGTGGTAGCTGATAGGGGTCTCCAATAAGTATTATTCGCTTTATGGACGTCATGTCAAGTGACTTAATAAGCGCATAAAGCATGTCGGTAGTCAGCATCGAACATTCATCAACAATTATATTCTTAGCTTTTGAGTATTTGCGCGAGTTTTCAGTCAGACAAGGTTTCATGTTTTCAAAATCGAAGGCACCGAGACTGGTAAGAAACTGAGCTATGGTTTTTGAACTCACATTTTCGGCCATATTACTGAGCCTGACTCTTGCCTTTCCTGTGGGAGCCAGCAGTAGAACGCCTTCTGCTTTTATCTTTTCCGAACTGAGAAAAGATCTTACTACGGTAGTCTTACCGGTACCTGCGCCCCCAGTGAGTACTGAAAGGAGCTTTTTATCCATCATTTCAAGAGCCTTTGCTTGCTGTTCTGTGGCCTCTTGACTGCGCTTGTTTTTTGAATCATAATTCTTGTCCGATTTAGCGATGGATAGCCAGTCCTCACGGGTAGGACTATTAACATTTCTCTTTGCTCTTTCTCGTAATACCTTCCGAAGATACTCCTCCATTTGATGATATTCCTTTAGTTGGATAGCAGTAGGGTTCTCATTAGGAACATAATCAAAGGATATTTCAAAAAACTGACGATGTGTGAGAAGTATGTTTTTCGGGAGGTGAGCTTTGTCTTCTTCCGCCATTATGTCGCGCAGATAGTCCTCCATCTCTTTTATTGACACAAGGGTGTCGCCGTCTGTTAAAACGGAATAAAGCCTTTCAATGACTAACGATCTGAGGCGTCGAGTATCCAAAATAGATTCTGCTGCGAACGGAGGCACCGGGACATTATCACCCTGAATTGTTGGGTCGGCAAAGACTCCAAGATCAATTGTACGCGTTGAAACTTCCTCTATAGAATTCTGGGCGCACCATTCACTGATTAGGTATGGATTGTTTAGTATATCGTCTTTTTCATCATCTATGAAATGTTCAATAATATAGGATTCAAGTTCAAATCTAGATAATGTTATAAGGCGCTCGCGTGCATTGCTCGTTTGACCTTCCCAACTTATTCTGTACGTAGGAAGAAGCGGGTTGTAAACAGCGCCATCAATTTTGATTTCCTTATTTAGCAACTTTTTAAAATACTCCCATGGATTGTCTTTCGGTCCACATCCATTTTTTCGCAGGTCGCTTTCAATCAGATTACCATAATCAATTCCCAGTGCTTTGAGTGCTGAAGCGAACGACGGGAACGGTGTAATTTGTTTCTTGACATGCTCAATACGGTCATTAATCCACCTGAGCTGACATTGCCAGTCCTCGATTGAGCGGACCAGGCCATGTCGGATTACTGCTTCCAAAGAACGGCGGGCAGCTTCAAGAATCAATAACATTGAATGATTGCTTATAAAATCGCAACCATACGACAACTCATCAAATATCTTTCCGCTACTGTCAAATTTATCCAGCGATAATTTGATCTCATCAAGAGCCTGCATCTTTGTCAGACCTTTCTTTTGGAATATGTTCTCATCCAACTCCAGATATTCTTTATAGGGAAGAATGAAGCCGCGAGATTTTTTTAGGTCTGGGCGAATAGAATGAGAGAACATTATCTCCCATAAAGGATATGTATAATCGACAGTCGTTTCGTAGTCTTGAACTCCATAATTTTTTACTATGTCTCCCATTCCCACAATCATTCGTGAACCTTCATCATCAATTGGATTGCCTTTCTTACAATAAAAGACGCACATCGATTCCTCAGTTATCTCTGAGCTGAACCAATTAAGCACATCATACAATCGCTCTTGGTTATAAACCCAAGCCGAACCGAAAGGTGAACTTTCAGCAGGGCGAAATTCCGGATGCTCCTTGCTGAGGTCATTCTGTGCACCCATATTCAAGTAACGGAATGGTATTCCAAGAGCTGAATAAGCTGGTATAGTTACTGTTGTAGGTAACAACTTTGAATGTGGATTTTTTGGATTCCAAGCATAGATATGAACGAATTCACGCTCATAAGCCTTGCGATTCATGAATCCCCCATTTTCTCCTGCACAAGCAGGACGTTCTTTTGTAGGTAACTGAGACCAGTCAATTCCACACGGCAATTGCTCACAATCTATTTCTGAGTTGACAATATTAGGTAATTGTTTACAGAAAGTATTGCAACGAGGATTTACACATAAATGCGAATTCCAGCCATTGTCGTGCCAAGGTACTCGAACAGATATATGTTTCATTTTTGAATTATTTTACAAGGTTAAATTATTGTTGTGCAAAATCATTATACATCTATAAGTCATCTAACTGAAACTACTCCATCTTACATCGCTCATCCAGCACACCTGCAAACATATCCATTTCTCTTTCGGAAATATCCAAGCGGGCTACCAATTCTCGCCATTTTTTTACTGCTTCAACGACTTCTAAGACAATATTTTCAGCAGTTTTGCGATTGAGCATATAATCCTCACAACCATCAAGCAATATGCTCAGATCCGCTTTATTGGAATCTGTGGATATAAGCAAACTCTGATATTCGTTTACGGTAGGATTCATGTCATATGCCGGTGACAGAGACCATCCTTTGACAGTCAGAAGGAAACCATGATTACGGAAATGATCATCTGTGTTACCGATACAAATGTTGAATGCCACCCTACGATACAGCTCTTTCAGATTATCTTCCACATTGGTACAGTTTTGAATGATAAAATCAACAATATCCAAATAACCATTACCTGTATTGGCATTAGCTCCATCATTCAACCCCAAAAGCGTCATGGCTGAAGCAAAGTGTATACGTTTACCATCTTCTCGTCTGTCAAATCGTCGGGAAAGCAAAGTATGATATTTATCATTTGTGGAGATTACTCTTGTTTCCGCTGCATTGATCCCAGCTTTTTTTGCCAAAAGATGCGAAAAATGTTCCCAAAGACCTGCATCATAATCATCCTTACGGGACGGAAACTTTGCTATACAAAGATTCTTGTTTTCATCAAGCACACTTGCTTTTGGACGTGCTCCACCAAGAGAGGAGCCCGGCTGCACCAACTGTGCAATCCATCGCATTTCAGGAAGTTGGTCCTCTTCTTCGCTTTTCTCTATTTCAGAACTGGCTGCAATCAACTCACGTATGTCTGTCAATGGAGGAATGCGCAAGGTTTCGCTTGCATTAATATAGTCTCCATCCATGGATTCTTTGAAACGGAAACCTCCCATACGAGAAAAGTCTTCAATTCCTATAAGATAGTCAAACGAAGAAAGCCTACGCACCGGGCGTTTTTCATCCTTTGCCAAAATCTGCTCCCTACGATTTATCAATGTACGTCCCCACCTGTCTGGAAGAGCATCAGAAAAGCATCCGAAAATATCCTTATCAGGAGCCGTGTACTGCTGACCTGGATAATTATTCAAATCATCACCAAGAAACAGACTACCATAATCCTTTAGCCACTCATTACTATAACAAAATCCATAGCTGTCAGAGCCTCGAAGTGATTCGTAACTTAACTCTCCAACGAGCCTTGGTTCTTTCAGCCAATCGAAATCGGCAAATACATAAAGTTTCTTCATCGCTTATTATTTTTTGGATGCTCTTTCCTGTTTCTTCAAGCTCAAATCCTGCAAGGCCTTTCCCATTGCATCTTCTTTTGCAAGCAGCAGAATATCATCATCCAGCTGAAGTGCATAAAGCACCCTTAGATAAATACCAATTGCCACAGTCGGTGTGCCTTTCTCTATACGTGAAACCGTCAGAGGCGAACAGGTGGCACGTTCAGCTACCTGAGCGACACTGAGATTCCTGCGAAGTCTGGCCAGCTTGATCTGCTCACCAACTATCTGCATCTTCTGCTCTAATTTTCTTGGCAACTTTGTGCCCATTGTTGTTTTTACCATACCTCAACCTATCATATAATATGCAAATATAACAATTTATCATTATTTTATGATATGTTGATAGATATTTTATCCCAAAAAAATTCTACTTCGAATACTAATACTAAAAACATAATTACGGCGATATCTTCAGCAAGGGGAAAAAGAAGAATAAAGCAAAGCTTCCCAAGAACGGATTTCGGTCCTACCCTGGCTTCACTTCGTTGTCAAGTCATAACGGGAGGGCATATTATCGAATAGTTCATCGTCTTAAGAATTTTAAAAGTGTCGAAATTGAATCAGGCTTTTTGCCTACATTAATATAATCTTCAAATATGGTTGCGTCCATATTATAGAACTCATCCATATCCATACGAATATCCTGCTCAAGATATATTTCTACATCCTTCATATAACGAAGAATGACTTTTGAGGAATTGGCAATCAAATCACACAAAGCTTTTTCCGGTGATGCAATAAGAAATGCATAGTCACCTTTATTCATACTCCTTACTCCTATCGGAAAAGCCTTTCTCGAAATATACTTGTAGTTATAACCGCCGACTGGAGTTTGAAAGCTTCGGGAATGTTTTACAGTCATTGATTGATTCACACATACAGCCTCGGGGATAAGTCCATAATATCGTAGTGCAGTAGACATTGAAATATACGAAGGAGTATAGATATGATTGGCAATCAACTCACTCGATAGAATCTTTCCTGAATGTTCTGGGTTAATCACATAAAGTCCTTGCTTCAGCCTGATGATAACCCCTTGTTTTTCGAGCCAGATTACTTTCTTATTAGCAGACTTCAGTTCCGGATATAACGATTCAATGATTGAAGTCGTTACTGGAATGTTTCCTATTTCACTTAATTGTCTATCCATACTGCAATATAGCAATAATTTGAACAATAAAAGAAACAACACTTCTTTTCCTGTTCAAAATATTACTACTAAGACTAAGGCAATCCTAAAAAATAGCGACCGCCGTCACATAATGCTTACCCCATAAGTAAATTATTACCTAAACTGTCTCACAATTCACCGATTGTAAAAACCTCATAACACTGAAATTTGATTCTTGTATCATAGATAAGACACTCAAAACTCACAAACTTGTTCTTAATTGCAAACCCCATCTACGATAGCTCCCAGATGGAGAGACATAGCAAGAATTTTATAACGCGATGCCCAAACTGAATTACAACCAGCAAGTCCAACATCATCTTTAAGTATATAAGAACAAAAGCATCCTTTTCCTCTTTTTTTGAACAGCGAAGCAAACGAAGTCGTCATTGTTCCCGATGCAGTTTATGAAATTTTACACATTTGGTAAAAAGCCCATAAGTTAAATCATTTTTTAGTCTGCAAGTATTTCATTGACCCATTTATCTTTCTCAGGGTTCACTATATTTTCTGGATTTTTTCATAAAAGTACATGATTATAGGTTAGGAATTGCACCGAATTTACCGAACCTGTATGCTTTTTGGAGAGAACTAATCCTATTCAATCCCTTGAAATCGGTTAGAGGATACAATACACTTGAACCATCCGGATTCTTTTCTGTAAACCAGACATTATCTTTTCTAAGAAAATCTTCCTCTCCTAACAGTCCGTCATAATGCGTAGTGACCAACAATTGGGCCTGTTCTGATTCTTTCAGAAAACATTCAATGATATGTTCTATCAATTTCGGATGAAGAGAAAATTCGATATTGTCAACAGCAAGAAAAGCATCTTTTTCAAGAATTTTTTGTACTTGAGCTGCCAAGCTAAATGTACGGACTGTACCGTCCGACTCAAGTAGCTCAGGAAACTCATAACAATCATTATTCCCATCTTCAGATAAAACTCTATGCTGATACATGGTATAATTAATCGGTCCCTTTTGCGTTTCCTGTTCTTTAGAAGTAATATTTGAAATGTTGAAATCTGCTTTCTGAAGATACCTCAAAATATAATCTTTTGCAGACTCATTCTTGAATGATTCTTCAGCATAACGATTTAAAGTTGATACTGATACAATAGCTGGCATAACCTGATTGGTCAAATACTGAAAAACCGTCTCTAGTTCCGCAATATGTGTATTCACCTGCATATAGGCCGAAAAAACTGACATGTTATGCAAACACTTCAATATCATTGCTTCTTTAACAGCTTGCGATATTTTGATTTTCTGGCCAAATTTGATAACAGAAACATTATTCTCTGTATTTCTTTCAAATATAGTAGCAGGTTGTTGACTTGGATAATAAATTAAACTTTCCTTAGCTACGTGCCATCTGTCTAAAGCTACTGAATAGACATAACGAACAGTTTTTTCCTTATTTTTCAAATAGAACGAAATCGAATATTCAGATAAGTGCCTCGAACTCGTTTTATTCAGAAGAAACGGAACTATTTGAATTTGTTCTGTCTTATTAAGTGGAGTATAATCGCAAAAACGAAACGAGCAGAAATTGAAAACGAAATGAGCAAAACTTCTCTTTTTTCGCTTCCTTTTTTTCTTGCATTTATTGGGATTTGAACAACAATTAAACGCTGATTAAAAGCCATTGAAAAGGTTTCTAATCAGCGTTATTTTAATGGTTTACAGTTTGTTTATATCGATATTTTTTTGTACTTTTGTATAGGTTAAATTAGGTTCGTTCTGTCCATTTTTACACGTTCAGTTCAAACCTCACAGCTTCGTTTCCTGCCAAAAGTTCACGCGTTTTATCTGCATTGTTTGCGTATATATGAACGTTTCCAAGGTTCAACGTTATAGACTTCAAAGGCAGTTCAATTTGTCGTGTTATCAAATATAAATGGTAAATATCAGCTGGTAAACCTAAGTTTGCGTCGCTGCTTCTTTGATAGGCTGACAAAACCAATTCACCATCTTCAATTTGGAATTGAATAAGGCTTAAACATGGAGCCTGATTGGTTTCTGCACCTGTTGAACCCAAGAACAGAACATAATTTTTGCTGTTGCGTTTCTCCTTGTTGATTTGCTCAATTAAAGCCGGTAACTTCTCAAAATAGGTCGGATAACTGTTTATGAGCATTTGCCCGCAATAATCCCACCAATTTATCCCAAATTCCCTGTACTTGCTCAGGTCTCTTTCTCCAGACATGAACAGGCTTAATTCACTGCGCAACTTCTTGCGTGCTATATTGTGACCCTCAAAGATATTGAGAAGATCCGAAGGTGATAAATGCAACTGCTCATTGAGCAAATAAATAATATCACCCTTTTTATTGCTCTGTTTCTTTCCACAGCGCAATATTTTGTCTAAGATGTTATAATACTTATTTTCCATTCGTAAATGCGAAATTAGGCCGTTTCCGGGCTTTACACAAGCTTTTGTCATGTATCACACTGAAACGCCTTTGCAGTCCTGCCCAAAACGCCTTACAACATCGTAAACGGTTCGCTCGCTTACCTGGTAACGTTCCGCAAGAACAGCCACGACATAACCCACTTTTTCGCCTGTTTTACGGGCTTTATTGTAGTCCTCATATAGTTTTATATACTTGTAGTCATTTGTTTTTATACCGGCTTTTGTAAGCCTTTCCAATGGTTCACCTAAAAATTTCAGTACCTCGTAAACTGTCATTCAGCATAAATTATTATCTTTGCAACTCCTACCTCATAATAACGCACCGAAACACGAGCTGAAGGCATTTTGCCCCCGGTTTTCGTGCTTCGGTGCGTTGCGTTTGTATGAGGTAGGAGTCTGCAAACAAGCCGGGGGCTTTTTTATTTCCCCCGTTCAAGTATAGAGGTAGTTAAATTCTTGTTATCATCATATCATTAAATTTCGCTTGGTAGTTCAGTGTGTTGGTCCTTACTTGGGCATTTGCGCCATATAATGGGGCTGCTTCCCCGAACTCATCAACCAACCAGCTGCATAATTCCATTATCTGCGATTTGTCAGAAGTGAAATAAATGTATTTCGTGCCCTTTGTCAGCTTCAATACATTCAAGTAGTCAGTCAGTCTCCAGTAGTTCTCATATTGGCCGCATTCAGTCGTTAAATATGGCGGATCCAACAGGAACAGGGCACGGCTGTTGTCCTTATGCAGGCCAAACAATTCCCTGTAATCCATGTGCACCACTTCCAAACCGTCCAGATAACCCGCACTATCATAACCACCGGGCTTCACACGGTTATACATGGTATGTTTGCGCAGTTCCTCCAGGGTCTTAACCCATTTGCCACTGAAAAGCACGGAACGTCCAATGGTCATTACATCGACATAGCCTTTTGCTTCGTATGCTTCCACTATGGCCAACACGTCCGACCGCTGTTCTTCGGTCAGCCTGGCATTTGGTTCAACACCGGTTAAACGGTCTTTAATCAGCAATAAAATTTCATTTGTGCGGCCTATACCGGCGAGCCTGTCTGTATAACCGTCATAATCATTATACACGACACGGCAGCCCGGAAGCACCCGTTTTGCCGTATGGCTCAACAGGCCACTGCCTCCGAACAGGTCCACGATTGTGTCAACCTTTCCCTCTACTTTTTCGAGCGTTTCAGAGAAAGCCCGAACAAAATACCGCTTTTGCCCCATGAATGGAAGCGGGGCGCTCTTGTAAATCCTACTCATTCAGCATAATTACCTCGTATTTATTGGTTAATTGAAATAAAATTTGTACTTTTGCATTACTGTTAGAACTCCAGTAAAAGTCCGTTTGTCGTCCGATATACACCGTTTAGATTTTCGTAAAAAATATATTTGTTAGCTGAGGCGACGTTCAAGTCCCTGGACCTTTTGGGACTTTCGAGAAATGCCGGGTTTGGTTCCCTGGATAAAAAAGAGGGAATGGTAGCATTTGGGTCCCTTTGCCTGCTTTTTAGCCCTGTGTAGAGAGAATTCTACCGAATAGTGCCAGAAAGTTAGAAAAGAGATTTTGAATAATCCTGTTCAGATGGGCGTACATAGTGTTTCGACCGCGGGGACTTAAAAGTGAGGTATTACACCCCACTTTTTTTTTGCTCTATTCTATAGAAAAAGACCGTTTAAAGTTCCACGCTACAGGGACAGGCTTTCCATTCACGGTCTTTGTGACCGTCACATACTGGCTGATGCGGTATTTCATCCTCACTATCTCACCGCCACTGTCTTTGCCTCCTTTTGGGTTCAGCCTGGCAATTTGCAAACCGATAGGGGCGTAACCCGCGTGCTGTTTACCCTTTCCGCTTTTTATTCCTTTCAGAACTATTCTTTTACGGCTGCCTTGGATACGGTAATACCCGTCTTTACCGACATAAAACAAAGACTTACACAAGCCGGGCAATTCCTTACCTATCAAGTTCCCATCCTTTGCCGGATCATCGACTGCTATACATTTGGGCACATACCATTTGCCAGGGGTTCCCTTGCTCAACTTTATACCCTTGAAATAGACATACTGCGTTTTGGCAGTTCTCTTTTTACGTATTCCCCGGTTCTTGCTGTAGGCTTCTGCCCCACCTGTCGCTCTCCACCTGCTGCGCTTTTTCTTACGCAACAGCACCAGGTCGCAATCCTCACCAAGTGCGCCATGGCGTACATACACCCTGGTGCCGGTGATTTTAACATCAAGGTGCATGGCTGTTTCCGTCTGCTGTGTCCACGTTCCCCATACCGCACCGTTATAAGTTCGTACATAATGGCTGTCCGTCCCTTGTATCAACTCCTGCCTTACTTGCTTGCTTCCCTGTTCTGTCACTATCAGGGTATAATCTGTCTGCCCGAAAAGTGCCACACTTCCGGAACAGGACAACACGCAGGAAGTGCGCAAGCCGTCTATCTGTTCCTTTGTAAGTCCTTTCATCGTGGAAAAGGTCAGTTTCTTGGCCAAAGTGTCTTTAAGATACTCCAGCACTGTGGCAGGCACCTGCCGGATTCTTTCCGCAAGAATGGCATTTGTCGGGAACTGGTCCAGCGTAATGGCTGAATGGCTGATGAAATTTATAAAGCTGTTGATTGGGTAGCTTTCCGCTCCACGGTTGACGCTGAACTGCGCACGTCTGTATATTCTGGCTTCCGTGTAGGTATGGTCGTCGGCCACGATATTCTTTTTTTCAGTTAAAACCGTCACAAATCTGGTTTGCTGTGAATATGTCGGGCTGTCCAACAGTTCCAACACCTCTCTTTCTTCCCTTTCTATGATGCCGGTCTTTACCTTTTTTGTTATGACTGCGATACCACCGACCCTGCTGTCCGGCTGTATGATATAGTTTTTTCCACCCAATCCGGCCAAGGCTTCAAGTAACTTTATCTGTTCCTGGATAAATGAAAGGGTCTCCGTGGAAAGTGGGTATTTCCCGTTTTTCAAGTAATTCGCTGTATTCATTTTCTTGAAGTGATTAAATGGTTAAACGCATCAGGGTTCCATGAGGACGAGACATGCGGGCCGACAACAGCCACCGGGTCTTCTATTTCCCTGTATATTGCCCTTTTGGTTATAAGCTTGTATTTGTTCACCATTGCTTCTATTTCTCCCTTACGCGACATATAGCGTGAAGGAATGCACACCTCAAAATCATTTTGGGAAGCATTCAGCGACTGCTCGCTGTACACCACCGGCACACCTTTGGATTTTTCAGAAACGGACAGCGGAATTTTAACCCCGGATTCCGTCACGGCATACAACCATTTACCCTCCTGTTTGGTTGATTTTATTTGAAAGCCGGGACCAAAATAATAATGCAACATGCCACGCAAGTAACAGACCTGCCCGTTGTGTGTCAGGCGGAAATTATGCCCTTTGCGTGCCTCCTTAAATTCCTTATAAACCCGCTCAACACCTACCAGACCGGCACGAAGCAGTCCGAATACAAGCGGACGACGCAAGGATATTGGCAGCATAATGGCCGCCAGCCGTTTAAAATCTATCTTAAACATTATCCAACGGTGTTATAAGGTTTATAATCGACATCCAGGCTGGTAATTTCATAATAGCCGCTTTCGGGCACGCTGTAGCCCACCACTTCCACAGGACCGGTTACGGCATTTTTGGCCTTTACTTTCACACTGGTAATGTCTGCCACTTTCACACATGGCAGATCCTGGAGTGCGGCCATGAGGTCGCTTTTACGGAACACACCGTTAAAAGGCAAACCGGTAATCACGGATTTCACCGCTTCACGCACAGGCTCGGAACCGTCAGGCAGAACACCGGTCCCGTTCGAGGATATGGTCAAAAGTGTGGGGTCGTAATAAATAACCAAGGATATTTGCATACTGTCCGCCGGTTCATTGCGCACCTGAATAGACACACCTGCATCCTTTATTTCTTCCAAATAAGAGCGTAAGCCGGCAAGCTGGCCAGCCGTTAGGGATTGGGGGTTGCCGTCCTCCCCCTGGCGTGCAACCTTGATATAAACGACAGTGTTCTTTTCGGTCGCTACTGCATACTTTACAACGCGCGCCGCTTCTATCTCGCTTGCACTTAATTTTGAAGTGTCGTAATAATCACAATCCGTTACCAACGAATAGCCCTGCATGTAATTTTTCGCCTTTGCAACATACCAGCGCAAGGTATGCGGTTCAAGGCGTTCTATAAGTAAATCCACCTCATTACGGTGCAGATCAAACAATGACTCAAGCGACCACACCGCAAAAGCAAAGACATAAAAAAGAATGTTTTCAAGGCTGGCAGCACTGAAACAGTCCTTAAACGCCTTTTTACCGTCAAGCCCGTAGGCCGACATGACCGCCGGTTGTTTCATCCATTCGGTGGTCATGTCTTTTTTGATTTCCTCTATCGTCCTTGCCATAGCCTGACACGATTAAAGGGAACGGGCCAAAAGTTCGTCAATCTCTGCTTTGCACTTTGCACGCAAGGCGGCAAACTGCTGTAGTTCGGCGGCATGTTCCGGGGTGTCCGTCCCATTGGCCAACGTGGCAATTTGTGCGTCGATGTCATAATGGAAGCCGATAAGACCGGCAACGAACTTGTCGCGGCGGTTTTCTTCCGTCACGCCCTGCGCCAAAATCATGGTAGAGCCGTCGGGCTGGTCTCCGGTGTATGTGTAGCCCGGTGTACTTTCTCCAGTTTCAGGATTTGTCACTTCACCCGGCTGCTCATTCAGATAAAGCAGCACATGGCTGTCGTCATACTTTACAAACGTCTTTCTGTCTGTGTAGGTTGCTTTGTTCATTATCTTTTTGCTTTTTAATCGTCCGGATCGACGATTTTATAAAAGCACCGATTCCGTTCGATTGGTTGTTTTATTATTTTAGCCCTGAGCGGTTCTGTTATTTCCACACCCTCCAGCTGGCGGATCAATGCCTGGCTGCCTGTGAAAGTGATATGCTGCACCCAACTTTTTACCGTGTTGCCCTCATCGTCAATAACGGGGCGGCTGGTGCCGTCCTGCATGATTTCGGTTAATGCTTCCTCAATTTCATATTGAAGGGTGAGGCACGGTTCCGAATTGTGCTTTGACGGGGCTACCGTGTAGCCGGTCAGGTGGATTTCACGGTTCAAAATTGCATCAATGTGGTACTTTGTACCGGTCAGGTTGCCGGACTTTGCCGGCACAAGTTCGCTGAATTTTTTCATACCAAGTATTTTTAATAGATGTTTACTGTTACAATGATACATGAAGCCGACACGCGAAGCGGTCCGAAGCATGATATCAGCTTCGGGAACTCCTTTTTTTCGCAGCTTCGCCACTTCCCTGCACAGGCCTTTTTTATTTCGCTTACGTGCAAGGCTGTGGGTATGGTAAGAGACATAGCCGACAAAATCAATTCCCCGGCTTTCTACCGGGAAAATCTGGTAATTGCTTTTTATCGACAAACTCCGCTCCGTTTGCAGGTAGTCATTTATGAAAATCAACATACCATGCAAAACCGGTTTTTCTCCGGCAAGTACGACAATATCATCGGCATAACGGTAATAATACCGCACCCCGGCCACCTCCTTGATTCGGTGGTCGAGTTCCGACAAATAAAGATTAGCGAAGTATTGGGAAATGTAATTGCCGATTGGTACACCCGGCGCACTGTCGATAATGCCGTCAAGCAACCAAAGAACATCGGGGTCTTTGATTTTACGGCGCAAAACTGATTTAAGGATTTCGTGGCTAATGCTCGGATAGAATTTCTTTACATCAAGTTTCAGACAGTAGCGCGTACCCTCCGGGTCTGCCGCCAAATCTTCATGCAGCCGCTTATGTAACGAGTGTATGCCACGTCCACGGATACAGGCGTGTGTGTCTGCCGTGAACTGTGGGGTCCATACTGGCTCAAGCACCTGCATTATGGCCCACTGAACCACTCGGTCTTTAAATGGCAGCTTGTAGATTTCACGCCGCTTGGGCTCGTACTTTATAAAAACTTCATAAGGGGATGTCCGGTAAGTATGTGCCCGTAATTCGGTGTAAATTCCTTGCAGGTTGTTTTCCAGGTCTGCAAAGAATTTTTGCACCTCATCACGCTTTCTCTTACCATGTGCCGCATTATGGGCGGCTGCCCGCAAATTGTCTATCGAACAAATGCGGTCGAACAAATAGCCGTAACGCTTCATCGGGTCTGTGGGTCTGTTTGGGTCTGCTCTGCACGCTTCGGGAACTGTCGAAACCTTACGGACCTACCGGCACCCTCTGCATTCTTGTTATCTTTTGCCAAGTGGCACGGTCCAGCCCATATCGCATTTTGTTTTTATATATCGCGCAAAGTATAGGAGCGACGAGTAGTTCGCATTCGCATTCGTAGCCGTATAGTTCGCATTCGAGTAGAACGTGCCTGCATTCGCACCATTGTTAGCGTTACCGCCAGCCGCGCGGACACGAAGGCTCACCACTGCAAGGACTGCAACCGGTCAAGGGTGTTATCCCATTATTGACCCTGCAAAATTAACGCTTTTCTGCAACATTCTGTAACATTTTCCCCTTTTTCATCTAAAATTTTTGCCCGCCTTACGGCGGGGTTTGGATTGCTCCACACCTCCGCCGAACGGGCCTACTTGGTATTCAAAATTTCAAAGAACTCATGCCGGATTTCCCGGTCGTATTTCGTTTTGGGCTTCGCCCCGTTTTCGTTTTATTCGATTACCGGGTCTTCCGCAAAAAAGCAGAGGAGCGACGAGTAGAGCGCAGTCGCAGACGTAGCCGAATAGTTCGCCCTCGAGCAGAACGCGCCCGCATGCGCACCAGAGTTAGCGCGACCGCCAGCCGCGCGGACACGAAGGCCTGTCTGGGTCTTACCATTTGTATAGAAATAGTCAGGGAAACAGGTTGTAGGACTACCGCCCACTTCGGTAGGCATTCCACATAATCCCTCATAACTTACGCGCTTTATATACCCTTCCGCCTGAGGACATTCTGCTACTTTCTTTAAGCCTTCTATACTGTTAGGGTTAAAGGATGTTGCCATGCTTTTGGCCACATATACCTCGGTTTTGACACCGGCTTCCTGGTTTATGGTCAAACCGCGTACCCAACGCCACAAATGGCCGTAACCGGCATGAACCAATCCGAAAAATACAGGTACCTGGAAGGTTTTGTAAGGGGTACCCAGGTCGCCGCCCTCACTGGCAGGCAATGAGTAAGACACCAGTCCTGTACCGTCGCCCATTTCAAGCCCTACATTGGTTGGAACAAGGGGGTAACATCCGTTATAATCTGACCACTCCTGCCAGCCCATGGTCGTAACACCTGAACCGAATCCGCCCTGCATCAGCCCGTCGGCATCGCGTTCAGGGTTGTATGCAGCCTGAATGTTACGGTCGCCCATAATTACCGTTATAAGGATTTCAACGGCAGCACGGGCTACAAACCAGTTTGCCTCCCAACCCTCGCCACGTTTGCGGGCATAGGTACCAAAATTCGTTGTACTTATAGCAGAGGCAGGCATACCCAGCATACTTGCCTGAGGTGTGTTCGCCGCCGGTTTTTTGGGGTCGGTATCGGGACGGGCCGAACCGTTTCCACCGCGGTAGCGTTCGTCGTCACTGATTACGGAGCAGAGTTTCTGCTCCGTGCGGTCCATTACGGCGGCATCAAGCCAGGAAACACCGCCCACAGGAATACGGTAACTTTTCTTCCCGGGTATCGGTTTCAACGTAATGGCCCATTTGTCACGTTCGCCGTCGCTCCAACGCGTGAAGTACCACGGACGAGACCAGCACCACATGCACTGCCCCATAGTCCCGTCAAGTGCCGCCGGGCTTCCGTCCTCAAAACGTGTGGAGTCTTTCGGATCGAGTTTGCGCATGGTTCGGTCGTCCGCTACCAGGTAACGCCCAAGACCCAGGGTTTCGGGCAGTTTCTTTAACGCTTCCAGGGAACCGAACCAGCCGGCGGCTTTTGTCGTGGCGTTGGTGCTGTTCCACCAGCGACCGGCTATCGGGTTGCCCGCTTCCGACACGGCGCGCTCAAGCTCCATGCGGTGGGTTTCTCCTGTTTCGTCCATGACTTCTATCTGCATGGCGCTGAGCTCTCCGACTGCCGGGTCCAGTTCATTGATTCGCTTTCCATTTTCAAAGGCTGCCAACAACTTTGTCAGCTTGGCCTCCTGTTCTTCTGTAAATGCCATTTTAATTACTGTTTAATGGGTGTTTAATATTCGTTGCTGTAAATTTCATAATCTTCATCGCTTACTGCGCTGATGCTTACAGCCTGATAATTCGATTCTGTCGCCTGTGTCGCTGAATAACTTTTGATTACGATTTTCGTAATGTCGAATATATCCAGGAAGGCGCTGTAAACTTCCAACGGTTTCTTTTCTTCCAGAAACTCACAGAGACGGCGCATTTCTTCATCCGGGTAGTCGTCGGTGATTACACCGCCGCGCAAGGCCTGTACACCTACCACAATATTGACCGCCCAGTCTCCGGCGTTTATGTATTCTTTCACCGTGCCGTCACGCCCGACAAGTCCTGTGCTCACGATTCGGCGTTCGCGGCTGACTGACGCCACCGCGTCTGTGATTTCAAGTTCCGCCCCGTTCTCACGCCGAAGGGTCAGCGTGCAAAGGGCATAGCGGCCCTCCCAATATGAGCGGTCGGTTATGGGTGCGCCTATCTCATGGGTAGTAATGTCTGCACCGCGACCCTCCCAGCTTGGGGCTTCACCTGTTCGCCCGGGCTTGAACCGTACAAGCGACTTGGCGGCGAACTGTGCCGCTCCAAGGGCCATAAATGATATGCTTACAGGTAGTTTCATTCTGTCGCTAATTGGGTGTCGTTGAGCGCGCCCATAAGTGCCTCGGCCACTTGCTCGCGGATTCGCTCAGTGCTTTCCGTAAGGGTGGACGTATGCAGTTCGATACACTCAACCAATTTTTCTATATTGATGGTTACGTTGCGGATTTTACCGGCTCCGCTGTCCCCGCCGCTTCCGCTTCCCAGACCTGCGTTTGCCAAGCCGCCACCGGTTGGATCCGTTGTAGGGACTTCTACCGCGGGAACTGTGGCAGCGGTTCCGTTGGTCGTTTGTTTCTTCCCCTTTTCAGCCGCCTGTTTCTTGGCAGACTCCGCCATTTCTGCATCGTATGCCCTGTTAAAGGCTTGACCTACCTGTTTGCCATAGTCGGCATAACCGGCCTTTAACTTGTTCAATGCTGCCGATATTCCGGAAGCATCCAGGTTGAATGCGGCTTTAATCAGGTCGCCAATAGCCCCAAAGGTTTGTTTGGCAAGTTCTCCAATGCCGGAAAAACAGGCTTTGAAAGCCGCCCATGTTCCTTTGAGCACTGCCCTGAATTTGGCTGATGTATTCCAGAAGTAAACGCCTACGGCTATAAGGGCGGATATGGCCGCCGCTATCCAACCGACTATCGGTATGCTGCTTATGGCTACCGATACGGCCCGGCAGGCTGTGGTCGCTGCTGTGGAAAAAACACCAAAGGATGTCGAGGCTATGGTGGAGAAGGTGGCAGAAGCCGTGCCACCGGTTACAAAGGACAATACCAATGCGCCCAATCCCTTAAGGGCATTGAAAAGGCCCACAGTGGCAAAGCGCAAAACGGCAAGGGTGGCTCGTGTAATGTTTATCAGAAAACCATTAGAAGCAAACTGTCCCGTAATTAGTTCGCGGTTCATAAATGCCATTTGCAAACGGGCAACATAAACAGCCCCTTTTATTCGAGTCCACATGCCTGCCCAATTAAGCCCCTTTACCCACAACATCGCTTTACCAACACCCAAAACAAGCGGCATAAGTTGGGCCAACGGCATAGCAATATTATAAAGTACACCTGCCCAAAGGGTCAAATCCCCTGTAAGCTGAAATACTGATATTTTCAAATCCTCAATTTTCTGGTTAAATACCGCTTGCCGTTCTGCATAACTCTGCATGACGATAGCCGCTTGGTCCGTTGCGCTGTTGGTGCCCGTAACCGCTTCTGTAAAGCCGTCCAAAGCTTCCGTCCCCTGTATCAGGGCAAGAGCTGCGTTGGCGTTCTCTACTCCAAAGAACTTGGATAAAAGAGCGCTGTCGTTAAGCATTGGCTTCAGCATTTCGAGTCTTTCTTTCAATGTCTTGGAAGTGTCACCCAATGCCACCACGTCAATGCCAGCCTTTTGCAGTTCCTCGGCGGCCTGCTTCTCTATGAAACGGCCTTTGCTGAGTTGCCCCAGCACATTACGAAGGGCAACGCCGCCCTCGCTCGCTTTCTTGCCTGCTTTGTCAAGTACCTGGATTGCGGCGTTGGTTTCCTCAAAACTGACGTTGGCGGCTTTCGCGGCCATACCACACTGCTGCAAGGCGGCCGATATGGCCGGAAGTTCTGCCGATCCCGCCTGTCCTGCCGCTGCCATAACATTCATCATACGCGCCATTTCTTCACTTGCCCGGGTCGGGTCCTCCAGACTGACACCGTACTGGTTCATGGCTGTGGTCAGTACCTGAGCGGCTGCCACGCCGTCTCCGCCCATTAGTTTGCTGGTGGTCTGTATGCAGTCTCCCATAGCTCGCAGCACATCGGGGTATTTACCCAGTTCCGGACTCAACTGTGATAAAAGAAGCTTGTACCCCTCTACCGCTACACTTGCGTCCGTACCGAACGCCTTGGCACTGTCACGGGCAAAACCCTCGATCTGTTTCAGGGTTTCACCGGTAACACCGGCAACCGCACTAAGGTCGTGCATCTGGCTGTCAAGTCTAATACCTGACCCGCTTAATGTCTCTGTCGCCTGGTTCAGCCCCTCAATGGCGTTTTTGACCAAATCAATACCGGCAAGCACTGTAGTAATTTTGCCTACGGCATTCTGCGCACCGTCAACCTTTGCGGTAAAGTCGCCGGTTGCAGTGCTCATTCCGTTTATTGTAGCGGTATAATTGCCGCCAATATTAAAAATATAGTCAAATACACTCGCCATATCGATTATATTTATTATATTTGTAACGTGTTAATACTGATACAATATGATTGGTTTTTTACTCAAAATAATTGGTTACGGGGTCTTGATATTTGGGATATTGGGAATATTGCTTTATATGATAGACCTTATCCGTTTCGGCTTGTCAAAAGACGGTAAAGGTGCTCCGCTCCCTTGGTGGGTTTTCTGGCGTTCTTAATGCGGGCCCTCACCAAATAAAGACGCTATCATTTCAGCATGGTTTCTATTACGCCAGCGCTCCAGCCATAGGGCTTGATTATAAAGCGCTGCCCATTCTTCCTCTGTCTCTATATCATCACTGTTTACATGAAGGTTTGCCCGGATAAGGGCGCACCCCTTGGCGAACGTGTCCTCCGTATCTACGTCGGCCAAAGCGTGCGCCTCTACAAGTTTTTTAGGGAACCCATGCAACCGTTTACCAACTTGCCGAGCTGGACCTGCACAGCCATAAAAAGGACTGCATCATCGCGAAGCTCCGCACTGCCTCCCAACCAGCAATTATCAAACAGCACCTTTCCGGCTTCCACTTCATCTGTCTTTGATATTTTTGTTATTGCCTTGATTGTGGCAAAATCCGGGCGTTTGAAATAGCCCACATGGGTATCCTCGCCGTCCACAATATCCACACGGAAGACTTTACGGTGCTTGGATTTCATTGCTTCCACCTGCTCGGGAGTGATACCGCCGTCAAAGGTTGTTCTTGCTTCTTTCGTTACTTCTTTCATATCGTTTAAAGGGTATTTAATCGTTTTTTATTGACTGCCGGTAGCCGTCAGGGATTCGCACCTGACGGCTGCCGGTTGTTGTATTTCTATTATGCCTTTGGACCGCCCCATTCTATGTGTGAGGGTACGATCGGAAGTTCGACCTCCTGCCCCGTGTCGCCCTCTTTCCACTTTCTGGAGTTCCCCGAAAACTGACAGTTACGGATTTTGTCAGTTACTATCAGCCCGCTGTCAGGAATATACTGTACTATGATATCGAAAGGCGGAAGGTCTTGCAGTCGCCCGTTGGGGGCTTGTGCCTGCAATGCCTGTACTTCTTCCTGGTAAAGTATCAGTTTACCGTTAGGGGTAATTCTGCCTTTGGCACGCCCGACCGGGTGGCGGCCTGCACCGTACTTGTTTACCACCTCCTGCTCGTCGCCATATTCTACGCCCACAATGCCCGTAACAGGCACACCACCGATAAGGGTGACAATATCTGCCCAGGAGCACAACATGCCGTTAACCAAAGGTGTTCCGTTATTTATAACACTTGCCATTACTCTTGTTTTTTAGGTTGCTTAAACGCTTTTTGCAAAGCCGATTTTAATGTTTATATGGCGGATTACTGGGCTGGCCACATTCTTGATGACAATATCAAGGGTGCCGGTGCTTGCCACGTCCTGGTCGGGATCAATGTCTGCCTTGTAGCCGCTCAGCTCGCCGGCACGTTCCATCTCCTCGAGGGCAAGATTCGCCACCGTGATAAGGTTCTCGACGCTGTAGCTGGCAAGTCTGCCGCTTTCAGCATCTACATAAACGTTGCCGCCAAGTTCCGGAACAATGTATTTGCGGATTCCGCGGACGGCTTTATCCATGGTACGCACGCTTTCGATGGCCGCGTAGTCACTGGTGGCTTCGTCCATGGTGTGGCTGTCATTCATGTAGCTACCGGTCTGTCCGGGCTGCGTCACAAAGAAAAGGTAACGGGCGGTGTCCAGCTGCTCGATGAGCGCTTTGTCCATATCCCTGTAAAGGGTGCCGTCCCCGAATGCCGGCAGGGTTATACCTGTCGGGAACTCACGGACCCAGGCGATGCATTGGTGAACCTTGGCACGGCTCAGAAGCCCCAAAACCGTACCCAAGCCGCTGACGCTGCTCTTGGCGGAGTTGGCCTTGTCCTTGTAGAGGGTGGCACCGGTTCCGCTGCCTGCCTGGCAGATTACCACGCTTACACGGCTTTTGCCTGTGCCGGCCGCTTCCTTGGTAATTTGCTTTATACTCGTAACTTTTGGGGCGTAGAGGATAGACAATTCGGCCGCCTCGGCTGCCAGTGCGTCACCTATGCCCTGTAAGGTCACAATGTCGTCGGCACTCATGTTACGGTCGCCACACCACACGGCTATCTGACGGATTCGGCCGCCTGCAAAATTCTGTACCGTCTTAAGCTCGGCAAACGTATAATTGTCGCTGATGGTCGGTTTGGCGAAAAGTCCCACATAAAGGCTTACAGCCGGATTCACGCGGTAAATCTCGCTGAGGTGGTAATGCAACACTTTGACTGCCCAGCTGGTGGAGTCGGCTGTTATTCCGGCCGCCTCGGCTGCGTCTATCGTGGAAAGGGCCTGCACATGCTCGGTCTTGAAGTTCTCCGGAAGTTCGGCCTCCGGAAGGTAAGCGACAAAACCGCTGATATGGTCCTCGCCAGGCAAAGTCTTGGGGACATTGCCGTTGGTTCTGTTGATTGTTAGTTTGGTGCTCATTCTGCCGTTACTTTAATGATTCCTTTGTTCTTCAAATTGACGGCATGGGCTTTGGCGTCTCCCTGTTCCGGGAAGCACTGGCCGTCGTCAGTCACCCACACAACGGGCAGGCTGTGACGCTTGCACGCTTCAATCCCTACCGCCTTGAGCATTGACGGGGCTTCTGCCTTGGCCGCTTTCTGATTTTTCGGCTTTGCTCCATCCTTGGCCTTTTCTTTGGGTTTGGCTTCCTGCTCCCTTGATTCTTCTGTTTTATCCTGTACCGCCTCTTCCGGTACTTCCTGGGGATTCTTTACTTCTTCTTCGTTTTCCATACTGCTATAGTTTTTTTTAATTTGACAAATATCCATAAGGCTGCCGCCAATACGGTTAAAGCAGCACCCCACATAACGCCTTTTTTCATGCGTTCCCAAAGACTTGCCGGCTTTTCGGCCACTACAACCGCCTCGGACAGTTCCCCGCCGCTATACACCTGTTTCTCGGTCAAATCGGTGGTCTCCTGCTTGCGCAGGTCCTCCACTTCCCGCGTGGTTCCGGTGCGGTCGGTACGTTGCTTGATGCGTGCCTTTACGGGAAGGGCTCCGGTGGTGGGGTCCGGTTCTCGGTCGGTATCATAGATTTCTATTTCCGTCACCGTCACACTCTCGTCGGTTTCCTCACGCGCCTTTGTCTGTTCCTGCTGCTCCTGCTTCACTTCCTCTCGGGTGGTCTCCGTCTCGGTCTGCTTTTCTTCCCTGGTGGTTTGTTCCACCTGACGGTAAGAGGAGCAACTCGTATTTGACAGGGCAACGGTCAACATGAGGACAGCCCCAAACGCGCTCCAATGCCGCATTAAGCCTTTGTACGTCATTTCTTAATTTGTTTATTTCGTCTTGCAGCGGCGGTACTATCGACTGCATCAGGATGTCCGAAGCCTGGCGCACGTTTTCAAGTTCATGGCTTTTTACTTCTGCTATTTTGTCGTTGAGTTCAGCGCGGATCTTGCCAACCTCGGCCTCATATTTCGCACGCTCGACCCTCCGGCCTAACCACGACCCTATAGGGCCTGATACCGCCGCGACAAGCGCCGATACAATGATAGTTACTATTTCGCCGCTCATTCACGTTTTTACTGTTTAATACCTATGGATTCCAGCCACTCCGATACTTCAAAGCTCGGGCAGGCTTTCGTCCATTCATTTGGTTCCACTTTTCCGTTTCCGTTCCGGTCGGGGCTCAAATCTCGGTGTCCTATGATTTTAACATCGGGGTGGCGCCTGTGGAAGTCCTGTACATATTCCGCCATGGCACTGCGTTGAGCAGGTGTGCGGGTGTCTTGCGGGGTCTTGCCGTCTTTGGCTACACCACCGGCATAGACTATATGTCGGCTTACACTGTTGAAGCCTGCCGCTCCGTTGGTGACTTCCCAGCCGTCCACGTAGGCATCCTCATTATTCTTAACAAGGCGTTCTCGGGTCCCGTCCAGTCTGAAAAGGTCTGTATATCCGACCTGACGCCAGCCGCGCCCCTGGGGCTTGGGGGAGGTGTGCATTCGCCGTATGTCGGCGGCGCTCACATCCCTGCCCTCCGGAGTGGCTGTGCAGTGGATAACCAGATACTTTAATTCCTGCTTTCCCATAACTTTACATTATTAGGCGTGCGGTGCACTTACAATCGCGCCGCTTACTTTGGTTTTGGTTAATGGTAGACAGATACCCCACTGGGTAAAGTTCACCAAATTGCGGTGATATAGAGGGTCTTTCTGCGCCTCACTGTGATAGAATTTCGTTGAGCCGTAGGCTTTCATCGTTCTGCCGGCATAGAAGGCAACCGATGCGCGGGCGTCGCCAACTCCTGCTACTGCACCCCAGGCCTTTTTCTTGCCGGTGCTCATGGTGTAGTATGGCGTGCCGTCATATTCGTAGATGTCAAAACCGTACAGGCGGCAGATTTTGCCGTCGGTCTGGTTAATGTTGTATTGCTCCTTGAACTTCTGCTCGGTCTCCAGCAAGTCATTAACGTGGTCGGAACAAAGGACCAAAATACGATCCTTGCCGGGAATACGCATTTTGTCAAATTCGCGCTTCATTGCCAGAAGGTCGTTAAACGTCATTTTCTTGCGGGTTCCGTCACTTGCTCCGGTGGTCTTGATTACAGGGATATCGGTTCCCTTTTCGTCAGGGGCAAGGGCATGGATTGCCTTTTCTGCGATTTTCTCACGCAATGCGTCGCGGTGGCGTTCCTGCACGCTGGCCATTTTATCATAGCTGCAAGCGTGCAGCTCATCATCGGTCACAGGGGTTGCGGTCGTATCGAACTTATCCAATGAAATGGGTTTGTCTGCATCTTCAAGGGCTTCAATATTGAGCGGGTAGGTTTTGTTATTGACCAAAACGGTAGGGTCTCCGCCAATTTCCGTAAAATGGATAACGTCATTTTCCACATACTGGTTATAACTGCGGATACGCTGCATCCAGCCCAAGGCTTCGGGCGCGGTACGAAACGCCTTGATCATCTCACCGGTCCACACTTCTGTAAGTACCCCGGCACGTAATGCACCGGAAGGGGCGAACTGTCCGGCCAACATGGCCACGACATTGCCGGCTACCGCTCCGGCTCCGACAGGAACTCCAACGACTGCCGCACATGCAGCACCGGCAGTACTGTTAAATGCTACCGCGCAAACCATGGTCAGCACGGCAAATAATGTTTTCTTCAAAAAATTGCTTTTTGCGTTCATTGTTGTTTAATTGTTGGTTGTTAATTTGGTATCAGTCTTTCAATACCGGGCATTCGATGCCATATTCAGCCTTATACAGCTGGGCATATTTAGACGGATCGTCTTTTCTCAGGGTCAGCAGCTCATTTTCGGGCACCTCGCTGAGTTTGGTGTACTCCTTGGCCGGTGCTGCGCCACCCGGTGCGCTTTCTCGTTTAAGGTTGATTACTTCCGTAGGCTTTTGCTGCGGTGCCATAAGCTTAAGCGTGTCGGTCAGGTTCTGCAACCCGGCTGACTTGCCCAGGGTGATAAAGTGGTCGCGGTTCTCTGCCAGAATACGCCTTTCGGCGATGGCTGCGTCCACGGCTGACGTAACCGCCGCCAATTGGATGGTTTCTGCCTGGTCGGCTCTCTCTTTGAGCAGACGCAGACTTGCCAGCGCCTGCTCCTCGGTCGCTGTTTCAGGCAGGCCGAGCAGGATTAAAAATTCCTTGTTCATTTGGTTTTGTTTTATTGATTTATTGTTTTGTTCCTCGCCAGGGGCGGGGTCGTTCTTTTCAAGTTTGAGCATGGGGAGATTCGGGTGTTCTTCTCCGGCTGAAAGGGTCAGCAGTTGGCCGGAAGCGTACAACTGCAAGGCTTCATCATTACTGCCCATATCAACGATACTGACTTCAACCAGACGGCTGCGGGTTACAGTGGCACGGGTCTGGCCGTCCAATACCAGGGCGGGGTCGTCGCTTACTTCCAGAGGTTCAAGACCTGCGGAAGCCATGCGCAAGAAACCGTTTTCCCATTTACTCTCTACCTGCTTGGCAAAAGGGTCGTTCTGGTCAAATACCGGGGTGCCTATCAGTTTGGCACCGTCGCGGCGCAGGTTCTCGATTCTGCCGATGGGACCTGCTGTTCCCTGGTAGTTCCTGCGGTGCATCCACAGCAGTATAGGGTTGCGCTTGAACTGCTCCAGGTCTATACCGTCGGTCAGTATGCGCGTGCCGTATGAGTTTACGGCTTCAGTGGATATTATTACTTCTTTCATTCGTCAAAAAAATAAAGCCGGCGGCCCGCGTAACGCCGCAATGGTGATGGAGGGTGGTATGCGCTCGGGGCACCGGCTTGTTAATCAATCTTTATTACCTTACCTGATTGTTGTTGCGGAGGCGGGATTCGAACCCGCGACCTTTGGGGAATGAGCCCAACGAGCTGCCTCTGCTCTACTCCGCGATGTCGTTCAATGCTGCAAAATTGCAACTACTTTAACCCATGGCAAAAAAGGGTGTGAACTCTTTACACTCTTTTTTATGATACCCTGATTTTAGGCCAATTTTGCAGCATGAAAGCGCGCCCGCAGTGGGTGCGCTAATCGTTATAAATCATCTTTAAACATGAATGGCAACTAAAAAGGAACTGGAAAAAATGCGTGAGCACGCACGCCTCCTCTTCATGCAAGGGGAACCGCAAAAGGTCATAGCCGAAAAGGTGGGCGTATCTGCACAGACGATTACAAAATGGGTAAATGACGGAGACTGGCAGGCGGCACGCTCTGCGGCTAACATTACACGGCCGGAACTTGTAAATAAAATTTTGAAAAGTATAGATGTATTGGTCGAGGACCTTGTAAACGAGCCAAGCCCGGAAAAGACGGCGGCAGCAGCGGATAAACTGGTGAAGTTTGCCGCTACCATTGAAAGACTGGATAAGAAAACGTCCGTAGTAGATATTATAGAGGTCTTTATGGCTTTCAGCAAATGGCTGCAATATCGTATGAGCTTCGACCCGAATGTAACCCCCGAACTGATACAGACAATAAACAAATATCATGACCTGTTCATTTCCGAACAGCTCCAAAAAGGTTTTTAATCTATGACAACAAAAGCGGAATTACTAAAGGCTCAAGAAAAGTGGAAACAGCACTGTGAAACGGTACAGGCTGCAACGGCCGTTAATATCAATGAAACGGAAGCGCAGCGTCTGGCACGTATCAGGCATTTACGCGCAGACTATGCCGCTTTTGTGGACTACTACTTCCCGCACTGGACCGTAAACCCGGAAACCGACAAATCAACACCTTGCGCCCCGTTCCATATTGCCGCCGCTAACAAAATTCTAAAAAACAGGAACCTTAAAGCGGCTTTCCAATGGCACCGCGGGGCTGCAAAATCCACCAACATGGACGTATTTGTCCCCATGTGGCTGATGATTCAGGAACGAAGGGAAATAAATGTTATGGTACTGGTGGGTAAGTCTGAGGGCAACGCCAAGACCTTGCTCGGTGACATTCAGGCCGAATTACAGTATAACCAACGTTATATACACGACTTTGGCGAACAGTATAATGCAGGATCCTGGGAAGAGGGCGAATTTGTGACACGCTCGGAAGTGGCGTTTTTTGCCCGTGGCCGTGGCCAGTCTCCGCGTGGTCTGCGCTACCGCTCGCACCGCCCTGACTACGTCATTATTGATGACCTCGACGATGACGAACTGGTGGAAAGCCCGGCACGTGTCAACAAATTATTTAGCTGGTTACGCTCGGCTCTGTTCGGAACGCTCGACGGCGGACGTGGCCGCTTCATCATGGTGGGCAACCTCATTGCCAAAAATTCGGTACTGGCCAAGTGGTGCGAAATTAAATCGGTACATGTTACCCGCGTAAATATCTACGACAGCAAGGGTAATGTTTCTTGGGCTTCCAAATGGACACCCCAGGAAGTGCGCGAAATTGAAGAGGTGGCCGGCTACAGAGAATTTCAAAAGGAATACATGAACAACCCGATAATAGAGGGTGCCGTGTTCAAAAATGAGTGGATCCGCTGGGGCAAACGCCCGGCATGGAACAAATTCTCGGAAATTATTCTGTACATAGACCCCTCATTCAAAGGCTCGACAAAAAACGACTTCAAGGCGGCAAAACTGTGGGGTAAGGCAGGAACGACACTTTATCACCTCCGCGCCTTTGTCCGGCAGGCTTCCGTGGCCGAAATGGTGCGCTGGTGTTATGACCTGTACGAATGGTGCAGGGAGCAAGGCATTTGCCCACGCTGGTACATGGAGGCGAACTTCATGCAGGACACCATTTTGGACGAGTTCCGACGTGAAGGGGAACTCCGCGGCTATCAGCTGCCCATTACAGGGGACAAACGTAAAAAGCCGGATAAATTCCAGCGTATTGAAGCTATCAGCCCCCTTTGGGAGCGTGGCTTCGTGGTATATGATGAGACACAACGCGACGACCCGGACATGCTGACAGGTATTGAACAGACACTTTCATTTGAAAAAGGAATGCGCGGCCACGATGATGCCCCCGATGCCGACGAGGGCGCTATCTGGATGCTACAGCGCGACACACGCACTAAATCGTTTAACCCCTCTTTCGGCAGGAGGACAAATGCAAAAAATGTATCATGGTAATTATGGACTATTTCCGCGCCTGTGTTTTCGACTGGCGCAAAAAGAAGGCTATCAGACAAGCCAAACGAAATGCCAACCTGTACGGTAAAAAATACCTGGTGCTCGTACATAACGGGCGCCCTGTATGTGTATCTATGCAAGCCATTAAAACGCTGATCAGAAAACACCGTTTTGCCCGTGGCTTCACTGCCGAAACGGCCAGAAAGATAGCCATTTTTGAAGCGAGCCCCTCTAAATAATATGCCTATGTTTTTGACTGTTGAAGATTACCGCTCTGTCTGCGACTCCTACGAATTTGAGCAGATAACAGAGAATGAGGATACGCACCTGGCTGCCGAAGCTGCCGCCCTGGAGCAAATTTCCTCATACCTGCGTGCCCGCTATGACATGGACCGCGTGTTTTCCGCTTCGGGTTCCTGCCGCAACCCCATGGTCGTGCAGTGTGCCGTTAATATTTCCCTGTGGCTAATGGTACACAGACTGCCGCAGAATATGGGCCATGAACGCCGGGAATGCCTGTACAACGACTCCATTAAATGGCTGCGCGATGTACAGGCTTCCAAAGCTTCGCCCGACCTGCCTGTCTATGTCAGTGAGGAAGGAGAAACCGATACGCACAACCCGATACGCACAGGCTGCATGAAACCAAACCGATACGATTATTAAACACCATTTAAACGCTGTTTAAACAATGTTCAGACTATCCCAAAAATAGAGATTCAAAGCGACCGTACGTGGTCTGTTGAATGCGTTACGGCTGTGGAAATTGTGCGGGACACGGACAAACTGACGACCGAAGCAAAAATCACTTTGCCCAAAAAATTAAAGTGGGACGGTTCGGAAAAGATACCGGTCAAGCGCGGCGACAAAGTAACCATATCACTGGGCTACAATGATAACCTGCAAACGGCTTTTTCCGGGTTTGTCCGTGATGTGGGCTTCAAAACCCCGGTAGTCATAACCTGCGAGGATGATATGTTCAACCTGAAACAGATGCCGGCAAAGAAAATGGCTTACCGCTCTGTAACGATTGAAAAACTGCTCAAGGACCAGGGCATTTCTTACAGGCTCAATGTCATGGGGGAACAGTCGCTCGGGGCTTACCGTGTAACGGCCGACACTGTGGCCGCCCTGCTCGGCAAACTTTCCCAGCAGGGCATACGCTCGTTTTTTCGCTATGAGGACGGGGAACCGGTTCTGTACTGCGGTGTATTGTTTGAACGCGACAACAAACCCTCACAGGTTTTCAAAACCGGGTTTAACATCATTTCCGACCAGAACCTGAAACAGCAGAAAGCGGAAAATATGCGCTTGCGCGTTAAAGCTGTCAGCCTCATGCCGGACAACAAGAAAATAAAGGTCGAAGCAGGGGACGCGGACGGGGAACAACGCACGCTGCACACATACAACAAGACGGAAAGCGAACTGAAAGCATGGGCACAGCAGGAAATAAAACGCCTCAAAAGGGACGGGCTTTCCGGCTCGTTTACCACGTTCGGGCATACGCTGGTCGACTGTCTGGATGCTGTCGGCATTATCATTGACGGCACAAAGATGGGCGTGTACCAGGTGAAAAAGAATGTAATTAAATACGGCGATACCGGCTACAGGCAGGAAATTACCCTCGGGCTGCGTATCGGCTAAATTCTAACGTAATGGACAATATCAAAGACGCGATAAGGAAATTGGCACAGCAGGACGGTGAAACCGTTGCCCTGGTCTGCATCGTGGACGACGTGGATAAAACAGCCCGTACCATTGACTGCACCCCGGTTAATGAGGGGGCGCCGCTTCTCGGGGTGAACCTACAGGCTAACCAGGGCTCTGATTTCGGACTGGTCATTTATCCGGAAAAAGGGGCGTTTGTTGTGGTCGGTTTTATGGCTGACGGTGCCGCCGGGCTGATGCTGGCCACCGACAAAATAGAGTCGGCCGAAATGGTGATTGGGGAAACGGCCGCCGCTATCGACGCGGAAGGCATTCGGCTGAAAACAGCCCAAATGTCAGCAGACATCAATAAAAGCGATATCATATTCAACGGAGGTAAACTGGACGGGCTGGTCGTTATCCAGAAACTTACGGACAAACTAAATGAGCTTGTAAAGACATTTAACACCCATACGCATAACGTGACAGTGTCACACCCTGGAGGACTATTTACAACTGTAACGCCAGGAAGTACAGCCAAACCATTTCAAAAAACAGATTACGAAAATACAAAGATTAAGCAATGAATATTACAGGACTTCAAATCAACACGGAAACGGCGGACCTGCTCGTTCATCACCGCGCTGCCGTAGTCGCAGAGGCTTCCGGCTTCATTGCCGAAACGGTCCTCCGCGCCATGCCAGGAGATTTCAAGGAAATGCCGCTGCTGGGGGCTGACGCTCCCGGAATGCTTGCCGCAAACCGCGACAAATTCTGGCCGGGAAATACGAAAAAGATGCTGCGTGCCGTCGGTCTCGATGTTGCAAATATAACTGTTGCCGATAACGGCGTAATTACAATATCATAGCCATGGAAATAAAAGTAAAAGACCGCCAGTCGCTCATAGATATTGCCATTATCGCCCTTGGTTCTGCCGAGGGGGTGTTCTCCCTGATAAGGCGTAACGGCTTATCACTGACCGACACCCTGTCGGACGGCCAGGTTCTGGAATATGAAGCCGACGACATAGTAGCCCCGACCATTCGCGAAGCCTACAGCGTGCGAAAACTCGCACCGGCAACCGATATCGGCCGTTTGGAATTTAACTACCTCATGTCCTCCACGTCTCCGGGCAAAGTTACCGGTTCTGTCGTCGTCAGACCTCACCGTTCCGGACAAATGCTCATTGACCCGCTGGAGGATGCTCTGGCAGATATTATGGCAGGACGGCCACCGAAAGAAAATACGCAGATTCACCTCACGCGTATTTTCCAAAATCCGTTTGACGATACTTTCGCATAATTTTAATTTTTATCTGAATGAAAAATATTACACCTATCCCAGTTCCGCAGCTTAATACGGCCGAACTCGCGGCCCGTGCCGTTGCCATTCGCGACGCGGTGGCGGCCAAGACGGTGACAGCACAGCAGGTGGGGTCACTATTCTTTGAATTGGTGGAACACTGCGGTAATGTGCGCGATGCGCTCGCTTTGTTCATTGAAACGAATATCCCGGAAATTCAGCAGGATATCGACACCCGTTTGGCCGGGGTGGATGATGCCGTGGCAAAAGCCGCCGCGGAACTCCAGAAGTCGGAAGCTGCCCGCGCCCTGGTGGAGTCGCTGGTGGCTTCGCTGTCCTCGCAGAACCTGGCCGCTCCGATTCGTATTGATATTAACCAGTGCCCGGGCTCTGTCACGGTTACAAACACCATGCTGCCGAAAATCAAAGCGGAACTGTTCCCGCGCTTCGGGCTGGGTTCGATTTTCTTTTATGCCGACAATTCGGCGGCAAGGGTGACACCGGACGGGGAAATTGTTCCCATGGAAGAAGGAACGGCACGCATTTACGCGGTGGCTACCGGAAACACCGGCATTTACCGCACCTTGACCATTGAAGTGGTTCCGCCACGTCTCAGGCTTTGCGCCTCTGACGGTCTCCGCCTCGATGCTAACGGAAATTTAAGATTTACATAATGGAACAGATCCGACATATCAACTATAAAAGCGACTTTATCCTCCGTGAACGCTTCCGCAATGCTTCCGGGGATATTGTCGCTTTGCCGCCTGATGTGGACTTCTGCATTGAATACCGCACCAGGCACGGGCATATTTTCACGGCTTCACGCACCGGCGGCATTTACAGCAACTGCACACCGGACGGGGACGCATTGTTGGTCATTTTCAAAGACCACGGACTTTGCGAAGGTGATTTGTGCCGGGAACTGCACCTCAAGCTCGTTAACGACCTTATGCCGGACGGGCTGCAAAGTGTCTATTACCCGGAAAAAATCAGCGTTAACCTTTGGCACCTTGCCACCGACACGGACGGCGTGGTGGAATGTGATGCGCTCGCAGCCTACACGCGGGGGCTGCCGTTCACGTATGAGGACTTCACCCCTGAACAGTTGCAGAAACTGAAAGGGGAAAAGGGGGACCCGTTCACTTTTAAGGACTTCACGGCCGCACAAATAGAAATGCTCAAGCAACCGGCTACCGAAGCCGCCAAGCGTGCCAATACGGCCGCAGATAAGGCGAATAAAGCCAGCGGGGATGTTTTGGATAGTGCCCTGGAACTCGAAAGGGTTTCCGCCAAGGCAGTAGCAGACTGCAATACGGCGACGCAGAAAGCGAACTCGGCAACTGCCGGGGCAAAGGTGGCGACACAGAACGCACAGACGGCTGCCGTGAATGCACAGGCTGAACAGGCATTGACGGAACAAACACGCCTTAAACTGGAAGAAGTGGCAGACCGTGCGGAACTGGTAGCAATGCCTGTTCCCTCCGGGCTGCGTGTTGAAGCCCCGGCACCTGTAACTATCGGCAACCGGATACCACGTTATATTGAGGCTAAGGTGCTGCCATATTCTGCCCTGCAAAACATCATTTACCAGGCGGACGGGACGGCTGCCTACATTGAACCGGACGGGCGCATTGTTCCAAGGGAACCAGGAACCGCAAGGGTGCATGTGATACCCACCGGCGGCACGAAGTATTACAAGACCGTCACTCTTACCGTTGTTGCACCGCGTTTAAGGCTGTCGGCACCTGACAGGCTCCGCCTCGATGCGAAAGGAAATTTACGCTTAACTTAAAATAGAAATAATGGCTAATTTAATATCAAATATACGTGACTGGTTCGACCGCCCCACACGGTCGGAAATAATGACCCTGGCTCGGAAAGCTTCAAGCAGAAAAGGTTTGAAGCTGACGGCACAACTGCTCCAGCAATCCGACTCGCTTACAAAAAAAGATATAGCGGACTGGCGCAACGCTCACCAAATGGCTATCGACTACGAAAACCCGAACCGTAGCCGGCTTTATGACATTTACGGAGATGCCGTGTTGGACGCTCACCTGTCCGGCTGTATCGGCCAGCGCAAAGGAAAAACGCTGCAAAAGGACTTCCGTCTGGTAGGTCAGGACGGCAAGGAAAACGCAGAAGCCACCGAACTGCTGCAACAGGAATGGTTTTCCGATTTTATAGATCTTGCCCTGGACTCACGCTTCTGGGGGCCCACGCTTATACAGCTGGGCGATATTGTTAACGATGAAAACGGCATTATGCGTTATGACGGGGTCGAACTCGTGCCCCGCAAACACGTTGTACCCGAATATGGGGTCGTGGTCAAATCACCGGGCGACGACTGGCGCGGCGGTATTTCCTATGTGGAGGGGGACTTTGCAAACTGGGTCATTCCGGTTGGTAAGGGCCGCGACCTCGGTCTGCTCCTGAAATGCTGCCCGTCCTGCATCAGCAAAAAAAATATGCTGGCGTTCTGGGATATGTTCGGCGAAATTTTCGGTTTGCCTATGCGTGTGGCTCACACGTCCAGTCCTGACGAAGAAGAACGCAGAAGGGTGGAAAATGCACTCGAAACCATGGGTACGGCTTTCTGGGGTCTGTTCCCGGAAGGAACCGACATTGAAATTAAAGAGACAAGCAGGGGCGATGCTTACAACGTATATGACAAACGTGTGGATCGCTGTAACTCGGAATTGTCAAAGGCTATTTTGATGCAGACCATGACCATTGATTCGGGTTCTTCTCTTTCACAGTCGGAGGTGCATCTTGAAATTTTTGAGCGTGTCACCGAAAGCGACGCGGCCATGGTGGCCAACGTGGTTAACGGACGACTGCTGCCGCTCATGGTTCGCCACGGCTTCCCGGTCCAGGGGTTGCGTTTCCAATGGAACAACGCGGCCAGTTACACGCCTGCCGAACAGCGCGAAATTGAACGCCTGCTCCTGGAGTATTACGAAATTCCACCGGAATATTTCACGGATAAATACGGCGTGCAGATTTCCGGGGCACGCGAAGCGAAAACACAGCCGGACCGTTTTTTCGACTAAGCCCCGCCCCTGATGCCGGGCTGCGGGGCTCTTATCTTGCGTTTAACCGCGCTTTGGGCGACTTGTATAGCGGAGACCTCCTGCAACTTGCGGAAGGCGACAAACGCCCTGATTTCGACGATACGGCATTTTTTGACGCTGCCGACATGGTTTATCATGCCGGTGGATTCGATAATGCCCAAATGAATACCCCCGAAGCTCGCCGGCTTATCGGTGAAACATTAAAACAGTTGGTAACGGGTATCAGTTCAGGGCTTCCGCATGAAGTTCCGGAAACGGTCAGATATGCGCTCGAAAACAACGCCTTTATTTTCTCCGGCTTCAAGGCGTTTCACTCTCTCCGCGAAGTGGGGCTCTCCCTGCTCGATGAGAAAGGAAACATAAAGTCCTTTGAAGCGTTCCACCAGGATGCGGTAAAGGTTAACAACAGGTATAATCATAACTACCTGTACGCGGAATATAACCACGCGGTCGGCGCTTCCCTCATGGCTGCACGCTGGCACCGGTTTGAAGCTGACGGCGACAAATACGACCTACAATACAGAACGGCCGAAGATGACCGCGTGCGTGAGGATCACGCCATTCTGAACGGTACGACCCTGCCGCCGTCCGACCCGTTTTGGGGCAAATACCTGCCGCCGAATGGGTGGAACTGTCGCTGTACAGCCGTGCAGGTCAGAAAAGGGAAATATCCGCTTTCTGACTCTGAATTATCCATGAAACGGGGTGATAATTGCACCGAAACGGCAAAACAGCAGATTTTCCGGTTCAATCCGGGTAAGGAACTGGCTCTGTTCCCGCCTAAGCACCCATATTACAAAGGACCTAAAGCGGAAGCACTCAAACAAGCGATTGACGGCTATACACCTGCGGAATGGACCCCTAAAACAATAGCGGAAGCAGAGCAGTTTTTCCGTGATAAATTGGGCGTTAACTGCTCACTGAAAGGCTTCACGTCAAAACAAATGGCGCAAATTGAGGCTATATTCCGAAGTGCAGAAAAGCATTTCCAGTGTTACCCTGAATTAAAAGAAACAACACAGTATGTCGGCACCATTCAGGGGCGTGTTGAGTTGCTTGTAGAAAGGAAGTTCAAAGAACTAAAAGAAGACCCCAGATATGAAAGCCTTGGGGATGACTATCTCATGGAATACGCCAAAAAATTTATTAAAAGTTATAAAGTCGGTCCCTCTAAAAATGTATATGCCTATTCACATGGGGCTTTTAGTGAATGGGAGCTTGCCGGCATTGCTTTTAATACCATGTGGAAAGGTGAAAAAATAGACGACTCCTTGGCTTCTGATGTAAAAAGCAAATGGCACCCACCTGGAACAGGCACTTTAAAGGCTGTTTTCGACCATGAACTCGGGCACGAAATAGACCGATTGCTTGGCCTGCGAACTCATGCTGATTTTCTGAAAATGTATAATGAAGAAAGAGCAAAAGGCAAAGAGCATATTGTGGAAAACCTGTCCACATACGGGCATAAAAATGCAGCTGAATTTATAGCAGAGGCGTGGTCTGAATATCTCAATAACGAAAAACCGCGACCTATTGCGGTTGCGGTTGGTACTTTAATAAGGAATTTATATGCAAAAAAGCATCAAGCCTCTGGGGCTTCGTCTGAATCAACATAAACACGCATTGTATCACGTGGTCTTGCTGGTTCAAAGACATAATCACCTTTTTGCCCCTCAAATATATGGTTGTGGCTCTCTGCACCGTCTTGCACAATCTCAATCGGGATAATGTCAAACGCTGCACAGGTCAAACCTTTTATGAAGTGCTTGCAGTGCTCGCACATATAAGGGCATTCCTCTATTTTATCTATAATTTTTGCCATGTCGCAAAATTATAAATTTTATTTTGAAAATCAATCATTAAAAACAAAGTAAATGCTCAGTGCCAACGAATTAAAAAACGACATTCTTAACGACATGCGGGTGGAGCTATCCGATGAGTTCGACCGCAACTTTGAGCGGAAGGCTTTTTTTACAGAGAAATGGAAGCCACGCGCACACGATTACCCCAGGGGTTCGCTCCTGATTGTGACCGGTGCCATGCGCCGCTCCACTCAGGGACGTGTAGAGGGTAACGGTGTCCGCTTTTCGTCTGCACTCGCATACGCGGAAATTCACAACGAAGGCGGTACAGGCAGGAAACCGGTAAAGTCACACACCCGAAGAAGCAGGAAGGGGAAAACCTACACGGTCCGCGCCCATACGCGAAAATTCACCATGCCCAAACGCCAGTTTATCGGAGACGGACCGGAAACCCAACGCCTGATCCGAAACGTGATTGAGGACAACCTGAAAAAATATAATTTGTCACTAACCAATTTTTTGAAGAAATGAGAAAAGCCATTTTTTTAGCCATTGCGGACGCTCTTTCATCCATTGAACCGACCGCGGCATTTCCTGAAGGGGTGCCTTATATTGACCTTTGGAACGACCAGGTAAACCTCCTCGGTGGTGGTTCTGTCTTTGAAACACCCGCCATATTCGTGGAATTTGAACAAATCGACTGGCACCAGCAGAATACCGGGGCACGTCGGGGCGATATCGCCGTGCGCCTCCACATTGTTACCCGTGCTGTTCCGGTTCATGGCCATAAGGACAAGCGAATGGGCGAAGCTCTGGCGGTGTTCGACCTCATCAACAGCATTAACGCCAAAATGCAGGGGCTGCGCGGAGAAGGCTTCGCCGGCTTCCAGCTTACGACCTCAGCAACGAACCATAACCACACCGAACTCGTGGAAAATGTGGAACGGTTGGTAACGTCTGCACAAGACTGCACCGCCATGAGGCCATTTAAGCCCGTTTCTGTCGCTTCTGTGGCCATTTCATCACCAAAGTAATACAATATACCCCCGGCAGTTTTTACGCTGTCAGGGGTATTGTTTTCAATTACTCCGAAAAGAGGGGTAATTCAAATTGCCGGGCTTTCTCTGCTTCTTCTTCCAAAATGCCTAAATAATTCAGGTAGGTGCGGTAACAGATCCGAAATTCGGGCTCTATCCAATGCCGCCAAACTGCCCTGTAACATCTTGCCTGGTTCCCGGCTTCATAATGTAAGGCTGTGATTTCCTTAATTTTCTGCGCACGCGCCACAGTGCTTTTAAACCTTTTTTTCATTGCCATTTGCCCGAATTTTACTACCTTTGCACCGTCCTTTTACATCGGGCGGTGTCTGGTCGTGGGCTTTCGGGCAAAGCAAATGAACTTACACCTCCCTTTTTTTATACCTCAGCCTCCGGTTTGGCAGGTTCCGGCTCCGTTTCTATCAAATCAACGTCAGTTATACCCAGCGGAATGTTTCGCCAGCCGTTGGCGGTTGTTTCATCACGATATTGAGCCCTGATATAACGGCGTGTTTCAGTGGGCATGTAACTTTCCTGAATGATTTTAACGCCCTCAATGAACTGCTCATCCTTACTTTCTTCCGCCATTTTTGCCAACTGGAGCACACGGCTTGCATTGAGATTGCCTTGTTTGTCCTTGCTCAACAGCCTAAGCACGGTATTTACAAGGGTTTTGGTCTTTTCATCTGTCGCAAGGCTTTCAATGTACTTGCGTACCATTGCGATGCCTGTCTCTGCCATATCAGACCAGCCGTCCACCGTATTGACTCCCAAAGTAAGACGCAAGGTGCTTTCACTATTGGTAAATGTGTGGCTGAACTGCCCGTCTTCCTTGAATCCTACTACCTCCTCTTTCATCTGTAACACGGTCTGGAAATTACCGAAAACCGCATCTTTTACGGTGCGTATGTCCTGGCTTAATCTGCGAAGTTCCGGGACTGCCTGTGCCAGTTCGTCATCGACCATTTGCTGGTAGGTGGCACGCTGTTGTTTGCGAAGCTCTGCGGCTTCTTTTTTCTTTTTCTCTGCGCGGAACGCTTCAAATTCTCTGCGTTCTTCCGCTGTCATTTCTACTTTTTCCATTTTATCTGTTTTTAATCAGTTATTAAATACCGTTTAATCGTCCTCCGGTTCATAGTCGGGAACAAATTCCGCCATATCGGCCTGTGAACCCGCCCAGTCTGACAATTCACGCATAAACTCGATATATTCTTCGTTTTCCATTGAGCAGGTCATTTCTTTAATAACCTGCTTTGCTTCATTCATTATTACCATATCAGCACCAATAAATTAAGAACAGGAGCAGCACCTGTAACAGTTGACCGACCAATCCGCCTAAAAGGGTGGCGGCTATGTCCAGCCAGTCCCATTTATTGCCATAGGCATAATCTTTATACTCCAGCCCCATGGCAACGCCAAGGGCAAACAGAAATGTGCCTACAAAGCCGCACAAAATAGCATACTTGAAATGTTTCTGCCTGTTGCTTTCTGTAATCCAGCTCATCGTCGTTATTTTTATGGTTTAACTTATCAGGCTTCGCCCTTTGAACCTCCCATTATCGACTGCATCAACATTGCGTTTGTCAGACTGTCAACCGACTGCGAATCTTTTACCTTGTTGTTGAAGGTCGCTATCAGGTTATAAAGCCGTTCACGCGGTATCTTGTTGAAGTCGTCGTAACCGGTAGCTCGGCAGGCTATGCCCTTGATTTTATTTATTCCTTGGCTTTGATAGGTGGCACGCAACCAACTGCCTATCGCTGCTATCACTCGTTTGCGCAACTGGTCAAGCGTGGCTCTGCCTTGTTTCTTATTGACCATTTCGCTTAATTTCGCGCAAATGTCTATTAGTTGGTGTTGGTCCAGGTCGCGGCTGCTTTCCACGCCCCAACTCGACAAAAGGTCCTTTTTCTGGTCCTCTGTCATGTGAAGCACACCGCAAAGGGTGTGGAACTTCTTAAGCAATCCACGGTGGATCTGGTCCATTGTTTTATTTTCTCCCATAGTCTTTATTTCTTGATTTGATTTAACCAATATGCGTCTGCACCCTCCTGCCAAATTATGAAGTCTGCGCCGCCCTCGCCTTTGTCTGAATCCTCGTAACGGGTAGTTACAAACGCTTTGTAACCCTCTACATGGATTTTTATTTCTGCATCAAAACGTATAAAACGACCTAAATTACCGTCGGGTTCTCCGTTCTTTTCATGGCAGATAAACACAAACAATTTGTCCGGAAATTCATTCTTTAGTTTTTGAAAACTCCTTTTATTGAAGCCGTCCAAATATTGGAGACTGTCAATGACGATTATATCCGGACTTTTTCGCTTCAATAGCCTGGCGCGCAAGTCTGGTAGTTGTTCCTTGTTCAACAGTATTACATTATTACCGGCTTCCGCCATGTCCACACGCTCCCAGGCTTTTTGTAGTGACAGGCTCAGACCCTGCTCAAGTGAATTATAAGCCGTACGCTTGAACTTAGAAAGGTATTTGCAGAGCATCAGGGTGAAAGTGGTTTTACCGCTGCCACTTCCGCCCCATATTAGCCACGTACCGCGCAGCTCGGGACGGCCGAAACTGGCCAAATATGGCCCGTCAAAATCGGCTACCTCAAACTGTGCCGCTAATACGTTCATGTTACTTATTGCTCTGCTCATAATAATTACACTTTTTCTATTTTAACATTCCAGAGGTTTGAAAAACGGGCTTTTACAATAGCTTGCGCCGCTCTTATTGCGGAATATTCAGAATTAAAAGCAACTGTTCTGCTACCTGGATAATAACCTTTCCACCTAAGCGGATCTTCAGATATTTCTTTTTCGGTTAGTTCCCTGCAAACTTCAATTTTATATTGAAAGGAATATAAATCCCGTTTGTGTTTGGGCATTTTCTCAAATTCTTCCCCGAGGTAGCCGCCATGTATAGTGGTTACTATACCTTTTTCAGTTTGTTTATCACTGCAAATCATTATACCATTTGCTACTATTGTGGCATAATAATGCTTAGCGCCTCCACAGGCCCCTATAAAGTTGCTAATTTGTATAATAACACAACGAGGCTCATTTGCTTTGGCATAATACTTAGGCTGTGACTTTAATTTAAAATCAAGTCCTACCATTGTAGTAAAAAACAACGGATATTCGCCATGGTCTATAGAGCGTTCTTTCGCATCCTTTAATGTCATCTTACACCTCCTTTGAACCAAGCACCTACCGAAGTGATAAAATCACCTATACAGTCAAGAAAACCTTTGAAACTGTCTATATCTATAAACACACGGATAAAGCCCAAAGGCAGATAAACCAAATAAATCACGGCTACTATAACAGCCAAGAAAATTAAAGTCGCAATGTTGTACGCTTTCTTTGCAAATTCAATTAGTGTCATTTCTCACCTCCTTTCAAAGTCGCCCATACACTGCGTTTAACGCGGCGCAGGTCGCCCTCACTTTCGTTTATAATCCTGTTAATACCTTTGCTGTCGTTCAGTCCGTTGGCGACGCATACGGCGGCTATATCCTCGCTGTTGAGCAAAGGCAGTTTTACGAACTTGCGGCCGATACGGCTGTATATCTCTGCATAGCCTTTACGGTTCAAGCGCACGCCGCGTTCAATACGCTTTTGCAGGTAACTGGTAGCAGTCAGGATAATGCCGCAATGTCCCTCCAGCTGATTATACAGACTGATAAAGAAATAAAGCACCTGGTCAGTCAGTTTGTCGGCTTCATCCAGTACAATAAGGGGCGCGTCCTTGCGTTTAAGCGTGTCCACTATATCGTCCATCATTTCGCCCACTGTGGTACCGCTGACACCCACGCCCATGCACTTGAGCAGTTTGTGCATAAAGGTGCGACGGTTCCAATATTCCGAACAGGTCAGGTGGTAGGCGTTGGCGTGTCCGGCTGCATAGTTCTTAATGGCTTCCGTCTTGCCACTCCCTGCCTCACCGGTGACGGCAAGCACCAGGGCATCAGCCTGGGCATTGGTCAGGGTGAAGGTCATACGGTCGTAGGCTTGCGTGCTGACCACCTGCCAACCCTCTACCTTTCCACCGGTCTGGGCGGCTACTGTGCGCCACATTTCGTCGCTGATTGTTTCCCATGAACCGGCAAGTATTTTGCTGATAGTGGCAGAGCTTACGCCGTTCATACTGTTGGCTGCTTTGTTCTGGCTCCCTTTTTGGTCGCAATATGCGCGCAGCTGGTCGCAAATCTGTTGTTTCTGGTCCTTTTGCATCATATTTAAATGGTATTTAAGTATCTGTTAAATCAATGTTTTAGAATATCGAGTAATCGTTGGCGCTGTATTCGGCTGCGTCTGTCCGGTTGGCTCCTTGGCTTATCGGCATTTCCACTGTTTCCACCTCTATGGCTTCAATTTCAGCGGCTGCCAGACGTTTGAGGCTTCGGTTGTTCTTGTGCTGTCCCCGGCTGTCCGTCAGCAGGAGGCGGTCTTCAACACTTCCGCGCAGTGCCGGCGTTCCGTGGATAAGCTGTTCCGTGCGTTCCAGGTCTATGGCCATTTGCTGGGCTTTAGCTGTTTCCAGTTGCTTGTTATACTCTCGGATCCTTGCCAACTGTTCCGCATCGCCCGGCTGGCGGTCTGCCAGTGCCATAGGCTGCACGTATTTCTCTTCCAACATGTAACGGCGGCTGCCGTCTGCATTTACTGCAAGCACTTGGCTGAGGTCGTCAGGGTCATACTTCACCGTCCAGCGTTCAGAAGCGTGGTCGCGGAATGTCAGGTCGAAACAATCGTAATCCCTTTTAACTCCCAAAATGGTAGGGCGTAACCCGCAACCCTCCAGCACATTTTTAAAGCCCGTTTCCGCTCCGTAGTTCAGCAGGTAGGTTTCACGGCTCAACGGCAGGCGGTGTTCGTCTTTCAGTTTGGCAGCACCTTGAAGGTAGGCCTCATATTTCAACTTCCGTTCAAGCCGCATCATTTCATCTATCTGCGCCCTTACGCCGGCTTCATCGGGGAAACTGTGGCGTTTCCGGTTCAGTGCGTCACTGTTGGGCTGTCGCTTCGGGTTTGAAGTGATACCGAAGCCCGACCAGTTGTTGCACAGCAGGCAGTAAGTCGTATTCAAGTGATTGAAGTAAGGCTCTACGGGTTTTGCTTTGGCATTGTGTGCCTGTGCCGGTGTCACCTTGCCACCCATGACGGCGTAAAGGTCGTGCATGGTCTTGATTGCGTAACGGTCGCTTTGAATCTGGTAAGCTCTGAGCATTTCGCCCATGAGCTCCCGGCTGTGGATTGCGGCGTTGCGTAATGCTGCCTTTATCAATTCCGGGCACTCATGCGAACCAACGGCATAACCTATAGGGTAATCGTTGAACACGTCCAGAACCACAACCATAGTCAGGCGGTTGGTGTAGGTGGTTACGCTGTGCCCCTTTTTATCGGTCTTGGTGGACTGGTAAAGAAGTTCAACCGTCCAACCATCAAGAGACCACATCAGGAACGGCGTACTCGGTCGTCTGCGCTTCACTTGCATAGTTACATGGTTGCGGAAGTTCGACACTCCCAAGCGTCCGGCTGTTACCACTGCGCCCAGTTTTTCACGCCATACGCCAACAGTTGCGGCGGTGATTGGTTCCCATTCCTGTTGTTCTGCCATGGCATTGTAAAGCCCTGCAATCTTAGTGTCAGGCAAATTGTTAGGGTGGCAGACCAAAGCCGACATATAACTGCGCTGGAACTCATCCACTACCTTACCGGCGTTACCATTCAGGAACTTGCCGGAAATAAAGCAGTCATAACCTTGCTCCAGGTATTCGCTGAACTTCATTTGTAAGCGTCTGGCACTGCGTGGCAATGAGTTTGGGAAGCGGTCCGCAAGGTATTCAAGCGAATTGGCAGCCTTGCGCCAGAACTCACCCAGGGGCGGGCGTTTCTTTCCGGCTCTGTTGCGCTTGCTCTGGCAGTCCTCGATACAACGGCGGAAAGCATTCATTACAGCGCAATTATTGGCATACTCCAGCACTTTATCATCGGGCAATTTTCGGCCGTCTGCCAGCGTATAGCCTTGGTAATAGTCCAATGCCTTACCGTCCGGCTGTATGGTGTCTAAAAACTCCTTACTGTCTGCCTGTTCCTGCAAATCTGGATTGCGCTTGTATATCTCCGTGCGCCATTTCAGTGGGAAGCTGTCAACTTCGTAAAGGGCTATACGGCCATTTCCACCTTTTTGCACTTGATTGACTTGTTTTTTTCGTACAAGCGCATTCAAATTACTGGTCGTTATAATACGCCCTGTAAGTTCCGCGTGGCTGATACATATTTTTCCGTTTACTACTTCCATACTTACCCTCCATTACATAGCCTCCGCCTCTATTTGTATTTCTGAGAGCTTCGGAAAATCCACATTATCCCAATGGTTGATCTGTTCACCTTTGCGGTTGAACAGGTCCACATTTCCATTACCTTTGTCAACAATCAACTGCACACCATTATCGAAATTCTGAACCATAACGCTGCGTCCGTCTTTGGTTGTATTGTGCAGGGTTTCGCATTCAGGGCAGTGGTGCATCGGCTTACCCTGATAGTCACGAACGGCAACATAACGGACCTTACGCGCCAAATCCGAATTTTTACGGTAGGTCAGTGCCATATACACAAAGGTTTCAGTACACTTGAACAGCTTCGCCAACTTGGTTTTTGCTGCATTGGTTACATCTACGTAACGTTTTGAGGTTGTTTCCATATCCTTTTACTTTATATGATTTGTAATTCTATTACTTAATAGATTAGTGTATTACTTGCCCATCCGACGCTTTTTTCGTATTTTTGAAGCCCGTTAAAGTAGTAACACGTTGCAAAGATACAGAATTTCTGTAATGCACAAAAATATTTTTCAGAAATTATGGAATTATACGAGCAAATAATATCAAAAGAAGAGATTAACTCCCGTGCAGTAGATGCTTTACTTGCCATTATTGCCAATGGATTAGTAGCCACTAAAACCGACCTCGCTGAAGCCCTCGGCGCTAAACCTGCTAAGTTTTCAGAAATTCTGAATTACAGAATGAAAGTCGGTGTTGATATGATAGCAAAGATGTGTGATTGGTACTATGTAGACCCAGATTGGCTACTTATGGGACGTGGAAACAAAATTTTCAAGAATAACACACCGCGAGAACCATACTTCATTGAGGACGAAAATGACCTTGACCGAATTTGGCATAACAATGAAGGAACAAAGCCTGAACATAAACAGAGTTCAGACATAACGCCCATATTGACTGCTGAAAATAACCTGCTTCGCGAACAAAACAAAGACAAAGATATGACCATACAGCAGCAGGCGAAGGAAATTGGAAGACTTGAACAACGCATTAAAGAGCTTGAGCAACAGTTGGGAAAAACTGCTGGAGATGCCAACATTGGAGGTACTGCAAATGCAGGATAGGAGGGTATGCTCCTGCGTTCACACTTGTACCCCCGTAATACATGCCCTGAACCCTCTAATCAGGGCATTTATATTATTTTTTATGCGTTTTTCTCTCATTTAATGTGTTTAACGGTGATTATCAGCAACTTAAACGATTTTCAACCTATATTTTAAAGGGGTGTGTTTAGGCATTAAAGGGTATCGAATCGCCCGAAAAATGCCGATTTTTTAAAAATTTCTGTCCTTAAAGGGGGTTGAATGTATATCGCTATGTATACCCAAGTGTATGCCCAACTGTGTATCCAACCCCTCAAAAAAAACGAAACGTACAAAATCCCGACCACTCCCCTACCCACATTTAACACCCCAAAATCGGACCGAACCAAACAGCCATTTAATACCCCATTAAACACCTGTAAACACCCGCCCTACTCATTGGTTCTCTCGTTCACATGGGCAACCACCCCTCTACCCTGCCCCATTCTGCCGGCTTGCAGTAATATTGCCCCAAAACAGCCATAAAACCGCTTATTTCACGCCTTTTGCCCTATTCTGGTACATTCTACCACGCATACAAGAAAAGCGGCCACACAGCCGGAATAAACCAGCCATGCAGCCGCTCAATATTAAAGCCAATTAAAAGGGGATTAAACCGGGATTAAACACCCATTAAACGCTCAAGCCCCAAAATTCAACCCGAATTAAAGCCAATTCAACCTTTTGCACGTTTCGTTTCAAACACCCCATTTCCACCCTAACACTTAAACCTATTGATATTCAACCATTTCAACCACTTTCACCCTCTCAATCCTTTGCTCACTTCGTTTTCATGCCCGTAGGAGTATAAGTAATAAATGACTTGATAAAATCACAAACCTTGATAATATTACTCTTACCAGAAGCATTAGCTCCATAAATTACAGCTATCTTCAATAATCTCACACCAGCACCAAAGTCAACAACATGATATGATTCCATATCCTTACTTCTATCTGCTTCAAAACTTAGTATAGCCTCGTCTCTAAATGAGAACATGTTCTTAAATCTAATCTCTGCTATCATATAAACTTGTTTTCTACAAATATATAACTAAATATCAATATTTACATATTAGATATAATTATTTGCACCTTTTATGCAAATATCGATAACTAACATTTATTCTATTAAATTTATTATAAATCTAGGCTGTATAATCATTTAATCAAAATATCAATGCCGATAAATATCCGTCAGTATACTTGTCTAATTGTGAATTATAGGTATATAGCACTATGTGAAATGAAATAAACTTTACATAATAATATATTTCCACAAAGAGCATATAGACAAGGTATATGGTATTCTTATGAATCATAAAAAGTAGAAAACTCAGCAAGGAGAAAAAGAAAGGTAAAGCAAACCTGTTCAAGAGCAGGACTCGGTTTTGCTCTGGCTTATTGCAAGTTTAAAGTTTAGATTTACCCCATGTATATATACATGTATTTTAAACTCAACTTACTTAAATGAAACCATACAGCGGAATAAGTTATTGAGTTTACAAGTTTATAAAGCTCATATATGTACATATGCGTTAATAAACTTATTTATAAACTTCATCCCTAAAGCAGGAAGGTGAACTCTTTTTTCTTTGCTGAAAGATTTCAAGTAGTATATTGACTTCTACCCAATGCAGGATGAACATTCCGTGCATCTTTTCGAGGATTTGGCGAATCAGTTTGTACGTGAATGCATCTTTCTTCTTGCCGAATTTGTTGGTGGTGGAATCACGCCTAATGAAGTATTGGAAAATATATTCAATACTTTTGGGGGTGAAAGTATGAAGAAACTTTCATCATAAGAAAATGAGCCATGACGATGTATTAATACCCAAGATCCGTCATCATGGCGTTCTATACATATTATGATATTTTGCTGCTATTTCATGAAATACCTGATTTACAATGCATTGTATATCATGCAGCAACTAAGCAGCCATTGCTTCAATATTAAATAAAAGTTAAATACGTTAAAGTGGTCAAGTGAAAGAAAGTATACCATTTGAAAATATCGCTCTTGAACCGTTTAGAACGTAACCTACTGATAGTCAGATATAGTTAAATACTGTGTGGGTAAATGATAATGTAGTAGAATTTAGAATATCAAATTCCTACTACTCTTAGTATTTTTAGTATACAAAAAAAGGAAAGAGTAATGTCATCACAAAGTTCTGATATAAAAAAAATAATGGAACAAATTGTCCAGTTTACTAAAGATAGAGACTGGGATCAGTTCCACAACGGAAAAGATTTGGCACTGGCTTTGTCTATTGAAGCTTCAGAATTAAACGAAGCGTTTTTATGGAAACAGCCAGAAGAGGTAAACGTTGATAAAATTAAAGAAGAATTAGCCGATATTATGAATTATGCATTTCTTATTGCTGATAAATACAAATTAGATATCAAAGAAATCATCTTGTCAAAATTAGCTAAAAACGCAGAAAAATATCCTGTTGACAAATCCAAAGGTAACGCTAAGAAATACACTGAATTATGATTGTATATCACGCCAGTAAAAAAGGATTCATCAATGACGTTTTCAATGGAACTATTGCGGACGATATTGATCACGCTTTCTTGCTTCATTTAGGAAGACATACTTCTCCCAATGAAAAGCTATCATGGAAAAATTCCATGATGCACATGTATAAAGTAATCAATACACCAGATATTCCGGATGCTTCAACAATAGCCATCGAGTATCAAATACCCTTTACGTCCAAACGTATTGATTTCATTATTTCTGGAGTTGATACTAATCAGCGTTCCAATATTGTCATTATTGAACTGAAACAATGGGAACAAGCAAAACTGTCCAAAAAATCTGGTATCATACAAACTCATTTTCAACACGGTGAAAGTGAAACGGCACATCCTTCCTATCAGGCCTGGTCGTATGCTTATATGCTTCAAAACTATAATGAGACCGTACGCGAACAAAGTATACACCTCATGCCCTGCGCTTTCTTACATAACTATCAGGAAGATCATATCATCTCTAATGAATGCTATGCTGAGTACATAGCGAAAGCACCTTTATTTTTAAAGTCAGATGCAGGAAAACTACAAGATTTTATTAAGAAATATATCAAGTACGGTTCTAAAGAGGATATTATATATCTCATCGATAAGGGTAAACTACGGCCTTCCAAGCAACTGGCTGACGCTCTAAACTCCATGTTACATGGAAATAGAGAGTTTGTATTATTGGATGATCAAAAGGTTGTATACGAAACTGCGTTAAATTTGGCAAGAGAAGCCGCAAAAGGACCCAAACATGTTTTTATTGTAGAGGGTGGACCTGGCACAGGGAAAAGCGTTGTCGCCGTAAATCTATTAGTTGAATTGACTAAAGAAGGTGTTGTAGCTCAATATGTATCTAAAAATGCAGCACCACGTGATGTATATACAGCTAAATTATCAGGGAGCTTTAAAAAAAGCTACATTAACAACTTGTTTGTAGGTAGCGGTAGTTTTATAGATACCCCACAGAAAACTTTTGGAGCTTTAATTGTGGATGAAGCCCACAGGCTGAATATGAAAAGTGGTCTCTACAGTAATTTAGGCGAAAATCAGATTCTTGAAATTATACAAGCAGCTCGTTTTTCCATATTTTTTGTCGATGACCGTCAAAGAGTACATATCAAAGATATAGGCTCCAAAGCTGCCATACAAAAATTTGCAGAATCGTGTGGAGCAATTGTACACACTGCTAAATTAAGTTCTCAATTCCGATGCAATGGTTCAGACGGTTACTTAAGTTGGCTCGATAACACTTTGCAGATTAAGGAAACAGCCAATATTCGGTTGTCTGCTGAAGATTACGATTTCAAAATTTTCTCAGATCCAAACCAATTATTTGAGGCTATCAAAGAAAAAAATAAAATCAACAACAAAGCACGTGTTGTAGCTGGATACTGCTGGGATTGGAACAGTAAGAAAAGTCCCAATGACTATGACATTGTCCTGCCAGAATTTCATTTCAAGAAACGATGGAATCTGAATACAGATAAAAATTTATGGATTATAGGTGATAAATCTATCGAGGAAATAGGTTGCATACATACGTGCCAAGGATTGGAACTGGAGTACATAGGAGTCATTATTGGTCCAGACATGCGTTATGAAAACGGACAAATTATTACTGATGTCACTCAACGTTCTGGTAACGACCAGTCTGTTAAAGGGTTCAAGTCGTTCATTACACACAATAAAAGTAAAGCTCTGCAAGATGCCGATGAGATTATTAAAAACACATACCGTACTTTACTTACAAGAGGTATGAAAGGCTGTTATGTGTATTGTTGTGATAAAGCATTGGCTGAATATCTTGCAGCCCAATTAGAACCTCAACATGAGTCTGTTCCTGAATTGAGAATAGAGCCAGAAGTCAATGACGAAGTGAAATACATTGATTTTCTGCCTTTATATTCCATACGGGCTGCATGTGGATATTTTGGGGAAGGAGAAATAGTTGATGAAACCGGTTGGATGAAAGTTGAAGGAATGGGAAAACTTAACCGGAATATGTTTATCGTACAGGCTGTAGGACATTCTATGGAACCGCTCATTCACGATGGAGATTATTGTGTCTTTAGGGCGAATCCAGCAGGCAGCCGACAAGGGAAAATTGTACTTGCAGAACACCATAATTACTATGATCCTGACTATACTGGCAGTTATTCTATCAAAACATATACCAGTAAGAAATCATTTGATGCGGAAGGGAATTGGGCTCATGAAGAGATTGTTCTCCAGCCCAAAAATTCTAACTACTCCCCTATCATTATTGAAGAAGAAAATGCAGATGAGTTCCGAATTATAGGAGAGTTCATAGGTATTTTACAGCCTGATAAGATATAGAAACAAAGAGAACTAAACCTAAACACACAAATAGAGCGATATTTGCTTATTATATGATAGGTTGATAAGACACTGTCCAAAATTTTGTGTAAATGGAAACAGGATTCAGTTGTAAGTTTGTTCTTATATCTGAATTCTGTTTTCAAACATAAGCATAAATTGATTCATAATCAAGCCCCAGTTTGAAATAGGCATTGTCCATTTCTTTTCAATCTCCATAAGCGAAAGATAAACGGTCTTTTTTACAGCATCATCCGAAGGGAATGAAAGCTTTGATTTGGTGTACTTTCTGATTTTTCCGTTTAGATTCTCAATGAGATTAGTTGTGTAGATTATTTTCCTGATTTCCAGCGGAAACTGGAAGAAAACAGTCAAATCATCCCAGTTGTTTCTCCATGAAAGTATAGCATAAGGATACTTTCCTCCCCATTTCTTTTCCAGATTGTCAAGTTCTGTGGCTGCAACCTCTTTGTTGGGTGCATTATAGATATTCTTCATATCCGCTGTAAACTCTTTCTTATCTTTATAAACGACATATTTACAGGAGTTTCTGATCTGATGTACCACACAGATTTGAGTGGATGACTGAGGGAATATACTGCGGATAGTATCCGTAAATCCATTCAGATTGTCGGTACAGGTAATCAGTATATCCTGCACTC
>OGDX01000215.1_pt1 | contig 48780 bp, 56 predicted proteins | sample 1570461 | NCBI WGS metagenome assembly OGDX01 (sample SAMEA2582172, study PRJEB24529) | metagenome
TATATGTCACCTACGAAGAAGCACTGGAAGCAGGTTTACAGGAAGCATTAAAACTAATATAGAATGAGCCTTGGGCGGCCTTGTAAAACCCATAGAAATGACGAAAAATGAAAAGAATAGTTACTGTCCAAGACATGATTGACGAACTAATGTTAGTTGTCAATAAGGATGCTGAAATAAATATCGTAATGAATACAGGAGATTATCAAACTGAATACATTCCTGATCTATATGATTTTTCTGTCATTGATTTTACTGATGTACATCCTGATGATGGAAACTCGGAAAATAAAGTGGTAATAGAAATGTTTCGTTAAAAGAGAAATAAATAACGCTCAAAACAGGGAAGAAATGAATACAACTTTTGAAAAATCGGCTAATAGTACCGATGAATGGTACACACCGAAAGAAATTATAGACGCATTAGGTGAATTTGATTTAGACCCATGTGCCCCATTAGCCCCCCCCTATAAAACGGCAAATGTCATGTACAATAAAAATGACGATGGGTTAAAACAGGAATGGAAAGGACGTGTTTGGTTGAACCCACCTTATTCCCGTCCTCTTATAGAATGCTTCGTTAAACGGATGGCAGAACATGGAAACGGTATTGCTTTACTTTTCAATCGCTGTGATTCAAAGATGTTTCAGGATGTGATATTCGAAAAGGCAACGGCAATGAAGTTCTTGCGTAACCGAATCAGATTCTTCCGTCCAGATGGAACACGTGGGGATTCTCCTGGCTGTGGCAGTATTCTCATCGCTTTTGGTGAGGATAATGCAGAAATATTGAGAACATGTGATATAGCAGGTAAATATGTTAGAATCAATTAGAATGACAAAAAAGATGAATAAGGAAGAATTTTTAAGCAAAAGATACGCCATTGATTTAAAGCTAAAAGAATTGAATGGAGAAAAGGAGCAGTTGGAAAAGGAATACATTGAATCCAACCAAGGATTTCCTGTTGGAAGCAAGGTATATATAACAGTCCCGGCTCATGAAAGGATATTGGTTCCCGAAGTGAAGAAGTTAGCCTATATTGTAGATTATGAGATTGATGATAACGGAGAGGTTGTCCCCTCTTTAAGACAGTTGGATTACAATGGGGGCATGTCAGCAATACCTTTATTTGTTAATTTAAAGAAGGCTATAATTGAATTAGCGTAAATCAAAAAAGATATCAGCTACCCATTAGGCTAAAAGCCCAGGTTGATTAGACTAAACGTTAGGAGAGAATAGGAAACTTGATGGACAAAAGGAAAAGTATATTAACTGAAAAACGAATGCAAGGCGTAATTCCTTGCGAGTGAATTTATGAACAATTTAAAATTATATATCGCCCGTGACGAAGGGAAATGGGATGAAGGTGTACAAACAACAGGGGAACTGAACCTGTTTTATGATACTCCGCAACTTCTGTTTGACGTGAAGGACTGGACATCGTACTGGGGTAATGCCCGTAAGATAGCGAATATTCCATCATACATGTATCCTCAAATCAAGGATAAGGAGTGTTATGTTTTCAACAATCTTGAATTATACCAAAGTTTCAACTAATAAGAGAGAGGATAGGCAGTTAGCCTATCTTCTCTTTTCGTATTTTCTTTTCATCTTTCTTCTTTCCACCCGTGTCATTCCCATGCTTTGAGCAATACCGAACAGGATTTCCTTTTCCGAATCATTAAGCATATCATATACTTCTTCTTTGCTTTTTCCGCTAATCATAGCCATAAAAATCTTTTTCATAATGATTTATTTTAGTTTTTTCTTACAACAATCGCAAATCTCGTCTTTTATAGGTTTTGTAAATAAAGCACCTACATATCCTGCAAGGTATCCAGCTTCTTCTGATGAAGGCTTTATGCCATAATGATCAATTATATGACCAATCATGTGTTGTTTTTCATGCTCCAGTGTATTCATAAATTCTTCATCAGACGTACTGTGACTGATAATAATTACAGTGCACTTATTGTTTGAATACGTTACACCGTAATTGTATTTTTCAGTCTTTATCTTATCCGTTATCCTGTTCAGCAAATGAAAAGGACAGCCAATATATTCCAGTCTGTATATCGCTCTTAAATAAGAGTATTTATCCACAGAATAGAATACATCAACCGTCCAGTCATATTCCTCAATGTATAGTCTTTGTCGTACCATAGCAATCAGATATAATCCTCCCAAGAGAAAGGTGTTCCACAGGCTATACACTTTGCGTAATACTCGTCAAGAGCACGGGTAGGGCTTCCGTCAACATCGTCAAGATAGTCTTTTACAAACATACAGGCATATTGCTCATTGACTATGGATGAACCCATATAGTCGGCACGTACCATATTCAATACATAAACCTTGTTGTATTCCACATCATTCTTCAACTCAACATTGAATTGCTTCATTAATGTTTCCACTTGATCCTTGTCATACGGGTGTATTTTGTTTCCGTTCCTGTCTTTCATTTTGGAAACGGCATATTCACATAATTTCTTAGAGAAGTTCCATCCGTGTTCCGCAAGATATTTTTCCATTCCCGAAGGAAGTTTCTCATATACATCTAATCTCGTTCTTTCCATAGCTTTTGTTTTTAAAAAGATAGCCCGTAGCAAACCACTACGGGCTTAAACCAATTTAATTAGCGTCTACGTCTGGCGTAAGGACCAGTACCTTTGACTCCGCGTCTTTCTCCGTACTCATCATCATCATCCCACATTCTTTCGCCATAACCGCCTCCACTTCGTCCGCCACGTCCGCCACGTTCACCATAGCGATCTTCCATTTCTTCCATAGCGTCACGATAACCTTCTTTATACGCTTTTTCTAATTCCCGGTCCATATCTTCACCTTCAAAGCTACGGCCCATTCCATATACTTTCCAACCCATAGTATTTATTTTTTATTGTTGTTGTTATTATTATTGTTTACATGTTGCACGTCAGGCAATTTGATACCAGAAGCAGCAAGTTGTGCAAGTATATCCTTTATCTGTGACAATTCACCTTTAAGTTCCTTCATCTCCTTGTCCTGCTGTGCCTTTTCGGCAAATGCAGGATTCAATGCTGTAAGCATCTCATCGCAGCTTTTGATTACTTTCTGATGGTATTGCACAGATTCCACAACCCTTACACTACTTATTTTCATTGCTTCTATCTCAGCATTGATGGCATCCTTGCTTTCCGATACAACCACATTTCCGCCTATTTGGGAAAAGTCTGCTATACTAAGATTGGCTGGCAACTTTTGAAAATCAAGAGTATCATCTCCAACCTTAACTTTCACATCCACAACCATTTCATTTTGCGGAAGAGGATATGCTGTATATCCGTTCTGATATTTAGGAACAGGATTTGAAACACTTACCACAGTGCCCACATCACATCTTGGGTTTTCCCCTTTATGCAATATGAAAAACTGCTGTCCTTGTCGTATTGATTGAAACATACTTATTCTAACTTTTTAATATCATTTTACAGTGCTTCTAGCCTGTGCGGCAGTAGCAGGTGCAACGATATGATTAACTACTTGAAATATCCCATTACATTTGTCGTAATAGACAAAGTATTTATTGCCTTGTGAAATTTCACTAGACGGAATCTGATCTCCCGAACCGTTTACCAAAGGAACCTTGCTTGTGGATGTTGATGTGGTATTTGTCAGTGTGGTAGCCACAGAAACAAGATACCCGTCAGATCCGGCAGCAGGAACATGATTTACACTCAAGAGCAAAATACCTTGATTTGGCAATCGTCTGAACAGGCACGGGCTAATACCATAGATAACCTCTGAATTTGTCGTGTCTGTTGTTACAGAAGATGTCCGAACAAACGGTATTCCTCCAAAGTCAAGTCTATGTACCCCTCTGAAACGGTTAGCATTATATCCCATCATATAAGGATTAAAAAAATAACTCATAACTTTTCCCTTTCTTTAGAATTTTACTAGGTAATTATATACGATTAATTATACACGTACATATTGACGCTTCACCGCCCCGACTACTGCCGACCACTCCACGCCCCCAACCCCTTCTACCAAGGGTGATACTAATTTTGTTAAATAGTGTTTAATTGGTTGTAAATGCCATTCATTATTTGGCATCGGGATAAGAGTTTCTGACCTGTAATTTATATACAAGTCAAAGAACTCTTAACTACACTTTAGCAATTGCAACCACAGTTGTCACCAGCAGCATAACCTGCACCAAAACCAGCCATGAACGGATAACCATATCCACAACCGCAATTTGGGTTAGGCACTATATAGGATGGAACCGGGCACGGAGCTTTAAGTTGTCCAACTATATTTGCAGTCTGTGCCTGTTGAGAAGCAGCCAGAGCCAAATTGCTGTTTTCCTGTCTAAGTGCATCTATCTTGTTTTGCATTTCACGCATTTCAAGCTGACAGAACTTGTCATTGATGATTGCGCTTTGAGCATCAATCTTAGCAGATATGATGTTGAACTGAGTGTTTGCATTGCTAGTCAGAGTGTTGGTCTGCTCTACCGTAGCCAAACGGCTATCGCATCCTTGACGTTCAATAGCTGTACGGATATCGCAGCAGCAAGAAGCAAGCTGAGAACCGATAGCTGCACTATTTGACTGAATTGAGTTGATGATCTGTTGAGAGGAAAGACCTACCTGATTACCAACTTGCTGAATCTGTCCTTGAATTTGGCAGATAGCATTCTGCAACTGTTGAGTAGAGCAGTTCAAAGAACTAGCCAACTGATTGATAGCTGTTCCGTTTCCTTGAATAGCGTTCATCAACAATTCACGTCCTGCTTCATTGTTCAATTGAGCAGGGATTCCGTTTGCTCCATTGCCAAACCCGTTACCGAATCCGTTACCACCCCACAGGAAGAAGAGCAGGATAATCTAGATCCAATAGCAACCAGCACCACCCCAAGCGTCTTGATTTCTGTTACCATTCATCAAGGCAGCTACAAGATTGGGGTCTAATCCTTTATTCTGCAACAGTGCAGGAATCATTGACATAATACCTGCGCTTTCTCCAGCGGCAGGATTGTCGAACATAAAAATTTTGTCTGAACCCATAATATTGTAATTTAATGTGTGTGTATTATAACTCCCGTAAAGACTGTGCACTCATCTTTACGAGTATAAATTTACAACATGGATTGCCTAAGCAAAAATAAAAATTTCGCAGTATAACCTATTGTGTTTCAGATAGTTTAAACTTGTTAAAATAAGTTATTTGCTTGTGTGTTGTTTTTCCTATTCGTATATTAGCGCAATAATTTTAAAATAGAGGAATTGAAGATGAAAGAATTAAAAAAATGGAATAATAATCCAATAAAGATTACGTATTTAATACCTAGTGGAAACAAGTACGCTTATATAAAATTAGGTGACACTGTTGATCTGATGAACGGAACATATAAAATAACCGCTTTGGATAATGAAGAAAACATTTTCCAAGCGGTTAATATGGAGAATAAAGATGATTGTGTTACAATGTATGCGTATGAGGTTGTCTAGTTTTTAGTCTTGTATTTACCCCTTGACTTCTTTGGACATATAAGCCCATTGTTTTTAAGAGCATCCAATGTTTCTTTCAAATAAACGGGTTTTGTCATTCCTTGCACTCTCACGGGAGATAATAACGGTTGTACGGGATGAAATTTAGTACCTTTGTATGTAAGCCTTGCAAATTCGGTGTCACTCACATCAAGATACTTTATGGCATTTTCTCTATCAAAATAAGACGGTATGATAGTTGATCTGTTTATTGCGTCAGTAAGGAAGTTGAACTGTTCCGCATCAACATTCGAGTTTCCGCTTTTCAATGCTAGAGATATTCCGTCAAGTAAAGAGGCTAATATCGTGCTGTAATTCATTCCCATGTCCTACTCAATAGATGATATGTTTGCTGTTCCCGTAACACTTACCTTGCTTCCCGGTGTGACTGAAAAATATTCCACCGTTCCTGCCGGGAGAAGCATTCCTGTTGGTGATATTCTGCTTGATCTGCTTTTCGTTTCCTGTACCAATGAGATACGGCATCCATCCGATGTGGCTACCCTTATAAGGTTTGACAATGCTGTGTATTCCTTGTCGGTTACATCTTCCGATGCTGATATTCTTGCAGCTACGATACCTTTTAACGCTTCATCCTTTGAAGCGTTTTTGGTGGAGAAATACCCACCTATCTGTTGTTTATCATTGTTTTCCATATCCTTTCAAGTAAGATTGTTTCACACTTTCGGCAAACTCGTTCAGCTTTACATAATCCGGGTCAAGTTTGTTTAAAATACCTTTTCTGAGAGCCGCTTCTTCCTCACCGTTGGGAAATTCATCCTTTATGGCGGCATCTACCGTTTTGTCGTACGATACAGGGTTCTTTACACGCTGTACATCGGCTTTCCATTTTTTGACAAACTTTTCCTGTACAATATTTCCCATATCGTCCGTTTCGGGTTCGTCAACTTGTTCAATGTTTAAATGAACATTGCTATATCCAGTGCCTAAATCAAAGATAAAGGCAGGCTTCTCGTCAAAAATCAAACCTCTTTCCATAGATAATTATATACGATTAATTATACACGTACATATTGACGCTTCACCGCCCCGACTACTGCCGACCACTCCACGTCCTCAACCCCTTCTACCAAGGGTGATACTAATTTTATTATGCAAACTTAAACATAATTAATATATTTTGCAAGTTTTGGGAGGGGGATTTTTCACTAAGTGAAAAATTAGGGTTGGGTTATTGTACAACGAAAGCCGCCACCGAGGATCGCGTTCGCGTCCGAAGGAACAAGAGCCAAATTACCAGACCGCAGGGAACAAGAGGCGTAGTACGACCGACCACCACAGTAAACACCACGCCTTCCAATCTTACCCGCACTTGCATTTCCCGTAACCCAGTTGTAATGGCATTCCCCCGTGTGAAGATTGCTTCCCTTGACCTCTCCAATAAGAGAGTTCTTAAAGTTCTTCGTTATGTATCCTTCACCTCTAGCCATAGAACCGACAAAATCATATGTATTCTCAAAACCGTAAGATTCCCCAGGATTTTTTTCTGTGGCTACATTGTCCGTAGTCAGATTGTTCACGTCATAGGTCTGATAGATGTCTATGGATGTGGAATCGTGCATGACACAATCTATCCCACTGTACCACATCCATATATCTCCCCACCCGGCAATACGTCCGCGAATGATAGGCTGTGTGAAGCATATCTCTATTTCACGGTTTGTAACTGCCGCATTGTCAGGAATACTCCATCCGCTAGTTACAGTTGCATTGACAAACTTGGCTACGATACCCGACATCTCCCCGTCAGCCAATCCGTTATGACCTTGGAAGTTGTAGTATTTGTATTTTGTGCTTTCATATTCAAACTCGGTGTCGGGAGCGACATTGTGTTCCTTTGCGTATGACATGGCAAGCTGCGCTTCAAACATCTTCATGCAAGGACGGAAGTTGTTTATAAGCTGTGAAAAATTGTAAGCAGTTCCTGTTTCTGATGCTTTAAATCCTTGCCCGTTCATCTTGTAATACACATAGGTCTGACCGTCCGCCTTCTTGAATCTGACGCCTGTCATTTTCCCCCAGCTTGACGCATCGGGGGCTGAATCGTTGGATGATATTCCTTTTCCGCAAACAGACTGTGCGTGTAGGTCTTTTGTTCTAAACTTAATAAAGAGAAGCGTACACCACACTTCAAGGTCAAGGGCGAAGGCATTGGCATAAGGATAGTTCTTCGTAATGTCCGGGTTCTTTGCCCTGGCGTATTTCTCAAAATCAAAACGTGATACATTTGTCGTAGGCCATCCATTTCCTTCCATTATGTTTACGCCTAGATTTCCTACTGATGTTGTTCCTTTTACCGTGTTGTCAAAAATAGATCTCTGCTTCCCATCCTTTATCGTGGAGTAACCGATACTCATTCCGAACGGTTTTATCTCTATGGCCGTATCGCCACCGTATGTAAACGGAGCGTCACTGACTAGCCTTCTTTCGTATGTATCATCCGTTCCTCCGTTGATTATCCAGAAAGGCTTGGTGTTTACAAGCATAATATCGCTTCCGTCATCTGTTACATCAGTTCCGTCAATAACAATATTTGACGGGCTACCGTCAGCCATTTTGAAGAAATTGGTCTGGTCAAGGAATCCTACTACCTTACCGTCCTTTACCTTTGCCGCACGGAAAGAGTTGAGGATAGGATGTGATGTCTTGAACTCTTCCTTTCCTATCCATGTCTGAAATACAGGGTCTGTCTGCCCTCTTCTCATTTCCACTCCATATATATTCCCCTGCTGCATCTTTATCTGTTCGAGAAGCGTTTTGTAGTCATTGGTGAAATCATTTGTGGATAACTCCTTACCGTCCACCTTGTCTACCTTCTTGTCCAATGCAGTTTTCTGTGCGGTGGATACAGGCTTTTCTGCATCGGACGTATTGTCCACATTGGACAGACCTAAATTGTCTTTCGTTATATTGACATTCCCGGTCCTGTAAGACTGTTCGGCATTACCTTTCACGCCTATGACGGTATTCCTCTGTGCACCTTCCTGTATCCCGTCAAGTTTGGTTTTTAACTGGGTAGTAAAGTTGTTGTCGGTATGCACATAGCTTTCGTCCATTACCATGCCTTGTCTTATCTTAGACACCGTGACGGATTTGTTCTCTTTAGGGCTTCCCGTCACACATGGTATCATCTCTTCTCCCGTAGCGGTCTCAACGGGAGGCATCTGTGAAATTTTAAGATTATCTTCCATTATATTATTCCGTTAATATTAAACCATCGTTTTCAAGCAATATGCTGTATCCATTTTCAGTGATTACGGTATTCCGAAGAACCTCTAGCGTTATCCTTGAATCAGCAAGCTTCCATGAATTGTCAGAAAACGGCATATACCCGTCTTTCTTTACAGACAGCGACATCGTGCTATTTACCATACCTCGTACTTTTACCGTACCGTCAGACAATGTTTTGTACTGTACACCTTCCACCGTGACCGTTGCGTCCTGTATGGGTGAGCCTGATACGTCCACCACCGTTATCGTTACGATAGCCTTTGGTATATAGTAATCAATCAAATCCTGCTCGGTGAATCCGTCAGTTTCCTTGGTAGGGACGGAATCGAACCCGAAGGAGTCGTAGAAAGCTGAACTAATCCATCCGCTATTATGGTCAGTATTGCTAAAGAATATAGGAGTTTTAGTTTTATCACCTGTCACATCATTGTTTACTATGGTGATTATTTGCTTTTTGTTTAACAAAGCGGAAACTATTGTAGATTCATTCAGTGTTCCATCAATATAGGTCTTGCCGTTTGAGTTCCTACTATTATAAGCAATACTACCTTTGTCATTGAATACGGCAAACAGCCAAGGTTCAGTAGTATTCAGTCTTTGGTCATAGATAAACTTTCCATCAACAAACGGATTGATAGTTACAAACAACACCTTAACGCCCTGCTGCAAGTTCTCCACAACACCATAATCATCCACTCCGTCAGTTACTAGGGCATTAGGGTAGACTTCCTTTAATTCAATAATTACATCTGTATTAGGGTTGCTATAATCATCCGCATATAATTTAAATCCATATGGCACAGCCACATCACCCGAACCAAATTCATATTCTCCATCTTCATATATAGACTTGTCCGATGGAGCCACATCACCCGAACCAAATTCAAGTCTGTAACCACTTTTCATCCCCGTAACAGTAGCTTTGAATTTAACCTTAACTGAACTAGTAGCAGTGTACAATCCACTCACTGAGCCTTTAAGCATGGGGTTATATGTGTGGTTATTTATAAGGTTTCCATGTTGAGGTGATGAAATCCATATAGAATTATCGGAGAAATTAGTTTCATACCCTCCCACACCGCTCATTGCAGCAAACAGAAAATTATTCAATTTAAGCGGTCTGTTGTTTCCACTGAAATCCTGCAAGTATGGATTGGCTTTTAGTATCTCGTTGGTAGCACCTTGTTTTTGTACATCGTACCAGAACACCATGTGTTTTGGTATCCATTTTTCTATCACCTTGTTTATATCGGTTTTTCCTGTACCTGCCGATTTTACAAGACCAAGTTTTCCTATGTTAAAAAGCCCTATCTTTCTCATTTTTCTCCCATTTTAGCCCATTCCTCAGATAAAAGCAGCTTCTCAAACTCTCTTGTGCCAGTGTCGTATGTGTCGTAAGGAAAATGGTGTTCCGTTCCGTCCTCAGGTAACGTCATAGGCATCACTTCAATAACCTTCTCGGTATGGAGCATATAATACAGACCGTCTGTCGATTGTCTGAAAACGGACAGATCATCTTCCGAAAACATAATCTCGGCATCTATTTTTGGTACTATGGAAAACTGCATATTATGAATTTTATCTATTATCGCAAAGATAATTAAAAAAAAGTTAAACGTATTGGTTGCATACGGTTTTATGTCGTATATTTGCTGAAAATTAAAAAAAAACATATCTATGAATGTATTGAGTTTATGTGACGGGATAGCTTGCGGACGTATTGCACTAGAAAGAATGGGATATACAGTGGAAAGATATTATGCAAGCGAAATAAATGCTCCTTCCATTAAAGTGGCATTAAACAACTATCCTGATATTGTTGAATTGGGTGATATAAAAAATTGGAAAGAATGGGATATACAGTGGAAAGATATTGATTTATTGATTGGCGGAACACCATGCCAGGATTTCTCACAGTTAGGGAAAGAGAAACTGAACTTCGATGGCGAGCGTTCGGGATTATTCTTTGAATATGTCAATATACTGAACCATATCAGACAGTTCAATCCTAACATAAAATTCCTGCTTGAAAATGTGAAGATGAAATCCGATTGGGCTGATTTGATTTCGTCACATCTTGGAGTAGACTATGTGTATATCAACAGCTCCGATTTTTCCGCACAAATGAGAGCAAGATACTACTGGTGCAACTGGGAAATACCTGCATGGAAGGACAAGGGAATACTGTTCAAGGACATCATCACTGATGGATATGTTGAGAAGAAAAAGTCATGGTGTATGCTTGAATCATGGAACAGGTTTGCCAAGAACCCCGAATCGTTGTTAAGAAGATATAAAAAATCACTCACACCGTTGATATTCAACTCACCCGACTGTAATCCCGAAAAAGGTTTCAGAACGCCCAATATTACGGAAGCGGAAAGATTGCAGACAGTTCCAGAAGGATACACAAAGTCAGTACAGCCACATATAGGGATGGGGCTTCTAGGAAATGGATGGACTGTAGATGTTGTTAGTCATATTTTTAAAGGACTTATATCATAAAAAAAGTCAGATAAGTGGATTTATTATGGAAATAAAGAATGGAATAATAATAGATGGTGTGTTGCATGAAATGAGCAAAACATTCAATGAAAATTTCGATTGCAGTAAATGTTCGTTGAATAAAGAATGCAATGAGTGTAAGATGGAGCATGAATCATACCTGTGTAATGTGATGGGATGTTTCTGTTTTGTCAATCGTGGCAAAGTAACGGATATTAAAACAGAGGAGGAAAAGAAATGAAACAGACATTAGAAAAAGCGGCTCATTCTTTTGCTGAAAGCAGAAGCAGCGGAAGTATGTTTCCGGCATATTATATGGGGTTTATCGCTGGCGCAGAGTGGCAGAAAGAACAAGCTATCGAAGTTCTTTCCTCCGTTTTAGAGAATTGGGTACATGGCGGTGATGCAGACTGTATCATTGCGGAGTTTGAGGAAAAACTAATGAAAACGAAATAAACACTCCCCCTTGCTGGTAAACGGCAAGGGGGAGGATTGTGTTTATAACCCCGGACCCATAGAAAGAAGCAATGTACTATCTTTATATGCAGCACTGTTAAGGCTTACCCATACCCTTGCAGTTCCTACATTAATCAGTTCCGATGATATGAATATTTTCACCTTCTTGTCAATGCTGGAATTGGCGGATACTTGGAAATCTTCTATTGTTTCTCTTGATTCACCTATAACCATAGGATCTTCAAATTTCTTACTTGCAAACCTAGACATACAACTATTATTACGGAAAGAAATAAGGCTACTCGAACCGTTTCTTACTCTTACGGTAACTTCAATATATCCACTAACGGATGGCATCACTCCACCAATTATTGTTATGCTTACGTAAGAACCAACTATCTCTATATCTCTTTTACTTACCATTGGAACAGTGTATGCTATATGAGCAATATCGGAGTCATCCTGCTTCAATATAGCTGTACTAAGGAAAGGATAAACTTCCCAATCACCAGCAGTCATACCCCACGAGTTTACAGTAACCGTAGCGTATCCTGTTCCTATCTTCTTGTCGGCAGTAACACGCCTAGACATCTGACTGGTCTTGTGCTTAACATAGACACCGAAATAGCAATCAGCTATCTCGGCAAAGTCACCCATGTTAAGAAAATCAGTATCATGCCCCTCCGATGGCATCATTATAGCAGCGGAACAGACAAAATTACTACTTGTAAACTGATTGGTAGCAGTATCCGGGCAGGAGAACCTGCTTATCGGTGCACTAGCACGATGGTTGTATCCGTTAAAGTCGGTAAGGCGAAATGGAAACTTCCCTCCTGTCGGTGGGGTGTATTCCCATCCGTTCATGCTTCCATCAGCGTGTTTTGGCGCATCCCAGTATCCTGCCATTTGAAAAGGTTTGACACCACAGTTTCCATCCCATCCTTGCCACCATTTTTCATTTGGTCCAGGTGCAAGGCTTTCGTAACGTACAGGTTTGTACCGTGCCCACGGGTTTATTTTCCCGTGGGTGTTTGCACAAGCATATCCTAAATCGTAAGCCCCATTCACACTGCCTATGCCAAGAGTGGCGTAAACGTCACCAGCAAGGTTTATCGGGGCTGTAATCTTTCCATTAGAATGACCCATGTTACTTTTCCTCCTGTTCTTTTACGGTAACATATCCCGAAACAAGCACAGTCTTTCCATGACAGTTAAGGATATCACAACAAATGTCACCTTTGATAACAATAGCATTACTAAAATCCCATCCATCTTTTTCGCTCATGGTATATATTATTCCACTTGCCCATTTATTACATTTCACATTACCTTCAATGTAAATGTCCACTTTTTTATTATTTTCTTCCATATCGCAAATATACTAATTAATACCTAATCTCTTTTCCAATTCTTTCACTCTTTTCTTTAATCTTGTAACCTCATCATCAACTTCTTTAACTCCCTGTATCAGTATAGGAATGAACTTATCATACTGCAATATCAGATAATCACCGAATATATTGCTTGCGAAGAGAGGAAGTTCGGGCATGGATTCCACATCCTGCGCTATCAGACCATAATTCAACTTGTCGTGATTCAATGCAGGAGATAACCTTTTTGCCGTTTCATTCCAATAGAACGTCTTGGGATGCAACTTCCTTATTATATCGGAAGCACTGAAATCACATATATTACGCTTTAAACGCCTGTCGGAAGATGAGGATTTTGCAGTAACTGCTCCAGTGGCTATTATATTCCCATTAGATTTTATAGAACCATTCACCGTCAATTTATATCCCGTGTCACCGCCATCTGGATTTTGCCCAATATATACTTGCCCACCCCTTGGCTGGAGCGATAAGTTACATCTTGATTGATACTGCGTAGGATAACTATGAGATTGTCCGTCTGTCCCATCAATAGAAGTCTGCAAACATATATTTCCGTCACTTATTGCATCAGTTATACGCCCACTGTAAACCTTTAATGTAGCATCTCCAGTTTGCACAAATATACTTGTTGAAGTCATTTGCCCACCAACATCTCCAGAACCATTAAACGGTTGACCAAAAATATTTCTAGTATTGACAAGAATATTGGCTGCATCGGAAAGACCTGCCATTGATGCAGTAAAGGTGTATTTTGAACCGCTAGGTGTATCCGTAGTTCCATTATTTTGTGTAGTCACATATCCATAAGGATATTTTTCCACTATCTTTACCGCAATATACGGGTCATAGGTTGTCTTTACACATTTCATCCATACTCTCCATGTTATACCATCATTCGTTGTACATCTTAATTCGGGAAGCCAACTACGTCCAAAGTTTGTCACATAGAAAGCATAACCTGCATTATTATCTGTACCTCTTCTTATTCTAAGAACTACACGCCCACTCATTTCACCGCCCGTTTCCACTCTACATAAGTCAAATATTACGTATGCTCTTAATAGGTTCTGCCCACTAGGAGTTACGAACCTTAAAAATTCTATGTAATTATAATTATTATATTGTGAGATAAAATTATCATACATACGATTCTGATAATATGCCCCATGCTCCCCATCTAGCATATCCGCGTTCAAGTTGGTATTCAATGTTGTTGACGAGCACTGATACGGTTGTGTGCCTGTGCCTACGGTGGACACGAACCTGCTCGATTCAGCATAATTACCTATATAAACCTTGTTATCTTGCAGTACGATATTACATAATACATTATTGCTTGAATTTCTTGAATCAATATAAGCATAGGAACTTCCACCGCCCAATACCAACCGTCTAGCCGAATCCCAGTTTGCAGCTAGATAACCATTATGGGAAGTAATGTTGCTGTGTACATCTAATACCCCTGTTCTTACATTCAGCCACATGGCATTGTTTCCTTGCGCTACCGTTTGTCCACTGATTGTGGGATACCAACCTATACCATACCAAGAACCGAAACGCAAATTTGCATCGGTTGAGGAAGCTTCATCCGAGCCACCATGAACCCAGCTTCCACCTTGTCTGACCTGTCGTGACCCCCATCCTACATTTAATCCTTTGTTGTTTGACATAACAGTATCCCCGTTTGCGTCAAGCAGGGTAAGAGTATTTTTTATGGTAGTAAATACGCCTGTGTATTGTCTTGCATATATAGGTTCATTTCCATCATCAGAAGAAGCTATCTCCATCCATCCTGCATTGCTACCAGTAGCACCGAAAGCGATTCTGCCGTAGTCGTTACTTCCGCCCTGCAAGTGTATTTGCTGTGTAGATGTGGGGGAAGTCTGCAACATATAAAGTATATGACCACCTGATATATTCAAATCCCCTGTCATGGTGTCACCTGCTTTCTTTACGTAGCGTCCGTCAGAATAACTGGCGTAGTTTACATTGTCAAGCAACATTCTCCAAGGTTTTTTATCCGTAATCCATCCGCTTCTATACTGGATGCCATTAGTGGGTGAATCTGACGCTGAGGACGTGTGATTATACCATATATCTAATCTCGTATTTTCTCCTGGAAGAGATATAACAGCACCATAATCATATATAGGATTAGCCATTCCGTCTGGCTTTGCACCGTTATACTGTCTTATTCCTATTTGTGACCACAAGGTAGAAACCTCATCACCGCTGACAACTCCACGACTTCTTAAAAACGAATTTTCATGCAACCCGTCAAGAAGGTCTGCATTAAGATTGGCGTTTACAGTAGTAGACACGCATTGATAGGGTGATGTTCCTTGTGGTGCTTTTGCTATGAACCGTCCTGTATTGTAAAAGAACATTTTTGCATCCCCTGCTTCCAATGAATCATGCTTGCTGACAGCAAGTCCATATCCGGGAACAAATGTATCATACCATTCATGGCGTAATATTACTTCTTTGATTACATCATCACATCTGAACCAAATACCTTCTCCTTGATTCTTTGCAGTAGAACCTGCTGACCGTATTATAAGCTGTTTGTTGTAGGTTGAATTCTTTATTGTCAGTACACCGCTCATGTTAATGTTACCAACACCCGTCATATCTCCGCTTACGTTAGCCGTACCGTTGAAAGGCTGACCCCAAAGGGTACGGGAGGTGGCTAATCCTGTGGAGCTTATATAGTTAACATAACTTGCATCACTTAACCCAGAGTTAGCTTGGTTAAAGGCAAATCTCAAAGTAATATTACCTGTTGTATTGGCATTGTTAGTTGTTATGCTATCATAGTTTTGTAATATAGTAGAAGCCCATCTTCCATAACTATTTCCACCTTCAACTTTTATAAAAATATACGCCTTATTATTTTCTACTTTGTAGTAAACGCTTCTCACATGAGAACCTACCCTACTCATTACATTAACAGAGCATCTTGGGGTTTTGTTACCATTATTATCATTGTTTGTACAAGCTATATGTAACTGTAATGCTGAATAGTGTTGATGTCCCCAAAACTCATTTGACAGTAATATAACATACGTGCTATACATAGTGTTTATGTCTATTTCGGCTATAAGCATAATATGTGTATCTCCGCTGACATATGCAGTTCCGCCAGTAGAAGCCGAATAATTACTGTGTATAAACCCAAACTTGTTATACCCTTCAAGATAATTGCTGTTCAAATTATTAACAAGCGTATTGCTTGAAACTATCAACGGTGATACCCCTGTGGCAACAGTTGACTTTAATTGCTGCGTAAATGTTTTCTGCCCCGTAATATTTTGGTTAGTAGATATAGTAACCCATCTACCGTCCAATACGGAAGTAGGGATATGACTTGCGTCTATGACTTTACTTGAATCAGCCTTTTTCAATTCAGCCCACATAGCATCAGCGTCAAGTCCTCCCTGTCCAGCCATGTCGTACAGTTTCTTTATCGTGTACGCATTAAACGTATTGTCAAGGTCTGAATCGGAGAAGGTTGTGCCGTCAGTAAGGTTTGCGAAGCTGTAAACGGTATTTACAACACCGCTGCCACCACCGCTACCACCTGTTTTCACGCCAAGAGCAGATACCCAACCGTCCGAGTAGAATCCTACCGTGTTTCCGTCTGTTCTATGCTTCACTCTCAGAGCCTTGTTTGCAGAATCGTAAACAAGTTGGGCATCTCCTATCTGTATATATTCGTTTGCTGTAAGTCGTGCTGCGGAAACGCCACCTGTAAATCCTGCTGAAACGCCATTGAGGTGTCCTTGTTTGTTTATTTGTATTACTCCTACATCTGACGTATCTCCATTAGGACGGAAATAAATCATACCCTCATTTCCATAGCTTGATATGACGGTATTGCCTGTCGTGTTACGGAAAACAGTATTTCCGCCATAAGACAGACCGATACCACTATTCATCAGAATATTCTTGGTAAATGTCTTTTGTCCCGAAATAGTCTGAGCAGTAGTCAAGGTAACGGCATCAGTAATCCCGTACCCTGCCAAAGTGGTAGGATTATCACCAACTGTAACACGCCCGTAGGTGTCTACTGTAACTTTCGTATATGTACCAGCATTCACCCCCGTGGTAGCCAGTGACAATGTGCGGTTTGCGGACAGGTTTCCACCTCCCGTAAGACCAGTTCCTGCACTTATCGTTATGGTCTTGTCCGCTTTCAGTGCAAGAAGTTCGGCTAGGTTGTCGCTTTCCGTAAGACCGTCAAGAAACGCTTCAAGCTCTTTCCATTTGTTGATGATGTTATCGGCATCGCTTCCTTCTAGGAAGTTGTTCAGCTTATTGCTTAACTGTGTTACGGTATTATTCAGCGTACCCAAGTCCTGTTGTCTAGCGAATGTTTCCCCGAATACAGCAGTAATGGTTTTTCCGTCAGAACTAAGTGTCATGTCTGTTACGGCATTTCCACTTCCCGACTGGGTGATGTTTTTTATACCACCACCTTCCTTCGCCATTTTCCAAATCTCGTTTATCGTGTACGCATTAAACGTATTGTCAAGGTCTGAATCGGAGAAGGTTGTGCCGAGATTGGAAAAACCATATACGTTTTTCACAAGCCCGTCACCACCGCTTCCTCCGCTTCCTCCGGGAGATACGCCCAAAGCGGAAATCCATCCTCTGGTATAGAAGCCTATTTCCGTACTTCCGTCTATATGCTCAAATGTTACTGCCTTGTTTACGGAATCATATATAATCTTTATATCGCCAACCTGCAACGCCTGTGTTTTTACCGTGCCGCTTATGTTGGCATCTACAGCATAAATATTCTCCCATCTCTTCGATTCAAGACCAAGTGTGGATGCGTTGTTCACGCTAGGAACTACATTTGCCGTAGACAACTGACCAGTGAATATCTTGCTTGCAGTTACTGTCTGTTCCGTATCAATCGTTACAAATTTATTGTCAGGAAGATGGGATATGTGAATTTTCTTTGTCGGATCATCCTTTCCCAACTCCTGCCACAATTTGTCCGTATTCATTCCGCCTTCCTTGGCTAGCTTCCATATCTCGTTGATGGTATATGCGTTGAATGTATTGCTAAGGTTGGAATCGTCAAACGTCTTACCTAAATCGGCAAATCCGTACACGGCCTTAATCAGTCCGCCTTCTCCACCTCCCGGTTCTCCGCTACCACTCTGTGCGCCCAACGCTGATATCCATTGGTTTGTATAGAACGCTGACTTGCATCGTAACGCTTGGTTTACTTCATCCCATTCAAACCATCCGTTGAACTTCTGAAACGATGCAATAAGGTCATTAAGTAGCTGTTCAGAGAAAATATTTGTTCCGCTTCCCGTACCACTTCCACCCAATGTTATATTTGTCGTATTCTGCGTTGAAGCCGTTTGATTTTCCTGTGCCAACCGTTCATAGAAAGACAGTATCTTTCTTCTTGCAATGGTGCATGAATATGACGGGAACATATTATCCTTGGAATATTTAATCTCCAAAGACTGTATCTGTAACTGCATATCCACTATCTGACCATTATCTGACAGGTCGAACACGCCTATTCCATCATCCCTTACCTTTAACATATTACCTTCTAGGAAGTCAATGAAAAGACTAGGATGCTCTGCGACAAATCCGCTAGATATGTCAAGTGAAACGGTTCGGTTCTCATGGTCATATCTTGACAGGTAATCAAGAGCCGCTTTTTCAAGCGTGTTCTCAGCCATTGTCACATACGATTCGGGCATGACAATATTCAGAATGACAAATTCCGTTCCTTCCGCAATTGAAGGAGATTTACCATCCGTGTAAAGGGGAAGTTTGGCATTGTCGCTATCTGTTCTGTAACATGATATTTTATATCGTGCCCCCTTATTAAACATGGCAACATCCTCTTCAGTTTCTCCTGTATCACCGTTTACTTCACCGTAAAGAGGAATAATACCGTTTTTGTTTATCTTAAATTCCGTTCCTGTATAAGTTCCTGTACGCATACTGAACACCGCGTCCGTTACAGAAGCGTATTTATAATAGAACCTGTCCTGTGAACCGTCCTGATTACCGAAATGTATGTTGCATGTCATTTCCTCACTAAAGCCTATCTTACAGCTTTCGGCAGGGATATCAGAATCAAACGTGAACTCAACACGTATGGTGACTGTCGTATTCTGACCTTTTTCTATATATCCTACAAGAGCGGTCTTGTCGTAAGGTATCTCAAGCATACCAGTAGCACCTTCCTCACCAATTACAACCTCTTTCAAAGGAGAAGCCTGACCCAATACACGGTTTAAAACCATACGTAGATTAATCTTCACCTTTTTCCCTACAGCATCACTTCCTATGGGCAATACACTGAAAAGCATTTTTCCTGAGAATGTGGCAGTAACCTTTACAGGCTGGTCATAATATGCCCTTGTACTATATATATCAAAACTCTCAAAATCCCTGTACTTGTCAAACATAGCATGGGGTTTGTACTGGGGCTGCACATTGTCGTTTATCTTGTCGGATGAATCACCGTCCTCATATACCTTGTACCCTAGGTTGAATCCAGGAGAGGTCATATAAATGAAGAAACTGTCACTATCATCACTCTTTATAGGAGTAGAACCGATAATCTTGTCTATCCGTGTAGATGCGCTAGCACCCTCACCTGCCACCTTTCCCGATTGAGGATCGGGTTCTCCGTCCGCCTTGTATGTATCCCATTCGGGAAGTCCTGACGGGTACAGATCTCCAAGTTTTTTCCCTCTGATGGAAGGATATATCCCACTGAACGTGTTTGATATGGTTTTTCCTCTCACACCATAGTTCTTCAATCCGTATTCGCTGTCAATATAATATCTTATGTTCCCATCAGAATCATTCGGAAGAAGGATGTACGGGCAATAGCGTGATTCATCGGCAGGCTTAGCGTCCTTCTTGTATTCGGGAGGAACGTTCCTGCTTCCGCCTTGTGGTATGATTCGGGTTATGACAGGTGTGCTTGTATCTACGGAAGAGGAAACTTTTACAGCACCCCCACCGTCACCCTGCTTGAATGTCCAGTTTACGGACGGTCTTGTCTTGTCCGTAATGGTTATTATCCCACCGTTCGCTGTCGTTGAGAAGTAATAATTGAGATAAAACTTGTCATAGAAGTTCTTCAATGCTTCAAACAGGTTGGTTCCATCGGTTATATCAATCATATCCTCCGTCAGTTCGCCTTCCGCATCCACGTTGAGCGTCCATGTGCCAATGCCTGTATATCCTGCACCCAATGACGCATTGTAAGATTCTATATTTGCTTCTATACGTGCGGCAAGCTGTTTTGCATCACCCCAGAACTGGAACAGACCGCCATGAGTGTATCTTATCTTATTTATTTCCCCACCTGTTCCGCTTACTATGTCAAGAAATGCCACATTCTGCAAAAGCACCTCCTTACCGTAAAACAGAAGGGAGTATTTGTATTTTCCTGCTTCGTTAAGATTATCTCCCGATGGGGCTTGGTACAGGATGAATGTATTACCGTTATATACGACTGTATCGTATTCCGATTCACTCTTTGAGTTGTATGCCTTGAACTCTATCGGAACAACGGAAACGACTTCACAAGTCAATTTTCTCACTTCCTGCAAAGACGGGCTGTATGAAAAATCAGCACTCTCCGCAATAACCCTATTTCCTCTTTTAATCTGTAAAATCATTGGTCTTTAAAGCGTTGGTTGGTCAATACTGAAATTTAACGAAAATGTATAGGCGGACACAAGTCGGTCCGGGTTCTGCAAGTCCTGAACGTCCTGATAACTCATCTTTGCGCCTGTTTCAAAACCCGTGCATCTTATCACCTGCTTTGCCGATTCTCCCCATACATCATTCCATATAGAGAAAGAGGATGAACCGTATGGCGTACCGGGAGTGGCAGGTATCACATTGGTTATATATGAATAGAACGAACGGATATTCGTCTTTACCGTTTCCACATCTCCCAAAGCGGCAAATGTTATGCTTCCTTCCGTTGGCTGGTAAACAGGCGTGACAGGTTCGTACACCTTCTGACCGTTCTTGTCATACCATTTTTCGGCATAGGCTTCCTTTCTTGTCGGCAAATCCCATAATCCCTTGCTTTCAAGTATATACAGCCTGTATGTGGCATACAAATCCTTTGCCGTATCGCTTCCTTTCTTTATAAAATATTTAGCTATAGCCATTCGTGTACATTGTTTATTAGTGCAAAAATAACAAAAATAGTCTTAGAAACCATCTAGTTTTAAAAATTATTTTTCTATATTTGCATCACAATCGGTGCTTTGGATGAGTGGTTTAGTCAACGGTCTGCAAAACCGACAACAGCGGTTCGATTCCGCTAAGCACCTCAAGTGATTGGATTTTTTTGTTCATAATCAATCTCAAACGCCCTGCCGACTGTGAAGCTAGCAGGGCGTTTATTTTAGTCAATTATAACCTTTATCGCATTTCCGCCTGACCTTGGGGCAATGGAAACGACACTTAGGAGTGCTGTCTTTATCGCCATAGTTGCGGCAAGCTGCTGGGTGAGAACCTCCAACTGTGACTGCTGTATGGCTGTCATGTTCGTTCCTCCCGTTCCTGCCGAACCACCGTTAAGCGATACCAATTGACGGAGTAGATCGCTTTGTACAATCATTTCGTATCTCATCCCGTTAAGATAACCCAATGCCTGGTTGAATGTATTCTCGTCAACTCCTGCAATGGCATTGGACAGACCTTCCGCATTTTCCTCCGTTTCAGTAAGCATACCACCAAGGGCGTTGTTTATCTCATTGACTACACCTCCGGCTTCCGCAAAGGCTGATTCCAATGAACCCATTACATTTCCTAGTATTATAAGTTCATCCTTATCTATCTTGTTATCCGCAAACATACCACCTTTGCCGTCTGCTCCGAACAGTGTGGTCTGTACCTGTTGCATTGCCTTTTCTATGTACTGTTGCTGTACCCAACTCTTAACAACATCTCTCATAACGTCTGCCACAGTATCCTTGTACGCCTTGGCTGCATCCTCTCCTTTCAGCCATGCTTCGACAAGAGCGTCACCTATCTGGCTAGCCCAGTCTTTCAAGTCAATGCTGTACAATTCACTTGCAAGAGTTTCTGTATAATATCTTATCTCATACTCTAATTCTTTTATGGTCTGTTTGTATCCTTCTACCTTTTCCCTGTCGGACTTTTTCTTATCTTCTTCGGCAGCAAGAATATCCTTTTGAATCTGCAACTGTTCTTTTAAGTTGGAAACCTGTTGGGATGTCACCTCATCAAGTCTTGCCGGGTCTATAATGTGCTCAAATTCCTTTTCAAGCATATTATATATATTGGTCAACTTCTTTGATTCAAATTCAAGATCTTCTATATGCTTTTGGAGCCTTTTGTCATGCTGTCTGTTAAATGTAGCGATAACATCAAGAGGCATGGATATTGCCGAGCCTATCGCACCTGCAAAATCACCGCTTTTGAATGAATCCCATGATTTCTTCACGCCTTCATTCATAACTCCCATAGCTTCCGAGAACTGGTTCATTTCTCGCATAAATCCGCTCTCGGTATCCTTACCCATAGAATCCATGAGGTTGGACACGGATGCTATTATCTGCTGCATGGCTTTTATGGCATTGTATATGTTGGTTATGATAAAGTCGATAAGATTTACCGTCTGCAAAGCGTTCTGTGCGGCAGCCATCATTCCTTTACCAGTCTTGACAGCTTCCTGTCCGCTCTTATATCTTGATTCGGCTTCCGACTTGGCACTCAAAGCGGCATTGGCGGCTTCTTCATCACCGTTCTTCATTGCGTCCTCGTATGCCTTGGAAGCATTTTCTATGTCAGCCATAGCCTGTTGCATATCATTCATGCCTGCCATCATCTTTGACTTTTCAGCATCATATCTCTTGTTGTACAGACCTTCAATACCATCTTTCATGTATGTTTGCAAGTCAGACTGATTGTTCTTCATCATCTTCTCTATCTGCTTGTCCACGCGTTCAAGTTCTTTCATGTACTCTCTTGCACTGATAGCACCCGATCTGAATGCACTATTAAGCATTTCCCTTGTCTTGTCAGCTACAGTATTTGCAGCTTCCATAGACATTGCTTCCACCGCACCGAAGAAGTTTTGATAGTCGGTAGTCAACTTAAACAAGTCCATCTCTTCGCTTTTCTGCAATGCGGAAGTTAATGAAGTGTTGCCCATACCCTTTGCCGTTTCAATTCTTTTTCGGTAATTCTCCCTGATAATATCAACCTGTGTATAGTAGTCACCATATTTTTCAAGGTCATTAGCATATTGCTTTGCCATCTCACCAAAGTAGCCTTTCCATGCGTCAATCATTCTTTGTATAACCTCTTTCTGATCTTCTCCGATATTCTTATTCCCCTTAATGGCTTCCTGTATCTGATTGATATACTGGTTCATTGAGGTGAATGAAGATGTGTCTGGTACGACAGAAACACCAAGGTCAAGATTCATTCCTGCCAATGCGGATTGCAGATTGTTGTATATCCCTGCCGCAAAACTTTCAGCCATAGTAGATGTATCACCACTGAACTGAACGGCAAGGTCTAAGGCAAGTTCGGAATCACCCGTTATTCCAAGTATGTCACTGTAAAAGTCATACTTGTTCCTGTATCTGTCAAACTCATCCGTAATTCTTTTCATCACCTTCTTGGCTGCTTCAACATAAATTTCAGAGGACAATTCGGCAGCTTTCCTTGCGTTCTTGACCGCATCCTGTGGAACACGTGTTTCCAATTCCTTTGCAGCCTTGTTGTAATTGTCAACAATAGCCTGTTTGTCATATACAATATCCACGCCAAGTTTTAACGCCTGTGAACCGTATATGGCTTCAATCTGCTTTTTGGCTTCTTCCTTACCTATGTTAATGCTCAAATCCTTGAACTTGGAATAGGCGGATTCAAGCAATGACAACCTGTTTTTCCAAAGGTCAGCAAGAGGATCTCTTTTTTTTCCTTCCTTCTTCTGCTTTTCCAGTTCAAGGTTGAATTGTTTTGCTGTTCCCGTAGCCTTTGACATCGCTTCGTTGGCAGCGTTAATCTCATATACCGTCTGTTGTACTTGCTCGGCTTCATAAGGGCTTACAATTCCTGTAATTTGATACTCATCTCCAAGTTTCTTGACCTTTCCTTGGCTAACATACATATCAATGGTGCGCTGTAAATTTTCTATTGAACTTTTGGCGTCCTTATATTCCTGTTTTACCGATTTAAAGTAATCCTCCATAGATTTCACATCGGCAGCCTTTATAGCAATAGTCCATTTATGCCCTGTAATTTCGTCAAGAGATTTTTTCCATCCCGTCAATCCTTCTTGTGCTTCCTTATCGTCAAGTTCTATTTTAACAGCATATTTTTTGTCAATAAATTCATTAAACAATTTTTTAGCATTCTCCCCAAGTTCGCTAGTTGTGGCAAAATTTTCAGATTGAATCCTTATAAAGTCCTTTTGAGCATCATTTAATTTATTTACATCAATACCTACAAATACTTTTTTCAGTTCTTTCTCAAGACTGTTTGCAAAAACATTAAATGATTTTTCAAGTTCTTCAGTTTCGCCCATTATGCCCATCCTCAATTTCTCATACTCCTTCAACAATTCCTCACTGTCAAAATGGGTTTTGTTCTTGAATATTTCAAATGTCCGTGCATCTCCTGACGTTTCAGCCAAAGAACGTATCTTCTCTACAATAGTAGCCGCCGAAGCCCCTTTGTTTATCAGTTCGGTAAGTTCGTTTCTCCATTCCTTAGTACCCTTACCCATATTTATAATCTCCTTGGATGCCTGTACTATCTGCCCACGAAACTCTTCTATATCCTTACTTGCCGAAGTGAGTTTTACAGACGATTTCTCGTAATCTTTAAGCATATCAGAGAATGAATCGCCAAATACTCCCGTAGATGTTGCCTTATCCGCCTTGAACATTATATCCGCATTTTCAGCAGCACGTTTATAAACCTGCTCTAGTTCCGATGCTGACTTTTGCAGATATTCCACACGAGATCTCTGATCATCTATTTTCTTACTGTTTTGTACTATATATTGCCCCATATTGCCATATTTAGACAATATTCCAGTCAGTGTTTCTTCATACGTCTGCAACTGTTTCGTGTCAAGCTGTTCAAGGTTTTCCGGGGTGAGTTTGTCGAAGTTTATCTTGTCAAGGTCTTTTTGCAAGTCACTGTATGATTCGCGGAAAGACTTTGCACTGTCTTTTATCTTCTGGTTGAACTCTTCCGAACGTGCAGACATCACATGAAACGCTTCCGCTACAAGACCTGCAACGGTAAGTATTGTCATAAGCGGATTAGCCTTTATCGTAAGCCACAATGTTTTCAATGAATTTGTCAATCCGAATGTTGCCAGTTTGAATCTGTTCATCAACATTGTCGTTTTTGTCATAGACAACATTCTTGCAGCTTCCGCACCTGTCAGTTTAAGTTCTGTTACAAGAAGGTGACGTTCAGCCTGTGTCAACATATTGGTGGCAAGAATACGTTTAGCCATCTCTGCCGACATCTTTCCCGAATTAACGGCAGCAGCTATCTCTACGGCAGACAGCTTGGATGCTGTCGCTATCTTCCATCTCTCGGCAGTAGTGAGCGTTCTGTACATCGCAGCCTGTTTAAGCAACTGTGCTTCCCGTAATTTCTCAGCCTTAATTGCATTAGTTGTTGCGACAACTTCTTTCCCTAGCATGGCTGTTCTAGCTAGCTGTAATCCCTTTAATGCGGCATATCCTACAGCAACGCCCTCTATTGCTTTAGAGAAATATCTCCAGTTGTTCATTGCATCGGTTATGCTTCCCACAATTCCTTTCAGAACGGAATCATTCGCCTCGCCTATGTCATTCATCATAATCTTGTATGAATCGGCAAGGTTACTTACCATACCTTTCAAAGATGCGGCTTGTATTTCCTGCATCTTGTAGAACATACCACCATCTTCCGTCATTGTGGTAAACATCTCGCGAATATACTCGAAAGGAATCTGACGTGTTGATATGGCGTTGAACACATCTTCAGTAGTTTGGGCTACACCTCTTACTTCTTCCAGTTTTTTTCTCAATGCGTCCAATGCAGGAATACCGGCCTCTGTCAATTGACGTAATTCCTGCCCTCTCAATACACCTGCGCTTCTTATCTGGCCATAGGCAATAATGATACGTCCCATATCAACGCCAAGACCTGCGGAAACGTCCGCAAGGCTTTTCATGGTACCATACAATTCGTTGACAGGTATCTGGAATGCAGCAAGCTGTTTGGTATATCTAACCAAATCACTGAACTGAAAAGGAGATATTACAGCAAGACCCTTAATCTGACTGAATATCTGGTCAGCCCGTCTTGCATCCTGTATGATGGCACGCAATGACACTTGTTGTAACTCGAACTCTCCACGAATGGCAACAAGTTCCTGAAACATATCTCTGAAAAAGTAGAATCCGGCATAAGTCTTTATCGTATTGACAAACTCACGCATCATTCTGCTCTGCTTTGTCAGTTCCTCGGAAAACTCTTTTGAACTTGCAGCATTTTTCTGATTGGTCTGCTGCATCTTTGTTCCATAGGATGTAGCTTCGTTTACAAACTTGTTGTGTTCCTGTATCTTCCTGTTGAGAAGAGTAAGGGTACGGTTATAGTTTGCGTCAGTCGTATTAAGCGCATTACGCCTGTTCGTTAATTCAGAAATAAGATTGTTAGCCTGATTGATAGACGTAGGATTGATGCTCAACAATTCATTCGTTGATGTTTTTCTTAAAGATGATTGCAACTTCTCCAATCTGCCTTGCAATTTCTGAATAAGAGCGTCAGCCTTTGTTATCTGATTGCTGTTCAAAGGAATATCAACCTTAAATTTATTCAATAGTTCAAGGCGTTTTTGTATGGCAGCAATTTTCTTGTTCAAGTCCTCAGCACTTCCCTCCGGCATACCAAGGGCAAGTCCAGACTGACCAGAAAGGTATTGTAGATACTTCTGATTGGTCTGCTGCATCTTTTTATTCGCCTGTTCCTGCTTTGATGCTTGTCTATCCATCTCCTTTGTCCGTGCAATCTCCATCTCGTATTGCTGGCGTAGAAGATTAAGTTCTCTCTCATCGGAAATGGACAATTTGGGCGCACTGTTAGCAGTAAGGGAATATGCCGTTTTCAATCTGTTCAATTCAGCCACAAGATCATCTATCGCTTTCTTCTGACTTTCAAGATTGGCTTTTCTTGTAGCCATCCCCTTATCTCCGCCTGCATTTCCTAAGTTACGGTAAGTCTTTTCCAGTTTGTCATACTCTCTTGTCGCTTCGACAATCTTGTTTGACAATTCTTCCATCTGAACAAGTATATCCATTTTCTTGTTCGACTTTCCTTTTCCTACCTTGGATGCGTTTTCATTCGCTTTATTTATCTTTTCTACAACTTCGCTAAGTTCGTCATTCATTTTGCCTATATCGGTCAACATAGGCTTGAAGGACATCTCCTGGTTAAAGGTGTCCTGCAACTTCTTCTGTATATCCTTTATCTGTTTGTCAAGACCGGAATCATCTAGCCCAATCTTAAACTTTAATGCTCCTAAATCAACATCAGCCATAGTTATTGTTTTTTAATTATTGCAAAAATAGCAAAAATAAGCACAAGAGCATGATTTACAACAAACAAAAATCCATTAGTATTTTTTAACATATTAAAAATTGTGGATAAAAACGATTATGTTATCTTTGCAATAAAATAATTTTTTAACTATGGCTGTAGAAGAAAACAAAGTAACACTCGTTGGCGTAAATTCAGCCAGCGTAACATTCAGCAATGAAGCTAATGTGGGAAAACAATACAAGGTGAACGCGAATGTAAATGTATCAAACGGTAAAACAATTGATTCATTTGATGGCGGAGAGGTGAAATCGCTTGAATCAGAGAACCAACTCGCCACATTCTATTTCAATCAGAACGGTGGTATAGCAATCAACTACAATGACCACCCTGAACTGGATACCCAAATCGCTATCATTACTATCATCAACTCTTTCGTAACCGATGTGACAAAATATATCAATACGAAAGGCATCTCATCAGTTTCAATCTAAAAAAAGCAATAAAAAATGACAAACCAAGAAATGTTTTTAAAGAGATTAACTCTCTTGAATATTCCCTTATCGCTAGAAGGAAAAGAACTTCCATCAGAACTGAAAGCAAAAATCATGCTTATGCGTGTCGCTTACGACAAAGCTGCAAAAGCATTCGATGATGATATGCAACAGGTTCTTAAAGAAATAAAGAAGGAAGGATATGACGAGCGCGCACAGAAAATCAATCACATGAAAGAGATTGACGGAAAGGAAGATGCAACAAAAGAGGAAAAGAAAGAAGCAGATGAAATTAGAAAGACCGAAGAAGATTTCAACAAGGAAACAGAAGAGCTGAACAAGGCATACTCCGAAGCATACCAAGAGAAAATGAAAGAGGAATGTGATATGAAGCCTAGATACTTCGCCTTTGAAGGATTCGCTAAAATCATTGAACTTATTGGTACTGACGGTGCAATTAAAGTGAAATGGAACTCTCCCGAAGCATTGGAAATACCGAAGGAGGAATTTATCTCGCTTATCGCAACAAACTTAGTAGATGAATAAGCCGTTTTCTATATTGCTATTTTTTTTGTTACTGTCGTGTTCTTGTTCACGCAAGCTACTTCCATCTTCGACAAATACAACTATAGTAGATCACAACACGACAGTAACGGAAAGAATAGTATGGCAATCAAAAATAATAACTCTTCCAGTAGAACACATACAACATACAACATTTGAAGATAGTTCACACTTGGAAACATCATTAGCCGTATCAGACGCTAAAATAATGTCGGATGGCAGGCTTTTTCATAGTTTGAAAAACAAGAAAGACTTTCTACAAGACAGCATTCCATCCTTGGAAAAAGAAACGGTAGTGACGAAAGATTCGATAATAACCGTGGAGAAAATTGTAGAAGTAAAGGTAGAAAAGGAATTGTCTAAATGGCAAAAAATACTAATCAATCTTGGATACATAGGTATCGGTTTCATATTGTTTTCAGGTTACAAAATAGCCAGAAAGTTCGTGTAACTTTCGGGCTTAGGTAATTATATACGTTTATACACATACATATTGACGTTTCACCGTCCCGACTACTGCCGACCACTCCACGTCCTCAACCCCTTCTACCAAGGGTGATATTAGTCCGAACCGTTTGATGTTCACCGAAGCGAGAATGTCACGATCATTGTGCCTTCCGCATTTCGGGCAAACCCATTCACGGTCACTGAGTTTCAATTCACTATTAACGTATCCGCATATACACGTCTTGGAACTTGCTTCAAAACGTCCGATACGTATAAGGTTGCGTCCATACCATTCGCACTTGTATTCAAGCTGTCGGAAAAACTCGCTCCATGAAACGGATGATATGGATTTTGCAAGACGGTGGTTTTTCAACATACCCTTTACATTCAAATCCTCAATGATTATCGTTTGGTTTTCACGGACAATCTTTGATGTGACTTGATGCAGGAAATTGTTGCGTTGGTTGGAAACCTTCTCATACTGTCTTGCCAGGATTTTTCTTGCCCGTTCTCTTCGGTTGGAACCTTTCTTTGTCTTTGAGAATCTTCTTTGCAACACCTTTAGTCTTGCTTCCGATTTCTCAAGATATTTGGGATTGGCATACACGTCACCGTTTGAACAAACTGCAAAATCCTTTATACCGACATCTATACCGATAGACGTATCATATCTGACAGCAGGCTTTACAGGTATTTCCTTTCCATCGTCAACAAGGACAGAAATGAAATATTTACCTGTTGGTGTCTTGCTTACGGTGACAGAACATACCTTACCGTCAAACTTTCTGTTCGGAAAGAATTTAACCCATCCGATCTTTGGAAGTCTTACCTTGTTGTTGTCAAGGTCAACAGACACCGAATTTATAGCCTTGTATGACTGTCTGCTGTAATGCTTCGCCTTGAAATTTGGGAAGCCTGCCTTTTCACGGAAGAACTTCACGAACGCGCTGTCCATATTTCTTATGGATTGTTGCAGGCACTCGTTTGATACTTCCGAAAGCCATTCCTTCCCATCTTCCTTTTTAAGTTCTGTAAGCATCTTAGCCAGTCCAACCCATCCTATCTTCGTCTTGTCACGCTGATACGCTTCTATACGTTTACCGAGCATATAGTTATATACAAACCTACAACACCCGAAAGATTTATTGAAGAAAACAATCTGCTCAGGAGTAGGATTAAGTCTATATTTATATGCTCGTTTCATATTGCAAATATAACTATAAATTAAATTATGGCATAACTAATTTGGTTAAATAGTGTTTAATTGGTTATAAATGCCTTTATTTATTTTCCCATGCGTATTTGCGCACGCATACCCTAAATCATAGCCATCACTAGTAGGACCGATGCCTAAGGTAGGATATACATCACTATCCAATCCGACAGGTGCGGTGATTTTACCGTTAGAGTGACCCATAGACTACACCTCCACAAATTTATTGCAGACGACATTGCCGCCCATTGTCAAACTACCCGTCACACGTACATCACCATCAATAATTACAGCTTGTGACAAATCAAACTCTTCTGGCATATCACTACCATCTAAGGCTATTATCTCATAAAGCCCCTCTGTCGGGCTAAAGCCCCTCTGTCGGGCTAAAGCCCCTCTGTCGGGCTAAAGCCCCTCTGTGCTCCCTCGCTTTGCTTCGGTCGCACACCAAATTTCCGTTTACAAACAAATTAATCTTCATAAATATTGTTTTTTAAATATTTCGCAACACTATCCATTACACACTCAACACACCAACCTAAAAGGTATGCAAAGTGCTCATCCTGCCCATTTTCATATCCCATAGAAATATCACAATACCCAAATACATTACAAACATAATGAACAGATTCATGAGCAACAGTTCTCACCCCTATACCATCGTTGGATAAACAAATAAGTACACCTAAATGGTTTGTACTTTTTTCCCTTACAAGAATAGTCATACCATCACAGCCTTTAATTTCATCCTTAGATATATCTATCGGGTCATGATTATGTTGAGTAAATTTTCTATATATTTTCCCCCATTGGTCATCCCCTACTGCAACATACAGTTTAAGGGGATATATTTTAGGATCGTATTTTGTTATCATCGCAAAACATCTTTTAGTAATATATCGGGATGCTCTTCTTTAGGTTTAGATTCTTTGAATCTATATATAAAGCCACTTGCATCCTTGTTAGCTTCCTTATATAAATCTTCTGTAAGAGAAGCCTTGTACAACTTAACTTTCTCTTCAAAATGATAATCAAGTTTAGGCTGGTCCATTATTACTGCCTGTATATAACTCCATGAATATTTCCATAGCAAAGCCCAGTCCTTGATTATCATCAATCCTCCGAATAGCCTTAAATCTCCTCTGAATTGGGGGAAATCTTTTTGGATAGATCCTCGTGAGCCGATTTTGCATCGAGAGACAATTTCATGGCATCCTTCTTGCTTAATGTCGCTGTCGTATCTATCAAGAACGCTAAACGGATTGTATTTGTAAAAAAATCACTTACATTAGCCCCCTCCACGATGGCTTCTATCAACGGAGTAAGTTCCTTATGGTCATAGTGTCTGCTTAACCACCAAGCGTATATACGTCTTGCAAAAGGAATTATCTCAAAAAACCAATAGTTATTCAATACTCCTGCCGCTGCAACTTTGTACGGAATAGATGCGTCATTTTTCATAATTGCAATCATTTCCTTTTTTGCTGTATCTGGATTGATAATATCACGTATCAGCAGCTTATCCACAATATAGTCATATGCACCCAGTCTAAGACCACGCACCTTGAATTTCTTATTGCCAACCATAACCTCTTTGTATTTATGAGTGGCAAACTTCTGCATCTTTATCTGATCATCTAAGTCAGGTTGTTTCCAGTTGAATATTCCCATTTTTAAACTAACTTGAACGGTTTAATCATTAATTTTCCTTTCACATCTACCTTCGATATGTTCTTTGGCGTATTTGTATAAACGAACACCTTGGTATATTTAGACGATACAATATCAAGTTTGGCATCGTCAATCAAAGAAACGTGTACTATGCTGTTGTCAAGCGCAACAAGGCTAACATGGCTATTATCCTTGACATACATTTCTCCTATACCGAAATCGTTGAATGTGACAACACAATCACACGAACCATTAAAAATAGACCATTTAGGATTGCTTATGAAAAGATTGGTATCATCAACAAAGATATTAAACTTCTCCCTAACACCAGCAAACTCCTTCTTGATTATTTCATTTGACGGGAACCTGTTAAATAGGCAGAAGTCAATGCCTCTGATATATTTCTCGCATAATTCATATTTGTCCGGGTTTCCCCATCCATTTGTCCATTCCTTACACAGTCCAAGGCTTATAGCTTTTAGCTTTAATTTATCAGACAATTCTTTATCTGTCATGGTGTTAATTTTTACAGCAAAAATACAACAAAGGTTAATAAAAATCAAACACAATCAGTTAAAAAACAATAAAAGCCGGACGAAAACGCCCGGCTAATAATTCATCACCCGTCTACATCAATCACCCACTCCCGAATTGTCAAGTTCGAGAACCATCATGGTTTTCAAATACTGAGTGTTAACTTCCAATGCTGTCACAGTAACGGAGAATCCAAGATATCCAGCGTTACTTGGAGCACCTGTGAAGCTGACAGCCCATGATGCCTTCGGGAAGAAGATCATACGGTCACCAGTACCGTTGATAATACCGATAGGACGTACAAACTGCTTGAATGAGCTTGCACCAAACGCTTTCAGTTTCTGAGAAGTTCCCTTACCGAAAGCATCAACAGTATCAGTTAAACTACTTAATTCCAACTCAGCCTTTGCTTCATTTCCTTGCGTAAAGAAAGCGAAAGCGGCTTTTGAAGTGGACATACCTGTAAAGGTAAATGCCATAGTACCCGGTGTGATATTCTGGAATACGGTAGCACCCTGCTCGTTCTTTGTTTCAGAAGTGTCAGCGTCAGTACCAGCGGATTCCGTAGTACCAGATTCAATATTGGGAAGAATCTTCGGATTCTTAAAACTTGAATATTTAGTTTCATCGGTAATCTCAATCGCATCAAATGTCAAAGCAGCCGACTGCCCGTTCAAGTAAGCAGGGCTGGTGTCTAAATTTACTCGTGCCATTCTATTTTCTGTATTTAAAAAGTTATTGTTAATTGTTGAGAGCGTATCTACCGATGCGCCTCCACTGTTTTTTCTCACGTTTTTCATGCAGCTAATCCTTTGAAATATCAACATTCAACAGGACGGACATATAATAGAACCCAACCCCGTCAAACATTGGTGGTAAAACATTAAATATCTCGAAATGAAGCTGCACAGTCTTTTGAGGGAACAGTTCTACCATTTTCTCACTCAACGCATCCATGACAGACGGATATACGTTCCCGGGCAATGCCCTTACAAACAGAGTAACCGTAGCCATTGTTTCGCCTTTCCCGAAATGACCGTAGGGGCCGCTCTCGGTATTGCTGACAATTCTTGTATTGTTGTTTACGACAATAAAACTAGTTACCTTATCATCAACACTTGCAGGACGCTGCACCTTATATACATCGTCAGCAATCTTCTTGTCCAATACAATATTGTACAAGGTGGTATTTATTGTTGAAGGATTAAAGTAGCCCATAACTTCACTTAAAATATTTGTTTAACATATTAGCTGCAATTTTCTTAAAAACCACAGTATATTTACCCCCTTTTAAATCTGTCTTTGTCTTAATCCAAGAATCTGAAAGAACGTTCAACAGGTGATAGTTCTCAACATACTTGGCATAATACATGACAGCAGCGACAACCAGTTCATATTTTTCAGAACCATCGGATTTATAACTGTTGAAGAAATCTTCGGCAAGTTCACGCCCCCAATACTCGACATTGTTACGTTTCCTAGGCTCATTTGCAACTTTCGTTGCATTTGCCCACACAATCTTCTTTAGGACCCCATCTTTGTAAATGCCACATCCATAACTATCTTCAAGATTGAAAGTTTGGTTGGTAAAGCCCTCCAAGTCTTTTATATCATCCATGATATTCGTGGCGATATCTTCCATGAACTGCATGATAGAAGCATCCAAGGCAAGCTGGACATTACTACCAAACTCTTTCAATACTTTATCGTTGTTATTTGCCTGCATTTTTTGTACTTGTTTTTCTTGTTACTGGTTTACTCAGTTTCTCAATCTGCTTTTTTAGCAAATCTCGATCATCTTTAGCGCATTTCAGTTCTGTTTTAATATCATTCAGTTCATTGTAAAGCTCCTGTATCTTCTGATAAGCATCGTGGAGAGATTGCTGATAACTCAAAATTTCCTCTTGCGCCTTCTTCAACTGAGCACCCTGAATAGCAAACCCCTTTTCAAGATTGCCCAAGGTAGAAGAATCAATTTCAGTTTCCATCTTTTCCTTCTTCTGCTTAAACATTAACATTGAAGTTAGAAGGGTTATGCCATTTGTACCCAACAAAGCAAGTATTATTTCCGTCCAATTGATTGTCATAGTATTCTAGTTTTCTATTTGGTTAAAGTATATCACCGTACCAAATTCCATATTGTTAAATGGAGGTTTCTTTATCTCACGCCAACTATTGCTGTTGTCCGAAAACGGATGGTTGAAATTCTGCCAATCCAACAGACACCCGGAAGGTATGGTTACATCGTTATCTTCTAGGTAGGCGGCATATTCGGATTTGTCAACATCATTCGTTTCCGAACCTGTGTCCTTTTCCTGTATGTTTGCCCTTCCTTCGTATATCATCTCCCAATATGGGGTAGTCTGATATTTATCCGAACTGTTCTTGTTCTGGTAAATTCTAACCATATCAGGAAACATATCCTCACCTAAAATACTCTTTCCCATACTACCATCTTAATCTAGTTATTTCAACATCTGTTCCAACATCCAAATTCAAACCCCATTTGGCGTATAAATCCTTTGCGCGTTGCTCCAATCTTTTCTTGTCATTGATAGAAATAGTCTTGCTTGTGTCAGTAATTGACCAGTTTCCGGCTTTCTTTGTCTTTCCCTGTATCGTTGAAGGGGCAGTACAAACAATGAGCAACAAATCAGCATAAGCCAAATCCTTCTTCATCTCAGACGTTTCACGGCTGTCATCAGACAAACGGAATCCCCATTTCTGGGCAACACTGATATACGATGTGTTTTTCAACTCATAGTCAATCTGTGCTTTCAGATATTCACGCATAGACATATAAAAATATGCTTCCACCTTCATGTTACCCTTTGCTGTTATCTGAGGCGTAACCTGAATAGTGTACGGATTATCTGAAACTTTCAGCCTATCTTCCGGCTTCAATGTTTCATTGTCAGCAATAAGCCAATATCCGAACTCCACACTTTCTTCGGGAATAGCTTGGAGCGTGAGAGTATCTCCAATGAAATACTCCCCTGCGCCCTTTGCTGTGCCTTCTCCATTTATATCAATAATGACTTTCATGGTTCAACTTTTTACAATCCTGTATTTGACTGCTCGTCAACCTTCATGATGATAAGGTTTTTCGGATTCTTCATCACAGGACACGCCCACAATTCACCTGAACTCTTTTCTGCATACGGTTCAGAAGAATACTGATGCAAGAATGCAATACGTCCGCCTTCCAAAGAGGAAATCTGTACAGCCGGGTTGGTATCCTGCAAATACATTGACGGTGAGTTCTTGATACGGAAGAACTGACCGCTCTGAACAAGAACAACAGTGTTTTTCTCAAAAGACGGTTTTGCTTCCTCAATCACACCGAGTTTGTTCCATTTTGATTTTTCATCAACAGGAATAATTACAGGAATAGAGAATACCTTCATCAGCACATCAACAATTTCCTGATTGTTCATAGGATAGATTGTAGTAGATGCTGCGGCAGGAACAAGACGTGCCTGTACTGCTGCTGTCACTTTCGGGTGCATCAAGAAATTATCATACAAATCCTTTGACATTTCAAAATGATCGTATGGCACACTGTCATTGTCGGCAATCTTGCACATTCTTTGAAGGTCTTTAATAGGATCAGCGTTCTCGTTCGGTGTCCAGTCTGTATCGCTAAACCATTTCTGTTTTAACGCTTTCAACTTATGTTTTGCAGGAACACGATAGTCGATCTGAACAGGAATTGAGTTAGTACCACTGGCTGTATAGTTAAGCATACCTGTAGAAAGAGCCTGATAAGTCATACAGTTCAACTCGGTATGGAAACCTTGAATACACGCTTCCATCTTTGTGAACCACTTCTCACGGATCTTGTCAAGCAATGCACCTTGCGGAATGTCAAGTTCATAGAACTCCTGAATATCGGTTTCCATAAACTGAATGGCGTGACCCATCTTCGGAATACGGCCAGAATACCATTCAAATCCCGTAGTATCCATGATAGGCTTTTCAGCCAAAGGAGCAAGCATCACAGGACGGGTAGCCTGTGTGTATTCGTCAACCATCACGTTCCATGATTTGCTCATCTGAGGAACATCCCAATCTCCGTAGCTTCTCCAGTTTTCGTTATCAAATTTCTGATTGGCATAATCCATAAGTTCCTGCATCTCCCCAGAGAAATGCCAATCATAGAAACTAAATGTCGATCTTTGCATAAAACGAAAAAATTTAATTAGTTATACAATGTGTAACGGAAAACGCAAGGATATGATTCATCATCCTTCATCGCCTTTTTGATTGCCGGAGCTACGGGCGGAATGCGTTTTTCCAAAATCTCACTTGTCACCATCCATGCACCGTTGAAAGGATAGAGAGTGGCACCCGGAATGGTGTCAACATCATAAGGCAGGATAGCATTGGGAATAACCTTGAATTTTGCGCTAGCACCAGCCTGTGTAACTTCAACCAAAATATCGGTCAATTCCAATTTACCTGCATCCGCGGACAATGTAAGGATATCATATTCGTCATTAGACGAATCAATAGCGTTAATGGTATAACCAGTTGTAGTACCTGCGGCAGTAGTAGGTGCTTTACCGACAACCATGCCAACCTTGGCAACTGTATTACCCATGATTTTTTCAACTTTTACCGTAGCACCAGAATCCGATTTCTCGTACATTCTGAATGAATAGTGAATGTCACCGCCATTCTGCTTTGAGGAATCACATTTAATCATGGTACCAGCCGGAAGTTTGTTCCCAACTGTAGGCATACGTTCTACTGAAACGTTACATCCTACCAACAGTACGTGCAAAGACGTATCATTAGAAAAGATATGTCTTGCGCCACCAATCTTACTATAACTTGTTGCAAGAACTCCTGCTTTCATAATTAAAAAAACTATTTGTTAATTTTACTGTAATATCGGCTGACAATGTTGTTTTCCTTGCTAGCCTTATCTTCTTCTCTCTTTCTATCTATGAATGACTTTACATCGCTAGAACCACCCTTGTCAGAGATAAAAGGATTAATGCCATCCTTTGTGTATTTAGTACACGTTTCATTGTACTTTCCCTGTATTTTCAGAAGAATGCTTGTATCTTCCTCTTCGGGCGAAATCTGAATGTTCTCAAAAATGATGTTGCGCAACAACTCGTTAGGCATACCCGCTTCCGGGCGTTTAATCAAATCAGACAGCTTCTTGCGCTTTTCAGTTACAATCTGCTTCTGCTTTTCCTCCTGCTCTTTAGCTTCAAACTCTTTCTTGAACTTTTCAAACTCTTCAAGTTTAGCCTTGACATCATCGGGCAACTCAAACTGTTTCTGTTCGGATGATTGTTGTTGTTGTTGTTGTTGTGACGAATGTGATTTTTCCCATTCCTTTTTCAAGTTGGATATCTCCTGTTCCTTGATTGTATCCCACTCTTTGCGCTTATCAGACGCAAACGCTCTTACCTGACCTGCCACAGTGTTCTTTAAATGATTCACAACACTTTCATTCCAGAACTTTTCCGCATTTTCCTGCGGTGCGAACGCTGAGAACTCATTAATTGTCTGTTCGATTGTACGATCTGTAATAACGGAGCTACTTTCTCCCAACGCATTCTTGATACCTTCAAAAATGACTTTTACATTTTCATCCATATACTATTTATTTTTTTTATGTGATTCATGCACAAGACCTTTGCGCACAGTAAGTACCTCTTACCGATGCAAATGTAGTTAAAAAATGTGTATAAGCAAAAAAATATTTAAAAAAATATTATATTTGCGGGATACATAGAAAACGATGGAAGAAATTGACTTAAAATACCGAGGATTAAAGACTAAAGATGTTGTCAAATCGCTGAAACGATATGGCAAAAGGGGAATCATACCATATAAAAGCCTTGATTTCGTCCAAAGATATATAGAGGACAGAAGAAGCAAGGGGTACAAGGTAAATATGCTTGCCCCACAGAAAGGTTCACAGGAGGCATTTCTAAGAAACAGGGCAGGGATAAAGATACTTCACGGGAATCGTGGGGGAGGAAAATCCGTATGCCTTGGGATGGATATACTGAGTTCATGCAACCACCCGTCATTTTCCGCACTTGTTTTCCGTAAAGACAAGACATCCGCAGAAAAAGCGGATGGTATCTTGAAAGTGGTTTCAAAAATGGTTGAACCTTATGGAGAATATATAGACTCTAAACGTCTTTCAAGATTGGATGCAGGTGGAGAAATACGATACGATTATTTCGGAGATGCATGCATATCAGGAGAAAAGGGTATAAATGATTTTAAAGATAGACAACAAGGAGGTAATGTTGTTAAAGTAGTTGTAGACGAATGCTCACAGGCTACAGAACCGATTGTAAACTATCTTCAAACAGTATTGCGTTCCTCCTCTGGACTTAGAACAAGTTTCTCAGGAGCTTGTAATCCAAACCCGTATAGTGACTATTGGAGAGAATTGGTATCATGGTGGGTAGATGATGATGGGATAGCTATACCAGAACGTTCAGGTAAAGTAAGATATTTCTTTCAATATGGAGATACTATACATGAAACAGCATGGGGTGACAGCCCACAAGAAGTATTTGCTCAGGCAAAAGATTATATCATCGCAAGATTCGGTAAAAATACCAAAATTGACGAAACAAACTGTAAAAGATACATCAAGAGTATAACCTTTATAGCTTCCGGGCTGGAAGATAACAAGATACTTATGGCTTCCAATCCTGACTATCAGAAAAACCTTGGAGGAACAGCACAGGAAGTATCAATAAACGCATTAGGTTCATGGAAGCTGATAAAAGGGGGGAACGAGTGGATAACCCGTGACGAAATGGAGGAAATGTTCTCATCTCAGCCCGTGTTTGACGATTACTTTGAATGTGCTACACTGGATATAGCATACGGTCTTGGTGACGTTTGTGTAATGGGGCACTTCATAGGACATCACTTACAAGACCTGGAATGGTCAAACACATTAAAGCCAAGGGATTTAAACCGATGGGTAAGAAACAATCTACGGAAATGGGGAATCGGTGAAAACAGACTGGCATTTGACGGTCTTGGAGCACCTACATTTCGTGACGCATTCCCCGAAAGTCTGGCAATACTTAGAGGTGTTCCGAAAAGACTAGACAAAAGCAAGGATGATCAGCCTGTAAGATTCTATTTCGATCTTAGGGCACAGCTTGCCGATGAGATGGTAACACGTATAAAAGGAACAAACTTAGGATATTGCGGATTCAGCATAAACCCGGAACTTCTCGACAAACCGTATGTAAACAAAACAATACGGGAAGCGTTGATGGACCAGAGAAGAGCAATAAGACGTGACGTGGAAAGGGAAAACGGGAAACTAAGACTTCTGAAAAAGCAGGAAGCAAAAAAGATTGTAGGATGCTCACCCGACTTGATAGAAGGAACATTTTTATACAGGACATATTTTGATATATGCGATGTAATGATTGACATACCTAACGATATAATGGATGAATTAAAATATTTATAATTACCTATGGAAATTTTAAAATTAGACGTTTTATTACGAAAAGAACCGTTCAAAGTGGCACTTCCGTCAAGATGTGACGATGGAAGAGGTGGAGGAACAAAGAAAAAACCAAGACGCTCCACTTTGATATACAAATATATGTCACAAGATGATTTCCTAGCGCAATGGGATACATCAGGGCATTATATACACAACAGACCCGACTGGAAAGACAGTATCCCGTCAGACGAGGATGACACATCATCGGATGATGAAAGCGCGAATGTAGGTGCTCAGAAAAGAAAAAAGAAATCGGCATCAACTCCCTACGTACTGCAAAGACGAGCATTCCCTCTCCAAAGGATGATACACAAGAAAAGGGTATCACACCTGTGTACCAATCCTCTTAAATTTCAGATAAAGAAAAGCGCGTCAAACCAGCAGAACAGGGATAAGCTGACAACATACAAGGAATACTGGACTGATTCTCTCATGGAAACAGCCAAGTTTGAACTTATAAGCGAAGCCGGAAAGGTAGGGGATGCTGCCATATATATATATAAGGATAAGGACGAGATAAAATACAGGTCTTTCAGCTACTCAAAAGGAGATATACTGTATGAACATAAAAACAGAAGAGGGGAAAGAATAGCTTTCGCAAGGGAATATACAACCACATACATATCGGCTGACGGAGAAGAACATACAGACACACTTGTCGATGTATGGACTAAAGATGAGTTTTACACGCTTGATTCCAACGGAGATATAGCAACGGATATTGACGAAAACGGAAATATCATACAACTGCATCAATTCCATAACCTGGGATTTATACCTGTAGTATATCTACGGCTTGAACTTCCATTTTGGGGGGCAGTACAGGACTTGATAGACGATTTCGAGTTCTTAATGTCCATGATAGGAGAATACAACACACGACAGGCATTCCAAATGCTACTTATCAAGACAAACGGAAGAATAAACATTCAAAGAAACGGATTGGGAGGAACTTCCATTTTACGTGTAGGAGCAGAAGATGATGCACAGTTCATGGGTAAAATGGACGCTTCAAATTCACTATTCACCGAAATAGACAACATATACAACGGAATACTTGACGGGAGCGGTGTCGTTCCGCCAATGCAATCATCGTCAGGTGACAGACCTACTGGAACAACGGCAATGTATTATGAGCCGGAAATGGAATGGGCGAGAAGTGATGCACAAATGATGAATACAGCCATAAATGACATGGCCAATATATTCAAATACTATGTAGGAGTAATGGAAGGTGACGCAACAGGTTATAACGCTCTAAGAATAAACGCTACCATAGAGCCATACTCATACATAGACTTCTCTGAATGGAACAACACAATCGTTCAGCTTGTAAACGCCCGAATAATATCATTACAGACAGCAAGAGAGGAATGCGATTTCGCTGCAAATAATGAAGATGATAGAATGGACGAACAAGACAGAAGATTAAACGATATGGAGGCTAGAGTTATAGAAGAAAACAATGAAAACAATGAAAACAACGATAACAACGATAACAGCTAAACTATGGGAAAATTTACAAAATTACTAAGAAAAACAAAAAGGGCATTGGACTATATATGCCTTAACAATTTGAGAGTTGACGGAATGGAACACCTCATTGCAGGGATACTTGTAGTGAGCGTGTCGCAATGGTTTTTCTCCGCATGGACAGCAATAGCATTAACCTTGTTCATTCTTGTAGGGAAAGAAATCGTCTACGATAAGTGGCTTAGACAAGGAGTGCCCGAATGGAGAGATATATTCTGGGGAGCAGTAGGTATGGTTCTTGGATTGATGTAGAAAAAAAACACCACAAAGTTTTGATATATCACAAATTATGCTTTTCTTTGTGGTGAACGTCATAACATAATAATATTTGGCAAAATAAATCGAACAGATTTTGTACAAGATATTAAGAATCCCTCTAAGGTGGCAGAAAGGAAACAATCTGCGACTTCTATGCCCTGCGTATGTTGTGACGTTCACACCTACGGAGGGTTTCTTTTTATCACAATTCGTTAAAATATGAACGTCACAACGAATGAACTTATTCCTATTAGTGATAATAACGGTAAGAAAGCCGTTAATGCACGTGATTTGCATTCTTTTCTTGAAAGTAAAAGGGATTAAAGATCGTATTAAATCTTATGATTTTATTGAAGGTGTTGATTTTCAATCATTCACCGAAATTGTGGAGCGAGAAATAGGAGCTACGAAACGAATCGAATATACTCTATCAATCAGTATGGCAAAAGAGCTATCCATGATTGAAAACAACGAACGGGGAAGGCAAGCTAGAAAATATTGATTATCAAGTTTTACGCAAAAATGCGGAAAACCAAAAAGGCGGAAGGCCTACAAATGAATACAAACTTACCGTTTCCTGTATGGAGTTTTTTATTGCTCGCAAAGTACGTCCAGTTTTTGATGTTTATAGATACTCGCATTTGAAAAACCCTAAATATTCAGTTTAAGGGATGAAAAATGCACATTTATAAATACAACGATAGTAAAATAGGTATATATAAGATGTATTAACAATTTTATATAGATGATAATCAATAAAATAGTTTCGCATTCCAATATTTTTTCGTATCTTTGAGTATTGAAAAACAAATAAAATCGCCATGCTGAGAGCCTACAAATATAGAATCTATCCGACAGAAGAACAGAAGGTATTGCTTGCCAATACCTTCGGCTGCTGTCGCTTTGTCTATAACTGGGCACTCAAGCTAAAGATTGAAGTATATGAACATGAGAAAAAGTCCGTATCATACAAGACTGTTCAGGATATGATGGTTAACGAATTGAAGAAAGACAAACAATGGCTTAACGAAGTAAATTCACAAGCCCTTCTTAATTCCATCCGTAATCTTGATACTGCCTTTAAGAACTTTTTCCGTGATACTCATGCAGTAGGCTTTCCTAAATTAAAAAGCAAAAAGGACAGGCAGAGTTTTCAGTGCCCCCAGCATTGTGTCGTGGATTTCGGCAAAGAAACAATCACCATACCGAAAGTAAAGGATATTCCTGCTGTGTTTCACCGCAAATTCAAGGGAACGGTCAAAACCGTCACCATCAGCATGACACCATCGAGAAAATACTTCGCTTCCGTATTGGTTGACACGGACATTGAAGAACTTCCGGTAACACCAATACAGGGCGATACGTGTTTGGGTATAGATTTGGGTATCAAATCGCTTGCCGTATGTTCTGACGGGAGAACGTTTGACAACCCGAAAAACCTGCGACGAAGCCTTGATCGTTTGAAACTACTTCAAAAGCGGTTGAGCCGCAAAAAGAAAGGTTCTGCCAACCGAAACAAGGCACGCATTCGCGTAGCTAGGTTGCATGAACATATTGCCAATTGCCGTAAGGATAACCTTCACAAAATCACCTATGCACTGACGCACGACAGCCAAGTGCGTACCATCTGCATGGAGGATTTGAACGTGAAAGGAATGATGCAAAACCACCACTTGGCACAGGCAGTAGGTGACACATCTTTCGGGATGTTTCTTACGCTGCTTAAATACAAATGCAGTTGGTATGGCGTGAACCTCATTCAGATAAACCGATTTGCCCCAAGCTCAAAGACCTGTGGCAAATGCGGCTATGTGTATAAAGGATTGAAACTTAGCGAGCGCAGTTGGGTCTGTCCGGAATGTGGCACACACCATGACCGTGACTTCAATGCCGCTTGCAATATAAAGGAATTTGGCTTAAAAGCCCTACCCACGGAGCGTGGGAAAGTTAAGCCTGTGGACTGTCATAAAAGCAATGGCAGGAAGAAGCAGGAAGAAGATCATGCCTTTAGGCATGAGTAGCTCACTGGTAATACAAGCCGAAGAGGAAAAAGAACGATTGGCTTTGGAAAATAAAAAGCAGCAGAAACAAATAGAAAAACTACAGCCCAAAGCGGACTTTGCAGACGCAGCCTTCAAAAAAATATTGTTTTCGTTTGGTAGTATGGAAAGTTTGCGTAACTTTGTACCGTTCACAGATGACGATTGCATTCGTTACGTTAAGCAAGCGGTTAAGTTGCTCATATCATACATGGGTTTTTTTATGCCCTTATTGGATATTGGCGGTTGCCTTTACGTAAGATTATAGTATTTGCTCTCGTAGCGAATGCGCCATCTGTGAACAGCGTAAAGTGCAACCGCTTTCTTTTTGATAAAGTTGCCACATATAATTTCTTATAATCTTAAATGTTCACAGATTATGGCAGAATTAGTATTTCAAAACAGCAACGGCAACGATGTGACTACTTCGTTACTTGTTGCGGAAGTGTTCGGGAAAGAACATAGTAAAGTAGTCAGAGACATTGAAAGTCTTTCATGCTCAGCGAGTTTTAATGCCGCCAATTTTGGCGTTATTACCTACATCGATAGTAGAAATCGAGAACAGACCGCTTATGAAATGACAAAGGACGGTTTTAGTTTCCTTGTCATGGGCTACACTGGGGCAAAAGCCGGAGAGTTCAAGGAAAGATTCATCAATGAGTTCAACAGACGGGAAGCCCTACTAAAGGATGATGATTACATCTTGATGCGCTCCCAGCAGATTCTACAGAAACGTATAGAGATTGCGGAGGAAAAGATTAAGTATCTTGAACAGCAAAATTCCAAGCGAAAGATGGATATTATGTGTGTGAAAATAACAATGAAAAATATATTTTCATTATTTGTTTGTTTGAAAAAATGTTGTACCTTTGCAGTGCTACAACTTACTATTAAATATGCCAATGGGATTTTTTATGCCCGTAAGGAAACTTATATATTGAAATATAGGCAGACAATATCCGTGTATCATCGCCCAATGGCAATGGTAGGTTGTAGCAAACTAGGATATTTGTCTGCTTTTTTATTTAATAACAAATAATTTCATTTCATGCTACAACCAAATGAAATCTATTTGAACGGGAATAATAGTACCGTACAGATTGCGTCAGCTCACGAAACGAGCGAAGTTATGGTTTATGAACATCCTTTATTCGGAAAGGTTCGTATGTTTGTTGAAAACGGTAAAAGTTGGTTTTGTGCAACAGATATTGCCACCTCTTTGCAGTATGCAAATCCAAGAAAAGCTATCATAGACCATTGTAAATCACAGGGCGTAACGCTACGTGACACCCCTACAAATAGCGGTATTCAACAAATGAAGTTTATCAGTGAAGGTAACATCTACCGTTTGACCGCTAAAAGCCAAATGCCAAGGGCGGATGAATTTGAAAATTGGATTTTTGACGAAATCGTCCCATCGGTAGTAAACACCGGCAGCTACTCCGTACAACCTCAAACTCCTAAAACCTATCTTGAAGCCTTGGAAGCTTTGGTAGCTTCTGAAAAGGAGAAAGAACGGTTGCGCATTGAATCGGAGCAACAGAAAAAGCAAATCGAACAAAAAGATGCCAAGATTGCCAAAATTCAGCCCAAAGCCGACTTCGCCGACAAAGCCTTTGCAATGGAAGGCAAGTGCGATATAGGACAGGCGGCAAAGATACTTGGATTGCCTTTTGGGAGAAACTCTTTGTTCAAAAAACTTCGTGAAGCAGGAGTATTCTTTGCTAACAGGAACGAACCAAAACAGAAGTATATTGATGCTGGGTATTTCGAGATGAAAGAAAAACCTATTCCAAGAGAGAATCACCCAGGTTTTGTCGTGATGGTTGTTCTATGCACACAAAAAGGTCTTGCATACATCAATCACCTGTTTGGCGGAAAACCGTCCGATGGAAAATTAGCGAGAATAGTATAAAATCAAGGAGCGAAAAACATCGCTCCCATAACTCCTTCAACACATGGTTGATGAGATAACACACTACTTTATCGTAACCCAAACCTGTTCACCACGCTTTATTGCATCGTCAATCAACTTGTTCAACTTGTCAGATGTATAACGTGATTCGGTAAGTCTGCCTTTTGATGTATTGTTACCAACAAGGATACACCCGGCAGAATCCTTTGCTGTATTCCCAGAGTGAAAAAGAATACCATCAAAATGAGGCACATTCAATAGTCTTGGCATATTACGTCCGAATTTTGGTGACCAGTTGTATATAACCTGGTATCTTCCATAAGGAATAGCAGATTCAGCATAAACCTTCTTCTCGTTTCCATCAAACACTCCGTTCTTATTCACGTCAACAACACGATCTTCAAGCGTATTACTGAAAAACTCACCATCAATATACAAACGCCCTATAGTATAATCAGGCTTACACCATTTTCTTTCTACTAATAGTTCCATGATATTTTATTTAGTTATACATTGCAAATATACAAAAAAGTATTATATTTGCAATGTAATAATTAGGCTAGTTGATATTTAAAGATTATATTTAATGAGGTTGTCTAGATTTTGACAACCTCAACAATTTCCAAAATGTCTAAATTAATACAACTAGCAGTAACATATTGCATTTTTTTAGATTTATTCATTTAGGCAAGAGAAAGGCTCAATCTGTTATCTTGCTTTTTTTATGTGCAAACGTAAAGTCATTGAATTAAGTCTTTCTTATAGAATCTATAGTTCCCATATTTTTAGGTATTACAAAACAATTAACATTATTTATCTATTTAAACATTGCAAATATATCATATTTTCTGTTACTTTGCACTATGTAAATGAACCATTACGATGTTTTTAATTTGGCAGCAGGCAGATGTGAATCTTTACTGTTGCCTTTTTTGTTTAAAATACATACCTTTGCACTATGGACAATGAAAGAGAAATATTATCGAAACTTGACGCTATCATACAGAACCAAAAGGTTTTGTATGAGAATCAAATTGTAATCTTTCAAACTTTAGCATCAATCGGACAAAAGGTTTACAGCCAAAGTGATTTCAAGAGTTTTATGATAAATATGGTAGCAAACGGAATAACAGAAAGAGTAGAAGCCAATGATCAACAAAGAAGAAATATCTAAGATTGCAGACTATTACTTCCAAGCAAAAAGACTTGCAAACGGTATAAAATCGTCAACCAGAGAGCGTGCGGAGAAGTTCTCTAAAGACCTTCTATCCGTATTTCTTTTGGCAGGGGCTAAATCGTTTAAGTCAATATCAAAACTCCCGGATAGCCAAAAAGAAAAAGTGCTGGAACTGACCAAAAAGTTCCGCGAGGATATATATAACGACATATACCAATATGTATTGGAAAGCAATAAACTGTCACTCGAATTAAACGATGATCTTGGATGGGAGTATATTTCAATGACGGACAACGGTATTAAGGAATACATGGAAAGGACATACGGTGGAGAAACAACAAAGCAGAGAATAAACACAAATACAAACAGATTCCGCGCTGTTGTTGAAGTATATCTTGCCAATACATTACTGTCCATAAAAACGAACAATATAGAGAAAATAACGGATGAGGTTCAAAAAAAGATATGGAACAACATATCATCACCATACAACGTATCATTTATTCCGCCAAATAAACAAAGACATTACGGTAGAGGATATGCCACAAACGGTATAAGCCAGTTGTATGTCATAGAACAGCAGATGATTCTAGGAATTTTCAATGAAGCAAACTACAATTCATGGAAAAATATGCCAAACTTTAAAGGATGGAGGACAGCCGTTACGTCTAAAAACCCATGTCAGTTCTGCATTGACGAACAATACAAGACACACACAGACAGACCAAAGCTGCCGTTCCACGCCCATTGCTTGTGTATATTATATCCGGTGTTTAATGCATAATAACTTGATAATCAACATACCATTGAGTAACATTACCATAAGATGGGGGATTACCAGCATCAACCACGTCATTACGGGTAAATGATTTAGGAATATTTGTGCACGAAGGCATCAATATATTACCTGACCATTGACCTGTATAAGATCCATCTTTCGCTCTCCATCTATATCTAGCGTATGGTCTGCCGGATGAAGCAACGTAATCACTAGAAGTATTATTTGTAATGTTTAATCTGCATTTAGAAGAAGTAGACCCATTTGTCAACTGTCCGTAAACAGAGAATCCAGAAGCGTTGGCTGTTGTATCTCCAAGTGTAATAGAAAGACTTTGTGTAACCACTATAGGCTTACGAATAAATCCGTCAGATGTAGTAGGGATTAAGCATAATACATTTCCACTGTAATCACAAAAATAACCCTTAATATAAATATATGTATCTCCCATAGATATGAGATTATTGCGATTAAGGGTAATTGAAATTTTTCCTGTACTATCAATACTACTTACAACGAAAACTCCAGAATCCACCAACTTCTTTAATTGATTAGGTATTAATGTACATTTTCACACACACATTTTAGAACGTTAATTCGTTCTGGACGATACCAACGCCCGCTATCAGTTATCATGAAAGAATCACCGAATACTTTTCTACCTATATTAAGCGCACCGTTGACATCAGCATTGATAACCTTTCCAATTGCCGACTTGAACAGTCCTCGCTTGATGCGCTTACCGAGATAGATATCATGCTTGCATATATCCTCCATAGCTAGAGCGTCACATTTACTTGTGTAGCTTTCCTCATGTTCGATATAGTTGATGCCTGCAATCTCACACTTGTATCTAAGGCAGCTTCTCAACCTCGCAAAAGGGATGAATGTAAACTTC
>OGDX01000236.1_pt1 | contig 46287 bp, 39 predicted proteins | sample 1570461 | NCBI WGS metagenome assembly OGDX01 (sample SAMEA2582172, study PRJEB24529) | metagenome
TTTTGTTTGGGTAAAGCAGTCCGCCGAAGTGTTAGATGTGATTTTCATTGATCCGCCGTTTGCGTTGTCGCTGCATCAGCAGGCCGTTCAGGCGGCGCTGCCGCATCTGAAGGAAGACGGATTTATTTACCTTGAAAACGAAAGCGAAATTTCCGATGAGCTTTTGCGATCTTGGGGACTTGAGACTGTGCGCAGGGGCAAGGCGGGAGCCGTTTGCTATCTTCTTTGCGTTCCAAGTATCAGGTAAAATTGTCTATTTCTCATATTCTGATGAAAAAGCGTGGCTTTTCAGAGTCGCGCTTAGCCTTGAACGAATGACGACGGCCGTCTATCCCGGAACTTTTGATCCTTTTACGCTCGGACACTTAGATGTACTCAAACGGGCTGCCCGTCTGTTTGATCGCGTCATTTTGGCTGTAGCCGAAAGCGAGAAGAAGAAAACACTTTTTTCTTTGGATGAGCGCATCCGGTTGGCGCAGGCCTCCTGCCAAGGAGTGCAAGGACTGGAAAACGTAACGATAGAGGGTTTTTGCGGTCTTTTATGCGACTTTGCAAAGGCTCGCGGCGTGACTGTGTCCGTGCGTGGCGCACGTGCTGTGAGTGATTTCGAATATGAGTTTCAGATGGCGGGTATGAATCGAACATTGATGCCTGATGTCGAAACAATTTTTCTGATGCCCGCGCTTGACTGCCAGTTTGTAAGCGGCAGTTTCGTGCGCGAAATCGCTGCTCTGGGCGGCGATGTCTCCGGCTTTGTGCCGCAACCCGTGCGTTGTGCTCTGCAGCAGCGCTTCGCCATGAAAAAAGCGCAGCCGTAAGGATTCGTTTGATTCCGAACCCGCGCTGCTTTAAAACAACAAACAACAAAGGAAAATCAAAATGGAACCCTATGCTGCCGAGTGGTGGTCAATTGTTCCTCCGATTGTGGCCATCGGCCTGGCGCTCCTTACCAAGGAAGTGTTCTCCTCACTTCTGGTGGGCATTTTCACGGGTACGCTCATCTATGCGGTGGGCACCGACGCCAACATTGTCATGGGCACGCTTGAAACGGCCTTCACGATGATGGCCAAAAAAGTGGACTTCAATATTCTTATCTTCTGCTCGCTGCTGGGTGCGTTGGTTTACTTGATCAGCCTGTCCGGCGGTACGGTGGCCTACGGCAAGGCGTCGACGAAAGTCATCCGCGGACGCCGTTCGTCTTTGGCTGCAACGGGAGGTTTGGGAATCGCCATCTTCATTGACGACTACTTCAATTGCCTCACCGTCGGTACTGTCATGCGTCCGATTACGGATGCCTACAAGATCAGTCGCGCCAAGCTTGCTTACATCATCGATAGCACGGCGGCTCCCGTGTGCATCATTGCGCCGATTTCTTCCTGGGCGGCAGCTGTGGGTTCTTCGCTTAAGAATACCGGTGCCTTTGAAAGCGAACTTGGGGCCTTTGTGGCCACGATTCCGTGGAATTTCTACGCTATCTTCTCTCTTTTGCTGGTGTTCTTCCTTTGCTGCACGGATTTTGACTTCGGTCCGATGCGTCGCGCCGAAGAACAGGCAAGTCGCCAGAGCGTCGATGCTACGGCTTCCGGAGGAACGTCTGACGACAAGCTCAAGTACAACCCCAATGGCACCACTTGGGACATGTTGGTCCCCCTCGGCGCGCTCATTGTGTTTGCTGTGATGGCATTGATGTACACCGGCGGATACTGGGGGGCGGATGCCAAGTATCACACCTTTATGGCAGCTATCGGTAATTCGTCGGCTTCCATTTCGCTCGTGTTTGCTTCTTTCGGCGCCTTGATTGTGGCGTTGCTGATGTATGTGCCGCGAAAACTGATGACGTTTGCCCAGTTTGCCGAAGGTTCTGTTGAAGGCATGAAGCTCATGCTGCCGGCCAACATCATTCTGATTCTGGCTTGGACCCTGTCGGGCGTGTGTCGCGACCTGCTGTCTGCTCCTCAGTTCATGCAGCATGTGGTGACCTCTTCGGGCATGGGAGCGATGTTCCTGCCCGTGATCGTTTTTGCGATTGCCGCTTTCCTGGCATTTTCTATGGGGACGGCCTGGGGTACGTTCGGTATCTTGATTCCAATTGTGGTGCCGATTGTCGAAGTGCTCGACCCGAGTCTCACGGTGGTTGTGCTTTCGGCTACGTTGGCGGGTTCTGTTTTCGGAGATCATTGCTCGCCGATTTCCGACACGACGATTCTGTCTTCAGCAGGCGCCGGATGCGCGCATATTGAACACGTTTCGACGCAATTGCCGTATGCATTGCTGGTTGCTGGTTCGGCGGGCGTTGGCTACTTGGTGGCTGGCGTTTCGGGTGGCAGTCTGTGGATGAGTTGGCTTGCAACGGCGGTGGTACTGTTTGGCGTGACAATTTTCCTGCATGTCAAAGAGGGGCGTTCGGCGGCTAAAGCGTAACAATCCTTGCGGCCCGGGCTCGTAAGATCGTTCGGGTCGCTACAATCCCACCAAAGTTTTTAAGTAGCGCCCGCAGTTTGGCGGGCGTTTTGAGTGCATGATTTTTAACCGACTGTTGGTCAACGAGTTCGCAAGCAGCGCCGGAGGGGTCTTCACGGTGCTTTTTTCGGTCGTGGTGACGATCGGGCTTGTGACCATTTTGGGCGAGGCTGCCGGAGGCAAAATTGACTCTCGCTCCGTATTTGAGCTGATGGCCTACTCGTCGTTTACCAATCTGCCCGCATTGCTGTCGTTGTCAATCTTCATTGCCGTCCTGATGGTCATGATGCGCAGTTGGCAAGATAGCGAAATCCCCGTTTGGTTCAGTTCCGGCGGACTGAGTTTGTTGCGTTGGATCGTTCCGGTTCTGCGATTTGCCATGCCGATGATCATCTTGGTGGGCGTGATTTCGATTGCAGTGACGCCTTGGGCAAAAGATCAGATTGAGCGCACGGCTCAGCAATTCGAGCAGCGCGACGATGTCAACCGTATTGCCCCCGGACGCTTTATTGAGACAATGGGCGGGCGTCGCATCTTCTTCATCGAGGAGGTCAGTCCGGACGGCTCTTCGGTTAAAAATGTCTTCATGAGCGAGCAAAACGGCGAGAGTGAAATCATCGTGCGTGCCGCTTCGGGGGAAGTGAGGGCAACCGACAAAGGCGAGCGTTACGTGGTACTCAAAAACGGGCGTCGTTACGACACAAGTCGTACGGATGACGCGGCCTGGCGGGTGACTGAGTTTGATACGTATGAAATTCGCATCGGAACGCGCGCCGAACAGGCTTACATCAGTCGTGACGTAGAAACCATGACGTTTGAAAAACTTCTGGACTTGGATACGTCGCGCGCCAAGGCTGAAATCGTTTGGCGTTTGTGCTGGCCTTTGGCTGCATTCAATCTGGCGCTTCTGGCCATTCCCTTGTCCTACACGAATCCGCGTGCCGGTCGCAGCATGAGTCTGATCCTGGCGGTATTGATCTTCATTTTGTACCTCAACGGCATCTCGGTGGCCGAAAGCTGGATCAAGACTGAAAAGGTCAATTGGATCGTGGCTTTGGTGGGACTCAACGGATCGGTGGCGCTTGTGACTGCGCTTTTGTTCGTGCGTCGCGTGTGGATGCAACGCTGGGTACCGCTTGCGATTTCCGAACTTCCCTACAAGCTATTTGGGAGGGATAAATCGTGAAGGTCCTGACCCGATACGTTGCCAAAGAAGTTCTGATCGCCACGCTCTTCGTGTTGGTGGCACTTGTTGCGCTCATCGCTTTTTTTGATTTGGTGAGTCAGGCTCGCAACATCGGTAATCGCTACAGCATCTCGATGGCGCTCTTCTTGACGATGCTCAAACTGCCGTCACGTTTGTACGAAGTGATGCCGATTGCGGCGCTTTTAGGAGCTGTTTACACGATGAGCCGTCTGGCGTCCAATTCTGAATTTACCATCATGCGTGTGGCGGGCCTGTCACCCTTCCGTCTGGCGGGAATGATGACGGTGCCGGCGCTCATTTTGATTGCCATGACGTACTGTCTGGGGGAGTGGCTCACGCCTGCCGCCGACATGATGCGCAACGACATGGACAACATCCTTTTTAACAGGAAACTTTCGGCAAGAGGTTATTCGTCGGGTGTCTGGGTAAAGGACAACGTCAAGGAGCAGCAAAACGCCGGTCAGGCGACTGTGCGCTTTGTGAACGTACACAACCTGATTGCGGGTGAGCACAGTCGCACAGGTGCCTGGCGCGTCTTCGAGTTTGATAAGGACGGCAGTTTGATTCGCGTGCTGCACGCACCGGAAGCCAACTACATTTCCGGACGCGGTTGGCATCTTAAGGACGCTAAGGTCGAGACTCTTCCCAAGATCACGCACGATGAAACACCCATGGTGGAAAAGAGCTCCGCCCGCAAAGATGTGGATTTGATGTTGCCGTCCGAAATGAGACCGGAAATTCTGGGCGTGCTGACAATTAAGCCCGAACGCATGGGGATTTCCGACCTTTGGCAGTACATTGCTCATCTGAAGGAAACAAGACAGACATCGGACCGTTATCAGGTGGCGCTTTGGTCAAAGGTGTTTTATCCCTTGGCCATATTCGTGATGCTTGCTGTGGCAATGCCCTTTGCGTACCTCAATACACGATCGGGCGGCGTTTCGATCAAGATCTTTGCTGGGTTGATGATCGGTATTTCGTTCTATGCCCTCAACAACATCTTCTCCTTCCTCGGTGTCCTGAACACCTGGCACCCGATGGTGGTTGCGGTAGTGCCCACAAGCGTTATGCTGATATGTGCGGCGGTAGCTTTGTGGCTTCTGGAGCGAAGGTAGCGACCGCAAACGACAACAAACAAAACGCTACGAAAAGGAAGGATTTCGCAGCGTTTTCGTTGGTGGTGTGCCAATTAGCCGGTAACGCTCTTGGGATCCAGCGAAAAGAGCGATTGCAGTTCAGAGGAGGAAAGATCTCCGATCCAGGTTTCGCCTGTGGTGACGGTCAGATCGGCGAGACTTTGTTTCTCTGTGAGCATTTCGTTGATGCGCTCTTCGAAAGTGCCTGCCGTCACAAATCGATAGACCAATACATCGCGTCTTTGACCGATGCGGTAGGCGCGATCGGTAGCCTGTGCCTCGACAGCCGGATTCCACCATAAGTCATAATGTACGACGCAGCTTGCCGCTGTGAGATTGAGACCCGTACCGCCGGCTTTGAGTGAAATGATCATGGAATGAACGGAACGGTCTGTCTGAAAACGATCGACCATGTCCTGACGCGCTTTGACGGAAACGCCGCCGTGCAGGAAGTCGGGGCGCTCGCCGGTAGCTTTTTCAATCCAGGTTTGCAGACGTTCTCCCATTTCTCGGTATTGGGTGAAGATCAAAACTTTACGGCTGGCCTCGCGGCATCGCCCGAGAATATCAAAGAGGGCGGCAGCCTTGCCGGAGTCGGGAGTTGCTGCTTCGGTCTTGAGGTACTGAGAAGGCGAATTGCAAATTTGCTTCATGCTCGTGATGAGCCTGAGTACTTGTCCTCGGCGAGCTGTCTTAGCGTCGTTTCCGGTTGGATCGGCAGCGGCCTTTGCATCGAGCTTTTTGAGCTTGGCCATATGTTCTTCGAGAACTTTGCTGTAAAGAGCCGCTTGTTCGGCAGTGAGATTGGTGAACTGATCAATCGTATTGCGTTCGGGCAGATCTGCAATGATGGTTTTGTCGCTCTTTAAGCGTCGCAGCATAAAGGGTGCCGTTAGACGCCGAAAAGCTTCGGCGGCGGCTTCACTGTGATCCGTTTCGATGGGGGTGGCAAACGTTTCTGTGAAATCTTTGAGCGAGCCTAAAAGACGCGGCTGAACGGTTTCAAGAATCGACCAGTATTCGCTCAGGCGATTTTCAACGGGCGTGCCCGTCATGGCGATAGTTTGCGTGGCCTTGATGGATTTTGCAGCCACGGATTGACTGGAGGCGGCGTTTTTAACGGCTTGCGCTTCGTCGAGCACCAGCAGACGCCACTTGTAGCCGGCAAGTTTCTCGGTTTCCCGGCGCATCAAACCGTAGGTTGTCAGCGTCACATCTGGAAGATCCTTGACGGCTTCGGGAAGAATACGGTTGGAGCCGTGGTACACGCCAACGGAGAGATCGGGGGCAAATTTGGCGATTTCTCGCTGCCAGTTTGTCATGAGCGTTGTCGGTACGACGACAAGCGCCTTCGTTTTATTGAGTTCGCCGTCGTTTTTAAGTTGCAGCAATGTGGCGATCACCTGAAGCGTTTTGCCCAGCCCCATGTCATCGGCAATCAGGGCGCCGATGCCGAGCCGCAGATTTTTCATCAACCATGCAAAGCCGCGCGCCTGATAGGGACGCAGTGTGGCGTTGAGGTTCTCGGGCGGAGCGATGTCTGAGACTTCCGTGAGCGTTTTGAGACGTTGTCGAATTTCGGCGCTGACGAACACTTCGGCCTGCTGACCGTTTTTATCATAGTCGCCCATCAGGGCGGCGCGCATTTTTTCCAGATACGTGGGTTGTGGCTGTTTGTCGACCGTTTCGGCTAAACGCGCCAGCTCATTGGGTTCAAGGTAAACGAAATCGTCACCGAGCTGAACGATTTCGCCGGCGTGTTTGACGAGTTCTTCGAGTTCTTGCTGCGTGATCTCTCGGTCGCCGACGGCTACACGCCAGTCAAAGCGCGAGAAGGTCTCTTTGCCCAGAAATGATTTGCCAGTGCCGGCATCCATGTGGGCGACCAGACGGGGCTTGAGCAGGTTCTTGAGCCGTTCGGGAAGCATCACGGCCACGCCCAAAAGCGTAAGCACCGGCGCAGCATCAAAGAGGAAGTTTTTGAGTTCGTTTCGCCCAAGCGTAACGGGGCTTCCGTTGGTTTCTTCGATGCGGCTCAGAGCCGGATAGGCCGAGGTTAACGTTTTGAGCACGGAGACGGCAGCAAACCGTTCGTCTTTAAACCGATCTTCTTTTAGAAGACGCTTGAGCATCACAGGCCGCTTGGTTGAGAGCGTTGTGGTGCGGGAGGAGGTTTCTTCATCGAAAAGGGAGTCTTCGACCGATTCAAGAACCTCAATCTGAGCGGGGTCGACTTCGCGCCCCAGAATGCCGTAGTTGATTTTGATACCGTCCGAATGTGTGCGTACTGTGAGTACAGGACGCCACGGGTAGGAATTGCCAAGCAGGAAAGGTCTCAAGCCGCGCAGCAAGCCCTTGAGCAGCGTCTCGGGAATTTCATTGCGGGACGGCAGTGGTGTTTGCATGGCCAACAGCATCGTGAGCGAACCGGTTTTGGAAAGCGCTGTGATTTTGTCGGCACAGAAACGAACAAGAGCGCAGAGAGCGGACGTGATTGCCAGAAAGACGGTTTGCCGCACAACGCCGGCCTTTTCCTCAAGAGCGCAAGCATCAAAGAGGTGCGTTGCATAGGGCTTACAGGCTTGAGTCAGTTGCTCGACAAGCAGAGCGACCCGCCGATTGCGAACGGCCGGTGTCCACAGGAAGAAGGGAACGGCCTTGGGGTTGTTTTTCGGCACGACAAGCGCAGGGACGATGGCTGAGTTCAAGAGCAGGCGTGCAGCCAGTTTTGAGATTTCGCGCCAGCATTCCACCTCCGGCGAGGCTTCCTGCGCTATGCCGACGGGCATTGTCAGGAGCAGTTCAAAGACGACAGCCGGATCGGAAAGGTTGATTTTATGGTCTTTCCCGTCCGTGTCTCGGATGCGCACGACAAGCTTGGTTTCAAAGCCTGTGTTGTTGTCTGCCCAAGCTTGCATGGCTAAAGACAGGGACGGAAGAGACGAGTCGTCGACAGCAATTCTTTTGCGATAAAGCTGTGGTGCCAAATACGAACTGAGCCAGTCCGACGCGTCAGTAGTGGGCGGAATTCGCTTGAGCTGTTGTTCTGTTCCGGTCAGGAGTTTTCGGATGTCGTCTCTGAATGTTTCATCGCCCGGCAACGGAAGCGACTTGGGCAATAGCGACAAAATGGTTTCTCGCAAAGGTTCAAGCGTTCCGTAGGGCAGGCTTCTCAATTGAGTCAGAGAGACTGTTTCGTCAAGACTTATCGGATCGGGTTTGGACTCGGTGGCGGTCGAAGCGAGTTCAGACAAAAAGAGTGGTCGCGCCGTCGTTGCCGATTTCAGATCAACTCCTCGGTTTTTGAGTTCGGACTGCAGATCAAGGCCGTGAAGTTTGAAGATCAGAAACGGGTTGGCATCAATCTGATCGGCTAGACAATAGAAGACGGCGGCGATGTGCTTGCAGATGCGGGCGCTGTCAGGGCAGGAGCACGATGTTCGCATTTCTCGCCAGGATTTGGGAAAGAGATCGAGATGTAGTTCTCTGCAAATGTCGGCGACGGCTGGAGACAGTGTGCCTTCCAGCAGTTCGGCAACCAGCGCCGGATCCTGTGCGATGGCGTCAAGCAACTGCCTTTCCTTTTCTTCTCCCCATTTGGGAAGCGCAATGCTGATTTCGTAAGGGTAGTAAGCCGAGCCTGAAACGAATGCTTCAATGGATTGTTCATGCGTGATCCATTCGCAACTTTCAACATGACCGGTGTTGTAATAGGTTCGTCCGCGAGGCAGACGGTTGTCATAGTCAACGTAGCTGAGAGCATCAAGCCACTGTTTGCCCCACCAGGTATTGCCGAAAGTTCTGCGTTTGGCCATAAGGAATTCGGTACAAAAAAAGCAGAAAGGCGTGAGAGCTTTTCTGCTTTGGTTTGCAAAAAGCGAAGGTTGCGCTTAGTGCGAGAGAATCTTGGAGAGGAATTGCTGAGCGCGTTCCGAGCGCGGCGAGCTGAAGAATTCTTCTTTCTTGGCATCTTCAAGAATTTCGCCTGCTTCCATGAAGACCACTCGGTCGGCTACCTTGCGGGCAAACCCCATTTCGTGCGTCACCACCATCATGGTCATACCTTCGCGAGCGAGTTCAACCATGACATCGAGTACTTCGTTAATCATTTCCGGGTCAAGAGCCGACGTCGGTTCGTCAAAGAGCATACACACCGGATCCATGGCAAGAGCGCGAGCGATGGCTACACGCTGCTGCTGTCCACCCGATAGCTGGCCGGGGAACTTGGGAGCATGTTTGAGAAGACCCACGCGATCAAGAAGCGCGAGACCGCGCTCCGTGGCTTCCTCGCGCGAACGGCCAAGCACCTTCATCTGAGCGAGCGTCAGATTGTCGGTGATGGACAGATGCGGGAAGAGCTCGAAGTGCTGGAACACCATGCCGACGTGACTGCGCAACTTGGGTAGATCGGTCTTGGGATCACCCACGTTGATACCGTTGATGAGTACTTCACCTTGCTGGAACGGTTCCAGAGCATTGACGGTCTTGATGAGCGTGGATTTGCCGGAGCCGGAGGGGCCGCAGACGACCACCACCTCGCCTTTTTCAACGGACGTGGAACAGTTCTTCAGAACTTGGAAGGAACCGTACCACTTGCTCACATTTTTGATTTCAATCATCGCCATGGGAAAAAGGCCTCTTCTGTGGGTGTCTTTGAAAAAAATGCTTGTCTTTCAAGCGTAGCGCTTAATTGTAAGGTATTGCGGAAAATCGCGTCGACTCTTTTGCGCCGATATGCCAGTTCGGAGTATTGCGGGTGAGCATAAAGGTAAGTTTGCGGGCATTGCTTATTCTGTGTTGAGTTGTTGGCGGAGTGTCCAGTTAACATGCTGAAAATGAAAGAGAAATTCTCTATCGTCTACTTAAAGAGCAAGCAGTTAGCTGTGCATATTGATGTTTACGGCAGGAGGACTGGGCTGTCGAGATCGTCAATCACGAAGCATTTGAAGCAGGTACAGCAAGTTGGTTTGGAGGAAGCTACCAAACCGAACAAAAGCCCAAACTACGCTATCGGTTAAAAATATGAGGTGAAATGTTCAAAGCGATTGCCGTTAGTCCGAAGGTGACGCAAGATAGAATCGAATAGTCTTCAGGTATCTTTGGCACCGTAGGACATAACCAATTTCAGAATCTACTATCGAGGAAAATCGACGTGAATCCGTGGTCATGGACAGTCATGTTGTGGCTTGATCGATCCCGTGTGGCATCGATCTGGGGCGTTGCTGTGTCTGAATGGGTGTCGGCATGACGGAGCGACTCGGTTTTTCTTTGAAGCTCGCGCTGTTTGCGTTGCTGTCGACGACGCTTGTCAGTGCGGATGCGGTGTATGCGGCTCAGGCGCAGCAGGCACGAGCCGAAAGACCTAAATTGGGTCTGGTGCTTTCCGGCGGCGGCGCGCGCGGTTTTGCACATATCGGAGCGCTTAAGGCGCTCGAAGAGCTTCGCGTGCGTTTTGACGTGATTGCCGGCACGAGCATGGGTTCAATGGTGGGCGGCGCGTATGCGGCTGGCTACAGCGCCAAGCAAATTGAGGACATCACGCTTGCTGTTGACTGGCCTCGCATGTTTGCGCCGCGTCCGGATCGCGATCGTATGGACTGGCAAGGCAAGGACAACGACCGCAGAGGTTTGGGTCCCACTGAAATCGGCGTCACAAGGGACGGATTGCGCTTTTCGGGGCAGTTGGTTCCTTCGCAGGAACTCGACATCTTCTTGCAGCGTTCTACGGAGCCTTTTAACAGCGTCTACGATCTCTCCGAACTGGATATCCCGTTTGCGGCCGTTGCCACGGATCTGGAAAGCGGTCAAAGAGTGGTGCTTCAAAAAGAAATCTCTTTGGCACAGGCCATGCGTTGCTCAATGTCGGTGCCGGGGGCATTTCGTCCGGCTGAGTACAAGGGCAGAGTCTTGGTTGACGGCGGTCTGATCGACAACTTGCCGATTGATCTGGCTCGGGATATGGGCGCGGATCGCGTGGTGGCGATCAACGTTGGCACGCCTTTGGGTAAGCGCGATGACATTAAAGGCGTGTTGGGCGTCATGGCCCAGGTGGTCAATATTTTGACCGAGCAGAACGTGCGCAAATCAAAGGAGTCCATTCGGCCGGGGGACATCTACATCGAACCTGATCTGGGGGAACTGACTTCCGGCGACTTCATGAAGTCGCGCGACATCATCGAAATCGGCTACAAGGCCGTGATGGACAACAGGGAGCTCTTTGAGCCCTACATCGAAGACGAATACGACTATCGGTTCTATTTGAGCGCTCGCTACGAAAAGACGCTCGTCGAGGGTGAACATAACGTTTCCGAAGTGAAGGTTGCGGGTCTGGAGCACGTCAATCCCGAGCACGTGCTGGCCACAATTGATATTGACACCGACAAGCCCGTGAGCAACGAACAAGCGGCAGAGGCCGCGCGCGACATCTGGGCCGAAGGTGACTTTCAGAGCGTGCCGTTTCGTTTTGAACCCGGCCCGAACGGCACGGAAGTGCTGGTGTTTGAGCCCGAAGAAAAGACAGTGGGCTACTCCCGTCTGATGTTCGGCGGCAATGTGCAGTCTGACTTCCAGTCGTCCAACACTTTTAACGTGTTACTGGCGCATACCTGGGGATGGCTTAACAAATGGGGCGGTGAGTGGCGCAATGAAATTCAGCTCGGTGAAGTCAAGCGATTCCTTTCCGAATTCCACCAGCCTTTGGGCGTGGGCGGACGCTGGTTTCTGATGCCGCGCGTGAGCTACCAGTGGGAACCGTTTGATCTTTACGTCGGCGACAGCGACACGCCGGTGGGCGAGTTCCGAACCGAGACGTTCGAAGCGGGTGTGTTCCTGGGGTACGAATTTCCGAGGCTCGGTCGCGTCTCTGCGGGGGCAGGCTGGTACGATAGCCGCATCAAAACGGAAACATTCATCACGGATCTGAAATACACCGAAGATTCGTCGTTTGTGTCTCTACGTGCCAATTTCGATACGCTCGACGATGCGAGCTTCCCGCGCAGAGGTTTCTACTTCGACGGTTCGGTGACCTACGACTTTAATCCGCAGGGTTCGATCGGAGAGCCGGACTCCAACACGCGCTACGAGATCAAGGCCGCTATACCGCTTCAATTCGGCGAACGAACGACGGCTTTGGTGAGCGGCAGAGTTGCGGCGGCAAGCGAGGTCGGCAACTACAACATGGGCGGCGTCTTTAATCTTTCCGGTTCGCCCTACGGTCGTTATTCGGGTGATCGGCTGGCGTTCGGTCGCGTGATGATCTATCACGACTTGAGCCGCACCATGCGCGAACTGCGCATGCCGATCTATCTCGGCGGTACGTTTGAAATCGGGCGCGTGTGGAACGGCACGATCACAGAGGATATTGGGGATCAAGGAACGCCGTGGCGCAAGGCCGCAAGCTTGTACATCGCAAGCGACACCTGGCTCGGTCCCATGTATCTGGTCGCGGGCAGAACATTCGGCGAAAGCTCGTCTTTGACGTTCTACTGGGGGCGTCTGCTTTGGTAAGAAGAGGCAAAGCAGCGGTACTTGGCACATACCGGGCAGTCGGGGTCGCTCGCGAGCTTCATGCGGGTGAATTCCCACGACAGCGTATCGAGAATGAGAAGGCTTCCGATGGAAACGGGAGTGAGTCCTGCGGCAATCTTTAGTGCTTCTTCAGCGGCCATCATGCCGGCGATGGACGTCACTGGTGCCAGAACACCCGTCTGAGCGGCTTTCACGTCTGTGGCATTGTCTTCGGGGAAGGTGCATTGATAGCAGGCTGGGTTGCCGCTGCGGAAGTCGAAGACGGCAAGCTGAACGCTGTAACGCACGGAGGATGCAGAAATCAGGACTTTTCGCAACGCTTTGGCCGCGCGGTTGGAGGCGTGACGCGTGCGGAAATTATCCGAAGCATCAATGATGATGTCGCAGTCTCGGACAAGAGCCGTGAGTTTTTCTTCGTCGACGTAGTCGGTGACGACATTGACCGGAACGGCCGGATTGACGGTGCGTAAGGCAATGGCCGCGCTTTGCGCTTTGTTCATGCCGATGCGATCGGGCGTGTGCAAAATCTGGCGCGGCAGATTGGAAAGATCCACCGCGTCAGCGTCGGCAATCGTCAGCGACGCAATCCCGCTTTCGACAAGCGCCAGAGCGGCGGGACAGCCCACGCCGCCCGCGCCGATGACGAATACGCGGCTTGCGGCAATGCGCGACTGCCCTTCAGCGCCGATCTCCTTCAAAAAAACGTGACGGCTGTAGCGATCGTCGGTCATCACTTCTTTTCAGTTTCAGTTGGGGTGCCCGTCTTGTTTTGAGCTTTGCCCTGCTGCTTGTCCTTGGCGGCTTTTTCAGCCTTCTTCTTGTCGCGTTCGGCCTTGAGCTTGGCTTGCGTTTCCTCGTGCGTGACGACATGTTCACCCTTCAGGAAGGCCTTGGCCTGCTGCAACGGGAAGTCTTTTTCGTCACCAAAGATGTAGCGAAGCTTGGGCATGGTGACCTCTTCTTCGTCCGAGAGCTCTTTGGCGGCCTTCTTGTCTTCCTTATCGTGCGGGGCGCTCACTTTGTCGTCTTTCTTGACTTCAGGCTTGACTCCGTCTTTTTGACCGGACTTCTTTTCGTCCTTCACTTCAAGGTGATGCGCAAGTTCCGACTCGCGAATCGAGAAGGAGGGATAGTTGCCTTCAGGCGTATCGTCAACGGCAATGTCGGGCGTGATGCCCGTGGCCTGAATCGTGCGGCCCGAAGGGGTGTAGTAACGAGCCGTTGTGATTTTGACGCCGGTCGTCTGATCTTTTTTCATCCGAATCGGGATGATGGTCTGAACGCTGCCTTTGCCGAAGCTGCGTGTGCCCATGATGGTGGCGCGTTTGTGATCCTGCAGTGCGCCGGCGACGATTTCCGAGGCGGATGCCGAAGCTGAATTGATGAGGACAACGACGGGTACCGTCTTGGTGATTTCGGGCAGATGTGCGATGTTGTCCTGGCTCGACTTGCCGGTGGCGTAGTCCTTTTCAACGGCGTTGAACTTGCGTTCGTCTTCCGGATTGCGGCCGCGTGTGGACACCACAAGGCTACCGGGTTTGATGAAGGCAGCAGAAACGCCGATTGCCGCATTGAGAAGTCCGCCTGAGTTGTTGCGCAGATCAAGCACCACGCCCTTGAGCGGCTTTTCCTTGTTGAGCTTTGCGAGGGCATCAGCTACGTCGGTTGCCGTGCGTTCTTGGAACTGCGAGATGCGGATGTAGGCCAGACCGTCACCCAAGGATTTGGACTTTACCGACTGAATCTTGATGATGTCGCGCACCAGTTTGATAACAATGGGTTTGGCCACACCTTTGCGAGCGATGGTGAGCGTAATTGACGTCTTGGGTTTGCCGCGCATGAGCTTCACGTTTTCGTTGAGGCTCAGATCGGCCGTGGACTTGCCGTCAATCTTGACGATCAAGTCGCCGGCCATGACGCCGGCTTTAGCCGCGGGCGTATCGTCAATCGGATTGACGACACGCACGCCTTGCGCATCTTTGGTGACTTCAAGGCCGAGCCCGCCGAATTCTCCCATCGTGGACTCTTCCATGTCCTTGAAATCGTTGAAATCAAGATAGGACGAGTGCGGATCAAGCCCCTCAACCATGCCGCGAATAGCGTTTTCAATCAGATCCTTGCTCGGCACTTCATCAACGTAATAGTTCTTGATGGTGCCGAAAATGTCCGCAAAGAGGCCGATTTCTTCAAGAGGAATGCTTTCCTCGGCTTGCGTTGGTTCCTGCGCCTGGAGCTGTGTGTCAGCGGCAAGAACGGATCCGCCGAAGAGCGTACCGGCGGCAAGAAAAAAGGCAAAAGCGGTGCCTTTGAGTCGTTGAGAGGTCATGTTTTATTGCTTTCCAATGGCTGGCATTGAGTACAGTGATCCGTACGAAGCCTAGTTTTTGGCGATCCAACGCGACGGATCAAAGGGTTTGCCTTTGTAGCGGAGCTCAAAGTATAAGCCAGGGGCATCTTCGCCACCCGAGCTTCCGACGCTGGCAATTGTTTCGCCTTGTTTAACGGCGTCGCCCACGCTCTTATAAAGTGTTTCGTTGTTGGCGTAGACCGAAAGGTAATTGGAGCCGTGATCGACGATCAGCAGATTGCCGAAGCCGCGCATCCAGTCGGAAAAGACGACAGTGCCGGGGCCGGCGGCAACGACGTCCTGTCCTTGCTTGGCGCGAATCAGAAGTCCGCGCCAGGCAAGCGTGGAGGCGGCGCCTTCACGCTTCTGGCCGAACTTGGCTACGATCGTGCCTTTGGTCGGCATGGTGAGTTTGCCGCGCAATTTGCCGAAGTTGCCGGTGGTCGGAGCAACGGTGGTGCGGCGCGGATCCGGCTTGGCCATTTTTGCCGTCTGCGTCGTCTTCTTTGATTCTTTGCGTTTGGCTGCGGCCTTTTCTTGCTCGCGGCGCTTGGCGGCGGCAAGCGCTGCTTTCTTGGCGCGTTCTCGCGCGGCTGCCGCAGCAATCTGCTTGTCGATGTCGGCAATGAGGTCAGTGAGCTGCCGATCGTTCTTGACCAACTGCTCATAGCGGGCTTTTTGAGAGCTGAGTTCTTTTTTGAGCTGCGCAAAAGCGCTTTCGCGACGCGTCTTTTCGCGTTCGAGTTCCGAACGGTTCTTCTGTTCGGCAGTTTCGATGCGAATCAATTCCTGTTGCGTTTCATTCGTTTTGGCCGTCACGATTTCGATGTTCTTGCGGCGATTGGCCAAGCGGTCAATGGTGCGGTCCTGTTCGCGGGCCATGTACTGCAGGATGGCCGACATACGCGCAATGTCGTTGGGATTGTTGCCGACGAGGGCCGTTTGCCACGGGTGACGGCGTGAATTGACGAACTGAGCCTGACTGATGCTTGCGATGAGATCCTCGGCTTCCGAGACGTGCAGACTTACGATGCCGGCTTCGCGCTTGAGGTCTTCGAGCTGATTCTCGACATTTTGCTTTTTGTCGCCGAGTTCCTTGAGAGTTCGATTGCTCTGCGAGATGGCCTTTTCAGAAGCGGCAAGTTCGCTGTTGACTTTGTCGAGACTGGCTTCCTTCTCAGAAATCTCTTTTTTGATCGAAGAGATTTGCCCCTTGATCGAACGCTGCTCTTTTTGCAAAGAGCTTTTCTTTTGTTTCGGTTGGCTACTTGACTGCTTGGCCGGTGCCGCTGTTGCCTGTACGACAGGCGCGACCAGCCCTGCGGCAAATGCCGCAATCACGAACAGTTTGGCAGGAAGTGCGAAGAGCATGAAAGGGCAGTCGCAAAAACAAGCAGGCAACACAAACGCTCGCTGCGGACACAACGCACCGCCGCGAGGCGATCATAATTGTAGTGGAAGCTCGATTGGATGCGTTTTTTGGAGTGCAAGCTTTGGGCGCATATCTTTATAATCCGTTGCTCATGTTTAACGGCTTGCTGCATGGGTTGAAAAGTCGGGCTTGTGCCCCCACATCCTCCCGAGGCGACCTTTGAATAAAGGCCCGGGCAAGTCATTCAAAGAAACAGGAACATACGGCTGTGAACCAATTTCTGATCGACAATATCCTGCTTTTGGTCATCATTCTGGTCTGCGTGGTGACGCTTGCAGCTCCTTATATCAATCGCCGCCGCTTTGCGGAACTGGATAACGCTTCGGCTACCGATCTCATTAACCATAAAGGCGCCCAGATCATTGATTTGCGCGATCCGAGCGACTTCAAGAAGGAATGCATTGCCCGCTCGGTCAATATCCCGGCCGACCGCATTCATTATGAACTTGACAAGTTGGACAAGACCAAACCCATTTTGCTTGTTGACGAAGACGGCAAGCGTGCTCGCATGGCTTCACCCTTGCTACGCGGTGTCGGCTGCAAGCAGGTCTACATTCTGCAGGGCGGCTTGAATGCATGGCGTCGATCCGGTACGCCGTTTAGCCGCTAAAAGACACAAAGATTTCCATTTATTCACTCAAGAAAACCCATTGACGGAGTAAGCCAAAATGGCAGAAGAAAACCGCACGGAAAATACAGAAGGTCAGGCTCAGCAGGCTCAGGACAAGAACGAACCGTTCTTCCAGCTTGTTCGCTGCTACATGAAGGATGCGTCGCTCGAAATGCCGCACGCACCCGAGATTTTCATGACCACGCCCGAAGAGCAGCCCAATGTTGACATTCAGTTCGAAGTGTCTCAGCGTGCGCTTCAGATCCCCAACACGTATGAGGTGGTGGTGCGCGGCACGATCACGGTATCCGTGAAGGGCCAGGCTATGTTCCTCGTTGAAGGCAAGCAGGCCGGTATTTTTGAGATCCGCGGTATTCCGCAGGAAGGTGTTCATCACATCCTCAATGTGCTGTGCGCAAGCACCATCTACCCCTACTTGCGTGCCAATTTGGCCGACCTTATTAATCGTACGGGACTGCCGCCGGTGCATCTGCCCGAAGTTAACTTCGAAGGCCTCTATCAGCAGCGCATGGCGCAGCAGGCCCAGAAGCAGGCCGAAGCAGCCGCTGCTGCTCCTGCCGCTCCGGAAGCCAACGCCTAATCGTTTGGCAGAAACAGCGGATCTGCGGGTCCGCTTTGCTCGTAAGCCGCCGTCGGAATCTCGTTCCGTCGGCGGTTTTTTCTTTTGATGTCAGGATAATCCGCATCCTAAGTTATCCATATGTCCAAAAATGCGCTAACCTCAGGAATTAATTTTCGTCTGACATCGGAGTCGGCGATCTGCATTTAACCGATTAGCCTTTTTACACGTATGACTGCAGAAGAAACCGCAAAAAAAATCCGCATTGCGCTCATTGACGACCACACGCTGTTTCGAAGCGGCTTAAAGGCGCTGCTGACGCGACAGAGCGATTTTGAAATCGTGGGCGAAGCTGCCGATGGTCTTGAAGGCGTCAAGCTGGTCGAACAAATCAAGCCGGATATCGTTCTGCTTGATCTGGATATGCCGACGATGAGCGGCAATGAAGCTCTTGCGCAAATTCTCGAAACCGATCCCTCGATGAAGGTGTTGATGCTCACGGTGAGCGAAGACGGTGACGATCTGGCCGAGTGTATGCGTCTTGGCGCTGTTGGTTATTTGCTTAAAAAAATCGATGCTGATTTCCTACTGCAGAGCATTCGCCATGCTGTCGCGGGGGATTCGGTGATTTCTCCGGAAATGACCAGCAAGCTTGTGATGAAGCTGCGCAACGATACGTATCGCGCCAGTTCGGCAAGCGCTGATATCGAGTCACTCACGCCGCGTGAACGTCAGACCTTGGCATGGCTTGCGCGCGGTGTTTCCAACAAGGAGATTGCCCGCACGTTGGATTTGGCGGAATCCACGGTTAAGGTGCATGTTCAGAGCGTGCTTCGCAAGCTCAATATCAAGAGCCGTGTGCAGGCGGCGGTGTTTGCCGTAGAGCACCATCTCGACAAGCTTTAAGCGGTCTTTTGATCGTTTGCTTGCCTCCTTTTTCTAAGGAGATCGAAAAATGCGCAAGAGTTCAGGTTTGAAGACGGCCTTTCTTGCAACTGCACTGAGTGTCGTCGGCGTGTTGGCCGGTTGCGCGCATCCGCAGCTTGTTAGCATGGGTGAGACGCAACAGGAAGTGATAGCTTATCTGGGGGAACCGCATGCCAAGACGCAGATGCCCGACGGAACAACGCGTCTGACCTATAGCGGTCAACCTTATGGACAGGACGCCTGGTGGATCTTCATCGGTCAGGACGGTACCGTCGTTTCACGCGAACAGGGCCTGCAGGAGAAGTACTTCAATATGCTCACGCCGGGTAAGTCCACTGAAGCCGATGTGTGGGCGCTTTGGGGGAAGTGCGCGGAGAAGTACGAATTTCCGCTTGTCAACGAACACGCGTGGATGTACCGATACAAGGCTCCGGGTGGATTCGACATGGCCGTGTGGCCGCAGTTTGATGTCAACGGCGTCATGCGTTCGCTGGAAGTGACGTTGGACCCTTGGGTTCTCAATGACGGCGACAGTTTTGATTGATTTGTAAGGGCTGTCGTGATGAGCATCCATTTTGTGACGAAAGCCGCGGCATTGGCAACTGCCGTCGGAGCAGTTGCAGTACTAAGCGGTTGTGCGCACCCTCAGCTCGTTGAGATGGGGCAAACACAGGAAGACGTCATCGCTTATTTGGGAGAGCCGCAGGCCAAGACGCCTATGCCCGACGGTACCGTACGCTTTACCTACAGCGTGCAGCCTTTCGGGCAACAGGTTTGGTGGCTCTTTATCGATCAAAGCGGACGCGTTGTTTCTCGTGAACAGGGGTTGCAGGAAAAGTACTTCAAGATGCTTACGCCGGGCAAATCCACTGAAGCCGATGTGTGGGCTTTGTGGGGAAAGTGTGCTCAGGAGTATGAATTTGCCTTGGTGGACGAGCACGCCTGGATGTATCGTTTCAAAGACAACGGTGGTTTTGATATGGCTGTTTGGCCGCAGTTTGATAAAAGCGGTGTGATGCAGTCGATGGATGTCACCGAAGATCCTTGGAAGAACAACGATCGCAACAATTTCATGAGTTTCTAGTCTGCATCCCTTGATGCGGCTACTTACTTTCGAAAGCCTGTTTAGCATGACGACATCTGCCGCCACGCCTCTGACTTTGCGAACCGATTCTGCCGTGCGTGCTGCCAAGGGACGTTGGCCGGCCATTTTTGCCTCCTGCGGAATGGATGGCTCTCACTTTGTCAAGCAGGGGCGTCCGTGCCCTGTGTGCGGCGGAACCGATCGCTTTTCCTTTACCGATCGCTGGGGGCGAGGCAACTTTATCTGCCGCGGCTGCGGGTCGGGCGACGGTTTTGATCTGATTTCGCGCTACTGTCAGTGCGGTTTTATTGAAGCTCTGGAAGTGGTGGAGCGTTTTTGCGGCATTTCTTGGCAGGGCGAAAAAGCCGATGCTCGCGTGGAACTGACGCAGGCGCAGATCAAGGAAAAGGAGCAGGCACGCGAGCGCATGAAGCTTTGGAGTCAGGCTCATCCCATTGTGCTCGGTGATCCGGTTTGGACCTACTTGGCCGGTCGAGGACTCACGCCGAGTTGTGCCGGTTTGGAGGTGCGCTACCATCCGGCTCTTTCCTATAACCACGAGGACGGTACGGTTACGCAGCATCCGGCGATGCTCGCGCGCGTGATTGATCGGCACGGCGTGGTGATCAATTTGCACCGAACCTACTTGGATGAGAAAGGTGCGAAAGCGGATCTTCCGAAACCGAAAAAGTTGATGTCAGGGGCTGCCAAAGGCGGAGCGGTGCATTTCGGAGGCGAGGTCGAAGATGTGCTCGGACTTGCCGAAGGCATTGAGACGGCGATTGCGGTGCATCAGAAGCGAAGCATCCCGGTTTGGGCGACGCTCGGTTGTACGAACATGCACGATTTCATGGGTATTCCCTCCGGAGTCAAGCGTCTGTTGGTGTTTGCGGACAACGATGCCAAATTTGCGGGGCAGGCGGCCGCTTATGCGCTGGCGCACCGCCTTGCGACAACAACTTCAATGGAGGTGACCGTCCTGGTGCCGCCTATAGTCGGCACCGACTGGCTTGATGAACTTATTGGCCGGGCAGGAAGCCGGGTTCGTTGAGCGGATGGTTTTCAATGAACGGTCGGATGCTGTGCGTCACCACGCCCAGACATTGCCACCGGTTCTCGTCCCACGGAAACAGATCTTCGAAAACTTCGTCCGTCGTGGTCTCTGCCTTCAGACAGGGACATTTGATCTTGACGTCGTATGCGAGACGTCGAAGAAGCGTTTTGTCGCCGATTTGAACGACGACGATATCATCGGTGACGGGTGTGCGCTTGCTGTCGATCAGAACGGAGTCGCCGTGTGCAATGCCGGCGGCATTCATGGCGTTGCCGTTGACGGTTACGACAAACGTAGATTGATTGTTATGCAACGGTAGTTGGGTGAGGTTTACTTTTGTGGGTTCAATCTCAACGTCTGATGCGCTTTGGGCCTTGATGCGGCGGATGTCCGAATCCTTGGTCGGTTCGATGCAGTTTTCCAAGGCCTGCATGTTGGTTTGGGTTTGCATAATCAGCGTGCGGATTCATCGAGAACCGCCGCGGTTGACGAAGGTGCTTCTTTGCTCTTCCGATACGCGAATGACGATGTGGCGGTTGTAAGGAACACCTTCGATCGGCTTGCGGCCGGAACCAGGGCGATGGCCGCCGCGGCCTGAAGTTTTTTTGACGGGATCTGTCTGAGTCTGTTTCTTTGCTTCTTGCAGAGACATTGCCGAACTTGGGAAAAAAGAACCAAAAAACGAGGCAGAAGGGCCTAGATCAGTAGGGTTAAACGATTAATGGAAAACCCGATGGCAATGTTATATGAGAAAGGCGCCTTTTTTTGACGGATGAGAGCTTTTTTGCAAGAAATCAACCGGCATAACGCAGCAGTGCGACATGCGACGTTTGGGATCGAGAAAAACGAAATTAATGTCTGAGCTTGTAGCCGGTCACAAACAGTGTCGTCGCAATGGCGACAGCGGTTGCGCAGAAAACTCCGGTCACAAACAGCGAAATGAAGGGATCGAAGTCGCTGCGACCGAAAAAACCGTAGCGAAAGCCGTCGATCATGTAGAAGAAGGGGTTGAGAAGCGACGCTTTGGCCCAGAAATCCGGCAGTTGCTCGACCGAATAGAAGACTCCTGACAGGAATGTGAGCGGCATGATCACAAAGCTTTGAAAAGCGCCCATCTGATCGTACTTTTCCGCCCAAAGCCCGCAGATGACGCCGAGGCTAGCCATCAGTGCGGCACCTAAAATCGCAAAGCCGAGCACCCAAAAGACGTTTTCCAGAGGCGGCACGCTCCAAAGACAGGTGGCAGCAAAGACGCCCGCGCCGACAATCAGTCCGCGCGCGACGGATGCTGAAATAAAGGCCGCGGCAAGCTACCAGCCTGAAAAAGGCGGCAGTTCAATAAAGACGATGCTGCCCATGATCTTGGACTGAAGAATCGAAGAGGCCGAGTTTGCAAACGCGTTTTGTAGCAGTGCCATCATCACTAGGCCCGGAATCAGAAAGGCGACGTAGTCCACGCCGCCAAGTACGGACATCTTGCCCTTGAGCACTTCACCGAACACTAACAGGTAAAGAATCGACGTGAGAATGGGCGCGAGGATGGCGTGAAGCGCAATCTTCCGAAACCGCAGGACTTCTTTGTCGAAAAGCGTAAGGAAGGCGGCAAACGGGCGGTAGTCGGTCACAACAGGTTTCATGGGCGTTTGTCCGAATTGGTTAGGTGCAGGAACACCTCTTCGAGGCTGGATTCTCCCGTGTGAATGTCATCGATGCGGGCCGTGCTTTGCAGGGCTTGCAGCACGGTCAGGATGTCGGTGTCATTGCGATACGACACTGCGTAGTCGTTGGTCTGGCCGATGCGCTCGAAGACAAAATCTTCGATTATCGGCAATGAACCCGAGCGCAAGGTAAAGCGCAGGCGTTTACCGGAGAAGCGGCTCAAAAGTGCTTTGGTGGTGTCCAAAGCGGCCAGTTTCCCGCCGTTAAGGAGCGCAATGCGGTCGCACAAGCTCTGGGCTTCCTCGAGGTAGTGCGTTGTGAGGATGATCGTGTGACCGTGCGCGTGCAACTCCTGCATGAAGTCCCAGATGCGGTGACGCAATTCAACATCAACGCCTGCCGTGGGCTCGTCGAGAATGATGACCGGAGGCTTGTGAACGAGTGCCTGTGCAATCAGAACGCGACGCTTCATGCCGCCCGATAGGCGTGAGACTTTTTCGTTTATTTTGTCGGAAAGCCCCAGCCTTGAGATCAACGTGGAAATCCAGATGTCGTTGTGACGGATGCCATAGAACCCGCTTTGCAGACGCAATGTTTCTCTTACGGTGAAAAACGGATCGAACGTGATTTCCTGTGGCACGATGCCCACTGCCATTTTGGTAAAGCGCGGTTCTTTGACCGTGTCGCGGCCGAGTATGTAAGCGCTTCCCGCATCGGGTGTGACGAGGCCGGCAACGGTGCCGATTAGGGTTGACTTGCCGGCGCCGTTGGGGCCGAGCAGGCCGAAAAATTCGCCTTGCCCAACCTCGAAAGTTACGCCATCAAGCGCCGGTGCCGCGGCGGCTTTGTAGGTTTTGCGAAGGTTGAGCACGCGCAGAGCGGCACTGTTCTCGGATTCTTTTGACGACATGAGTGCGTCCTACGCGTGCGGTTTCTCGGAGGCCTCTTGGCGTTCCCAATCGAGCCACTCATCTTTATGCGCTCGGATAAAGCGCGTCAGACGCTGTAGCGAACTCACCATCTTGTCCGGAGCTCCGTGCTTATTCATGTCGGCAAGCTCTCGGGCAATCTGCGGCGGCGTACCGAAGATATCGGTGAAAAACGCTTCGATGGCCTGACGACGACGGCGTAAATCCTTGGCTGTGCTGAGTCCTTTCTCGGTAAGGGTGATCGTACCGTAGGGCTCGTAGTGGATAAAGCCCATCTCTTTGAGCGCTCGCATGGTTGAGGTGACGGTCGAGCGCGTCACGTTGGCGGCTTTGGCAATGGCGCAACCGCGGGCTGATCCATTGACGAGAAGCTCTTCATAGATGATCTCAAGATAGTCGGCTTGGATGGCCGTCAAACCATTGTGATCGGTTGTTGTTCCTTGTTGGATCAACGGGTTAGAAGCAAAAGACATGTAACGACAAAGGAGTGAAGAGCGGCTGAACAGAGATCCGACGAGGAATTATATCGGCAAAACTTACAGAAGTTTGATTGATCTAAATTTGAGAATGATTATCATTCGTGATATTCTGAGCGCTCGAAATTTTAAGTCGGTTCTCAAAAACGTCGAGTGCCGTCTTTTGGCCGAAAGCGTTAAGGCGGTCGGCACTTCTCGGAGAAAAAAGATTGATGCAGGAAAATCAGACGAAGTTGTCCGTTGGCCACGGCGGTGCCGAACTCAAGCACGTGACCTTTGAAGCCGGTGCCAAGAAGATGAGCGAAAAGCTCAAAAACGGTTCGGCTGAGAGTTTTTTTGCCAATGCAGCCGACCCTCTTCATGCGGCTTTTGAAGCCAAGGCGGTCATTCACTCCGGTCCGGGCGGAATGCCATTGATGGGAAAAGAGGCACGCGACTATCTTGAGGCTCTCGCCGAGCAGCCGCGAAACGGTAAGACGCTTGCCTACTTGCATGTGCCTTTTTGCGAAACGCGCTGCCTTTACTGCATGTTCTATCAGAACCCTTACAGCAAAGAGGCTTCTTCGGTTTTTGCCCGCAATCTCGTGCGCGAAATCGAACTGTGGAGCGACAAGGCGGCGATGAATTCTCATCCTGTGCACGCCGTCTACTTCGGCGGCGGAACGCCTACGGCGCTTGAACCCGAAGATCTCAAGACGGTGCTTACCGCCGTCAATCGCTATCTGCCGCTTGCCAACGACTGCGAAATAACAATCGAAGGACGCATTCACAATTTTGGAGACGACAAGATCGAGGCGGCCCTGGAAGGCGGCGCCAATCGCTTTTCGCTCGGCGTGCAGACCTTTGACGACCGCGTGCGTCAATCGGTGATGCGAGTGGACGGGTGCGACGCCATTTTGTCGCGACTCGACAAGCTGATTTCCTATGACGAAGCTGCCGTGGTGATTGATCTGATCTACGGTTTTCCTTGGCAGACGATGGAAGTTTGGGAAGACGACATTCGTACGGCGCAAAGTCTCAATCTTGACGGCGTGGACTGCTACCAACTCAACGTCTTTGAGAAGTCTCCTTTGGCCAAATACATCGCCAACGGCAAATTGCCGGCAGCTGCCGATACGGCGATGAAGGCCGATATGTTTGCGCTCTCGGTCGAATGTTTCACGAACGCGCAGTGGCGGCGACTTTCAAACAATCACTGGGGGCAAACGATGCGCGAGCGAAACATCTACAACGCGCTTGGTAAAGGCGCATGCGATTGCCTCGCTTTCGGGTGCGGAGCGGGCGGACGTCTGCAAGGCAACAGCTTCATGATGGAAAGACGGCTTGCCGAATGGGAAAAGGTGCTTGAGGGCGGTGAAAAACCTGTGGGCATGCTGATGAAACCCGGCAAGCATTGGCACCTGATGCGCACGCTCAGTTCCGAAATGGAATCGGGGCGCATCAATCTGGCGCATATCGAAAAGCAGTTCGGGGTTCCCGTGAGGGCATTGACCGAAGATGTTATTGCTCAGTGGATTGATGCCGGTTTGATGCATCGCGTGGATGACTGGCTGGTTCAGACGATTGCCGGCCAGTATTGGCACGTGACGCTGGCTCAGCTCCTGATCGGTCTCGTCGGTATGCGTTTGAGCGCCGGTGCAGTGAACGAGCGACCGGCCGGAAACGCTGCCGTTTTCTCCGGCGAAAAGCCCGCGCACGGGTAAGAACCTTGTTTCAAATCATCCCCGTTGACACAGGAACTTAACGAACGCGCCGCACCGTAAAAAACAAACCACAAGAGTGCGCGCTGTCTTTATCAAACGAAGGAAAAATCGATGATGTCCCGTACTCCAAAACTTGCGGCTGTCGCTGTATTGGCTGCGTTTTCCAGCCTCGCGCTGCAAGTGCAAGCACAAGAAACCGTTGAACTTGACGAGGTCAAAGTCACGGCCGGCCGCGTGGAACAGGAACTTATGGATGTGAACATGTCGGTTTCTGTCATTACTCAAGAAGAAATAACAAAAAAACACGCGCGCACCATTGGCGATTTGTTGGCGGATATTCCCGGCGTTCAAGTCAATAATGACGGTAGCCAAGGAATGAAGCGAATCAAGATTCGCGGAGAAGATACATTCCGTACGCTCGTATTGATTGACGGACAAAAGGTTGCCGAACACAAATCCATGTCGGGGTCACCGATGCTTATTGATCCGTCCCAAATCGAGCGCATTGAAATCATCAAGGGGCCGACGTCCGTTCTGTATGGATCTGATGCTGTCGGCGGCGCCATCAATATCATCACGAAGAAAGGCGGCACCAAGCCCTTTGAAGCCGAAGTTTTCGCCGGAATGGACAATTCTTCAAACGGCAAAAGCGTTGGCGCAAACATCGCAGGAGCCAAAGACGGATGGAGTTATCGTTTGGGCGTGGCGCATGAGAACGGCGACAACCTCCGGACTCCCGTGGGCGATGTTCCTTACACTGAATTTAGCTCCCTGAGTGTCAACGGTTTCTTGGCGTATAGCATTGATGAGAATAAGTCTGTTGGCATTACGCTGGAGCACTTCGATCTTGATTTCATGTCCGGCAATCAGGATCCGGAATACCCGGGCTTTTTTGTTGATGTTCCGAAGTGGAAGCGTGACAAAGTAGGATTGTTTGGAGAATTCAGAAACATCACGAACAATCTCGTGCGTTTGAGAGTGGATGCTTTCTATCAGACAAGCAAAAAAGAAATGCAAAACCATGTGGAGAACCATGGCTCACCGACGATGTTGATGGATAACTTCGCCGACAATACGCTCGATCAAATTGGGTTGTCAGTTCAGTCTGATTGGCAATTCGGAGAAAACCATTATTTGGTTGCCGGCTATGAGTACAACTACGACGACTTGGATGCCAACGGACATGTCGATTTTAATATGCATATGCAGATGGGACCTGTGCAGATCCAAAGCGCCTATTTCAAAGACCAAATTTATCAAGGCACCATGCAAACTCACGCTTTGTATGCCTCCATGGAATCAACACTTCCTATGGATCTGACTTTGACTTACGGCGCTCGTTATACCTACGCCAAAACCGATATGGACAAAGCCTGGTCTTATAAGGAATACACGTTGGGATCGCATGTGGGAGAACCTCCGACAATCGAAAACACGGTTGGAAGTCAAAGCAATGATCGAGTGGTATTCAATGCTGGTCTGGTTTGGAGAGGAATCGACAACTTAGCCGTTCGTGCTCTGTGGGGGCAAGGGTTCCGCATCCCGCTTCTTCAGGAACGGTATATCCCTACTTCAATGGGTAGCATGGATGGGTCTCAAACATACGGCAACCCAGATCTGAAACCTGAAACTTCCGATAATTTCGAACTCGGAGCTCGCTATGCGAACGGACCGCTTTCGGTTGACGTCGCGACCTTTCTTTCGCTTGCTGACGATTACATCGGTACCGTTCCGTACTCTGGCGGACTTGTACCTTCCAGTGATCGAATTTATGAAAACATCGCCGAAGCCAAAACATTTGGCGTTGAATTGAGTGCATCTTATCGCTTTACAAACGGAATCGAGCCATATGCGACTTTGACGTGGATGCGTCGTCAGTATGACTACGGAACGGGGTTCACGACATATGACACAGCAACGCCAGAATGGATGGCTCGCTATGGTGTCCGTTGGGCAGGCGAATACAAATCACTGGATTTGAGAGCAGATTTTTATGCTCGCAGCCATAGTGCAACCGAGTATGAAGATCCTGATCAGGCGTCGGACAACTATCGCCTCGGCGGATACACAACTCTCAATCTAACTGCCGGTGTTGGATTTGGCCCGAAAAATCAATACAGCCTGGACGGCGGCTTCTACAACATCACAAACAAGAAGTATCAGGATCTGCAGAGCATTTATGAACCCGCTCGTTATTTTGCAATCAAGCTGAACGCCAGGTTCTAACCCGCTTTTCCTGACGGGAACGGCAGGAGGCTGAATCAACTCGGAAGATAAAACGAATGCGTGAGTCTTCCGAGTCAAAACCGATTTTTTCAACAACTGTTTTCTCGACAGGTATGAAGAAAACCATCCTCAGAAAAAGGCATTGGGAAGCGCGAGAGTTGGTGCTCATCGGTGTTTTTGCCGCGGCTGCCAAGCTCTCGAGCCTGTTGATTGCTCTTGCCGGCGGCGGCATGAACCCTGTGTCTCTGGTTGCTAAAAATCTTGTCTACACGACGCTGATCATTGTGCTGCTCACCAAAGTACCCAAGCCCGGCACGCTGCTTTTGTTTACGGTCATCAGCATGATCGTGAGCGTGTGTCTGATGGGCGGCAGTCTGACGCTGTTGCCGGCAGCATTAGCAGGAGCTTTGCTGGGTGAACTTTGCATTTGGTTGACGGGAGGAGCTTCCAAGCCCTGGTCCCCTTGGATCGGCGTCGGTGTTTACGACTTGGTGAGCAAAGGTTTGTCGCTGGGAGTGTCGTTTCTTTTCATGCGAGAAAGCCCAAGCCTGATGACGATGGTTGTGCCGATTGTCTTCATCGGCTATCTGGGATCTCTCGGCGGACTGTGGTTTGGCCGTAAAACGGTAAAGGAGCTGCGACATGCGGGCTTTGTTCGCTAATGGGGCGGCTCAGTCGAGCGTGCTGCGAAAGCTCGACGCCCGCACCAAACTTACTGTGACGGCGGCAACGGCGCTGTTGACCGTTGCATCTTCCGGCATGCTGGCGCAGCTCGTGATTTTTGTCGTCACGCTTGTTTATGTGTTGTTGCTCAAGCGCCCTGGTTTGGTCGCCGTTTTGTATGCCTTGATGGCAGCGATGATGGCTATTGCGGCGCTTTGCGCTCTGGGCTTTCAGAGTTGGATGCCGGGGCTCGGGGGGCTGAGCGCCAAAATGCTTCTGATTCCTTTTCTGCGCGGCCTTTCCATGATGAACGTGGTGATGGTTTTGGCTCTCACTACACGTGTGGAAGATCTGTTGCTGACGCTGGAACGGATGAAACTTCCGTTTTGCATTTTTTTGCCTACAGCCGTGATGCTGCGTTTTATTCCGACCTTTGCCAACGACATCAAACAGGTCTGGGAAACGCTTCGTATCAAGGGCTGGCCGTTGGGGCCTGCAATGCTTACGTTGCATCCGATTTTGTCGGCACGTTTGATTTTGGCACCGATTCTTTTCCGTGCGTTGAAAAGCTCGGAGACCTTGGGGGTGGCGGCTGAACTCAAAGGCATGGGAGCCCGCAAGCGCACGATTCGAAGCGACGGTGTTCGCCTCTGTTCAGCCGATTGGCGTGTGCTGGGCTTGATATTTGTAACGACCGCTGCCGTGATTTGCTGCGAGGTGTGGTTTGCCCATGTTTGGATGCCCGACGGGGGCGTCAAGATGATGCACTAAGGCTTCGGACGGATTCCTGACATGATCGAATTCAAGAACGTTTCATACACCTACGCCAATACGCAGACTCCGGCTGTTTCCGACATCAATTTCACGGTTGCCTCAGGCGAACTCAAAGTGGTGACGGGGGCTTCGGGCTGCGGCAAGACCACTCTGATGCGTCTGGCCAACGGGCTTTGCCCGCAGATATACGGCGGCAGGCTCGAAGGCAGCGTGACGGTGGCCGGCTTCAATGTTTCCGAAACGCCGGTGGCGGATTTGTCGGAAGTGATCGGTACGCTGTTTCAAGATCCCGAAGAGCAGTTTTTCGCACTCAACGCGGGCGATGAAATTGCATTTGCCCTGCGCAGTCGCTCGTTTGATCCCAAGGACGTGCGCGAGCGTACGCTAACGGCGGCTCGTAAACTCGGGATCGAAGAACTGCTCACGCGCGACATCCATGCGCTGTCCGAAGGGCAAAAGCAAAAGGTCGGTCTGGCGGCCATTTTGGCGCTAGGACCAAAGACGCTTATCTTCGACGAGCCCAGCGCCAATCTCGATCCGGAAGCTACGCAAGCACTTGCTCGCACGATTTTGGAACTTAAAAAAGAGGGTGCGGCGATTTTGGTTGTGGATCATCGCCTCTATTGGCTCAAAGAAGCTGCCGACGCCGTTATCGTGATGAGTCAGGGACGAATCGTTGAGGAGATGCCTTTTTCAGGGCTCTATGACGATGCTTTCCGAGCCCGTTGGGGGCTAAGAAAGGCCGAAGTGTCAGACGCGCGCCGGAGCTTGCCGCGCGTTGGGGTGACGAACCGGGACACAACACCGAAAGCGCACGACGTATTTTCAGCGAGCCGCATACGTTTTGCTTACGGCGACGAACACATCATTTTTGATGATACGGGTTTTTCCGTCGGGCAGGGCGTTACGGCACTTGTGGGTGACAACGGCACAGGTAAGACGACATTGGCCCGCATTCTCACGGGACTCAATAAGGCTCAGGGGAACTTTTACATCGGCGACCAAAAAGTCGGCGACGAGGGATTGATGCCGTTTTCCGGACTGGTGCTTCAAAACGCCGATCATCAACTGCAGATGCGAACTGTCGCCGAAGAAGTCGAAGGAGCCATCGTGGCCGGTCGTGTCGGGGCGTCAAAAGCCAAGGGCTGGCGACGTTTGGCAGCCATGCGGCCGAGACCTGAAGACAGGGCTCGAGTTCAAGAAATTTTGACAAGCCTCAATCTATTGGCGCTGGCAGAGCGCCACCCGCAAAGTCTTTCCGGAGGCGAAAAGCAGCGTCTGGTGATTGCCTGCGCCGTTGCAAAAGATCCCGCCATTTTGATTTTGGATGAACCGACGAGCGGGTTGGACGGCGCCAATATGGCTGCCATTGCCCGCCTGATGCGCGAGCAGGCTGATGCGGGGCGCGCCGTGTTTTTGGTGACGCACGATCTGGAGCTTTTGGAATCGTGTGATCGGGCGTTGGTGATGACGGATCTGCAGAAGAAATGCGCCGGATAAAGATTTCGAAGAAACGGAAGTAAATTTCAATTCACATTTTTTTGAAAGGATAAAAACAATGACGATTGAATATCGCACCGCCACCGAAGAACAGAAGGCTGTGATTGAGGAGCTGCTTGCCGCGCCTTTTCCGGCTACGCTCGAGACGATTGCTGCCCGACTGGATCTGACGCCGCTTGCGGCCGCACAGATTCTCGGGCGCGACATGTGTTCGTTCGTGACGGGAGACGTCACTGAACGTTTTGACGAGGTATGGGCGAGCCTTGCACAATGGGAGCGTGCCACGCTTTTCATTCAGCACGGCGGACACGTGTTTGAAATCGAAGCCAAGCTTTCTGCGGGTAAGCGCGCCCAGGGGTACTACAACATTCTTCACAAGAACGCCGTGGTTGGCGGTCATTTGAAGTACGACGCCGTCGGAGCCATCGCCTTTGCCTCTATTCCCTTTATGAAACGCGAATCGCATTGCGTGATTTTCTTCGACAAGGAGGGTAAGGTTTCCTTCTCGGTGTATCTCGGACGCGAAAATCACCAAATCATTGAGTCCGTCAAGGCGGCCTTTTTCGCGAGCAAGGAAGCCTTTTGTGCTTAATCAAGGAAAAAACATGAGACCTCTGATTGTTGTCAGTTCGAAAACGGGTAATACCCGTGTGATTGCACGCGCACTGCAGGACGGCATCGGTCCCTGCGACTACGTTGAAGCCGCTCAGATGCCGAGTGATCTGAGAGCATACAACCCGATCGTACTTTGTTTCTGGTGCGACCGAGGCATGGCTCCCGAAGACACCAAAGCTGCCGCCGAACGGATCAAGGGTAAGGACATTGCCTGCTTTGCCACGATGGGAGGAGATCCGCAAAACCCGAAGGCCAAGGATTGGATGCATCGCACGAGTGTGGGGTTGGTCGAATCGGGCGAAGCCAACGAGCTAAAACTGGAATTTTTGTGCCGAGGCCGCATTGATCCGGAGCTTTTTGCTCGCATGACAGCCATGATGGGGGGCGAAGTGACGCCCGAGCGCGAGGCTCGGCGCAAGCAAAGCGAGACGCATCCGGACCGACTTGACGCTCTGGCGGCTGTCAAAGCTTATAAGGACGTGTTCAGCGCCTGAAAAGATGGCTTGACTCACGGATAAGAAGATGGGAGTCGCGTGTGGCTCCCATTTTTTTCTCGAGCGCGCGTAAATAGCACAAAATCGAGACGTTTGGGGCACTTGAAAATTACGGAATTCTTCGGAATTTTCGAGTCAACTCAAAGGCTTGCAAAAGCGAAAAAATGTTGTTCCCAATGTTTTGCAGCTTTTAAGGCCTCTGAGGATCGACTAGAAATGAGCGACAGACTCTCCGACTTTCCCGTCACATTTCATAACCGCCAATACGCACCGTTGATGGTCGGCGGCATGGGAGTCAATATTTCCAACGATACGCTCGCGCTTGCGGTGGAAAAACTAGGCGGAATCGCGCACTTGTCCGATGCTCTTTTGATGGACATCGCCGATAAGCAGTTTGGTACGAGCTTTTGTAAAGATAAGATTCATCGCTTCAAGAATCTCATCGACTCCTACGACAAGTCGGAAATCGTCTTTGATCTCGAACGTCTGGCTGAGTCCACGCGCCGCTACGTTTCGGATGTGATGCGCCGCAAGACCGGCCGCGGTCTGATTCTGATCAACTGCATGGAAAAGCTCACGATGAATGCGAGCACAGCTACGCTTAAGACGCGTCTGAATGCGGCCCTCGACGGCGGCATTGACGGCATCACGCTTTCGGCGGGCTTACATCTTTCCAGCATGAAGCTCATGCAGGACAATCCTCGCTTTCATGAAGCACTGATCGGCATCGTTGTTTCGAGTACGCGTGCGCTGCAGATTTTCATGAAGCGCGCTCAGGCCGTCGGCCGACTGCCCGACTACGTTGTGGTAGAAGGACCGCTCGCGGGCGGACACCTGGGCTTTGGCGATGACTGGGCCGAATACAACCTCGAAGATATCGTGCGCGATGTGGTGAAGTGGATCGGCGACAACGGCTTTGACATCCCCGTGTTTGCCGCAGGCGGCATCTTCTCCGGCGAAGACGCCGTGCATTTCGTGCGCGACGTGGGCGCCGCAGGCGTTCAGGTGGCAACGCGCTTTGCTGTGGCTCAGGAAAGCGGCCTGCCCGAAGCGGTCAAGCAACGCTATATCGACGCCACGGACGACGATGTGCAGGTCAATCACTTTTCCACGACGGGGTACCCGATGCGCATGTTGAAGGACTCTCCGGCCATCACGAGCGACATTCGCCCCAACTGCGAGGCCTACGGCTACCTGCTGCAAAAGGGCGAATGCTCCTATGTGAAGGAATGGTTCGCCCGTCACGGCAAGATTGACATTCAGCCCGTTCCCGAACACTCCAAGTGCTGTCTGTGCACGCACATGCGCAACTTCAAGGTGTGGACATGCGGCGCAAGCGTCTCGCGCCTGAAGAATGTCACCAAGCGCCGTCCCGATGGTTCCTGGCAGCTTCCCACCGCTGAGGAAGTATGGCGCGATTACGTCGAGACCGAATGCGTGCGTCAGCCCAAGGCGGCCTAATGCCTTGAAGCTTCAACTCGTGGCGTTGCGGATTTTCTGAGTCGACCAAAGTCGAATCGGGTATTATCTTTCGCACACTCCGGCGGATCGCTTTGTAGTTTCTGACTCCGAAGCCGAGTGGTTGATTCCTCTCGGCTTCTTTTGTTTTTTGTGCGGTCCGTGCATCCGATCAAAGAGGAATGTCTATGACGCGCAATGTTTTGTTATTGATCCTAGACGGCTGGGGAATTGGCGACGGCTCCAAGTCGGACGCCATCCGTGCCGGGCACCCTGTTTTTATCGAGGAGCTCACCCGCAGCAATCCTCACGCCGCTCTTCGCACCGATGGCGAGAATGTGGGCCTTCCCGAAGGCCAGATGGGTAACTCCGAGGTGGGGCATCTCAACATCGGTGCCGGCCGCGTGGTCTATCAGGATCTCGTCAAGATCAACCGTGCCTGCCGTGCGCAGGATTCGGAAGACCATTCTCTGGCTCAGAACACGGAAATACGCGCACTCATCAATCATGTGAAAAGCAAGGGGTGTGCACTGCACGTGATGGGGCTTTTCTCCGACGGCGGCGTGCATTCTTCGCTCGAACATCTCGAAGCGCTTCTGGCGCTTGCTAAGCGCGAAGGGATGGAAAAATGTTACGTGCATGCCTTCATGGACGGTCGTGACACGGATCCCAAGAGCGGCCTTGGCTTTGTGCGCCAGGTTGAAGAAAAGATGAAATCGGGTGCGCTGGCCGGGACGATCGCAAGTCTTATCGGTCGCTATTACGCCATGGATCGCGATAAGCGCTGGGAGCGCGTGCGCGAAGCTTATGAACTGTTGGTCAACGGTAAGGGAACCGCCTACAGCAACGCAGCGAATGCCGTGGCGACTTCCTATGACGAAGGCGTCACCGACGAATTCATGAAGGCTCATGTCCGCGTGGATGCCGAAGGCCATCCGATCGGTCGCATTCGCTCGGGCGACGCGGTCATTTTCATCAATTTCCGCAATGATCGTGCTAAAGAACTGACGACAGTGCTCACGCAGGCAGAGACCGAAGGAATGAAGCCGTTGGATCTGTTCTTTGCCACGATGACGCCCTACGATCCTACCTACACCGGCGTGCATGTGCTTTTCCCGAAAGAAAACGTGCCCGACACGATCGGCGAATGGGTTTCCAAGCAGGGGCTCAAGCAGTTGCGCATCGCCGAAACGGAAAAGTATGCGCATGTGACGTTCTTCTTGAACGGCGGTCGTGAGGCAGTCTTTGAAGGTGAAGAACGTATTCTGGTGCCGAGCCCCAGGGTGGCGACTTACGATCTGCAGCCTGAAATGAGTGCTTATGAGGTGGCCGACAAACTGGCGGCGGCTTTGGCTGAGCGCAAATACAACTTTGTATGTCTGAACTTTGCCAACGGTGATATGGTGGGACACACCGGTGTGTACGAGGCCATTATTAAGGCCGTGCACGCGGTCGACGATTGCGTGAAGACGGTCGTGCAGGCGGCCAAGACCGCCGGCTACGAGGTGGTGATCATTGCCGATCACGGCAATGCCGACAATGCCGTCAATGCAGACGGTTCGCCCAATACGGCCCACTCGCTCAATCCCGTGCCCATCGTTGTTGTGTCCGATCGCGTGGCATCGGTTCAAAACGGTGTGCTTGCCGACGTGGCGCCAACCGTGCTCTCGCTCATGGGCGTTGAACCGCCTGCCGCGATGACCGGCAAGAGTCTCATTGATTTCAAGGCCTGACGGCAAAAACTAGCGGACAAACAATGTTTCGGGCGCCTTTCCCGCTGAGGGAACGGCGCCCGAAATGCGTCAGAGCAACGGACTGAGCAGATAGGAGAGGCCTTCGAGGAAACGCTGCCCAATGTGGCGGCGGTGCCACCGTACCGGATCGATCGGCACGGATTTTGCTTCGTAGTGCCGATGCAGAGCAGTCATGTCGGCGACAAACTTCGGGTCGAAAATCAGCAGCATCATTTCGAAATTCAGGTGCAGGCTGCGCTTGTCCAGATTGACGGTGCCAAAAAGGCTGAACGTGTCGTCAACCGTGATTGCTTTGGTGTGCAAAAGACCGTCTGTGAAAAAGGAAATCTTCACGCCCGCGTTCATCAGGTCACTGAAGTATCGGCGGCTCGCCCAGCGCACAAACTGCGAATCAGGTTTGCTCGGGATGCACAGACGCACATCGACCCCGCGCATGGCGGCATTTTGAAGCGCAAGGATCAGCGTTTCGCCCGGAATGAAATAGGGCGTTGTGAGATAGATGCGCTCGCGCGCACAGCTGATGGCTTCCAAAATCAGGCGTTGGTTGGCGTCGTCAACCGTGGTAGGACCGGAAGGAACGACAGTCACGCAGGCTGAACCCACAGCGGGAACGGGAGCAATCTTCTCCAGTGAGATACGCTCGCCTTCAATGTCAGGCTGCAGTGCCCAGTCAAAGAGAAAGACCTGATTGAGGTCGCGCACCGCAGTGCCTTCGACGCGCACCATCGCATCGACCCATTCGCCGATGCCTTCGGTTGCGTTGAAGATGTTGGGATCAATGAGATTGAGGCTTCCCGTGTAGCCGAGGCGATCATCGATGATGACCGTCTTTCTGTGCAGGCGCAGGTCGGCGCGGCCCTTGGTGATCGGAAAAAGACTCACCGGCAATGCACGGGAAACGTGTACGCCTGCAGCGAGCATCTTGGAGGGCCAAGAACTGCGAAGCCAGGCGCGGGCTCCGATGTCGTCGACGAGGATGCGGCATTCGCAGCCGCGCTCTGCGGCGTGGATGATGGCCTGAGCGACTCTGTCGCACCATCCGCCGACGCCCCAGATATAGAACTCCATGGAAACGGATTTCCGAGCGTTGTTGACGTCGTACTCAATGCGGGAAAGTGCTTCGACGGAGTCGGAAATCAATTCCAGGCGTGAGCCGCAGCTCATCGGCAGGTCGCCCAGACGCTCGGCCAGACGTGTGAGTCCCTTATGGCGCTGGCCGTGCGGCATCGTGGGAAGCGTGCCTGAGATGGCATAACCCTCATCGGTCACCTCTTCCCAGTGTTCGAGCAAATGGCGCAGTCTCAAGGCTCGCCAACGGCCGATGGGGCGTTCGCCGAGCCAGACGTAGAGGATGAAGCCGATGTAGGGCAAGATTGTGACGAGCAGAATCCAGGCAAACGAACTGCCGGGCGGATGCCGCGTCAGGATCACGCGCAAAATGACGCTGGCCGTAAGGACGAATTGCAATAAAACGGCCGCTGCCCCCGCCAGGGTTACCCAGAAGTCTTGATTGATCAAACTTTCGAGCACGACCGTCGTCCTTCGGTTTAGTTCTTAGCGCAGGACTGTGCCTTTTGCGTGAGGAATTCCCAACGTTCGTAGGCGGTTTCGATTTCCTGCGTGAGCGCTTCCGATCGGGCCGTTACGGCTTGCTGTTCGGAAACGGGAAGCCTGAAGAAATCGGCCGAACTCATCTTCTGCATGAGTACTTCCTGCTCAGACTCCAATGCTTCAATGGTTTCGGGAAGCGTTTCAAGTTCCTTGTTTTCCTTCCAGCTCATGCGTTCGGCGCGTTGACGAACGGGTTTCTTTGCGGCGGGCTTATCCGGTACTGCTCCGGTTTCGGGAGTTTCAATTGCGGGCCGCTGACGCACCCAGTCCTCGTAGCCGCCGGCAAATTCCATCCAGCGTCCGTCGGGCGCAAGATAGTTGACCGGAGCGAGCACCTGCGTGACGACGCTGTCGAGAAAGCGGCGGTCGTGGCTCACCAGAATCACGGTGCCGGGGTAGTTTTCAAGCGTCTCTTCAAGGAGTTCGAGCGAGTCGATGTCCAGATCGTTGGTGGGTTCGTCGAGCACCAGAAGGTTGGCAGGCAGAGCAAAAAGACGCGCGAGCAGGAGGCGATTGCGCTCACCGCCCGAAAGGTTGGCAACCGGAACTTCCGCGCGATGCGGAGCAAACAGGAAGTCACCGAGATAGCTCATGACATGCTTTTTTACGCCGGCGATTTCAATCCATTCGCTGCCGGGACTCACGGTTTCGGCCACAGTCTTGGTGTCGTCGAGCTGTTCGCGCAACTGATCGAAATAGGCGATTTTCAGATTGGTGCCGAGTCGCACACTGCCTTCGTCAGGTTCGAGTTTTCCCAAAAGCAGCTTGATGAGTGTTGACTTGCCTGCACCGTTGGGGCCGACCAGGCCGAGCTTGTCGCCGCGCAGCAGACGAAAATTCAGATCCTTGACGACGGTTTTGTCGCCGAAGACTTTGCTCAAAGACGTGACTTCGGCCACCAGTTTTCCGCTTCGCTCGCCTGCGTCCACTGTCATGGACACGCGTCCCATACGCTCGCGGCGAGCGGCGCGTTCGCGACGCAGGGCTTCCAGACGGCGCACACGGCCTTCATTGCGGGTGCGGCGTGCTTCGATACCCTTGCGAATCCAAACTTCTTCCTGTGCCCAGAACTTGTCAAAACGCCGGTTGGCAATGGCTTCAGCATTAAGTTCTTCGTTTTTGCGGGCTTCGTAGGCCGCAAAATTGCCCGGATAGCTGCGCAGGATACCTCGATCGAGTTCGAGAATGCGTGTGCAAACCGTATCCAGGAAAGCACGATCGTGCGTCACCACAATGAGCGAACGGTTGTTGCGGTACTCCTGCGTGAGAATGCCTTCGAGAATTTCGATGGTTTCAACGTCAAGATGATTTGTCGGTTCATCAAGGAGCAGCAAATCGGGCTTGAGGCTGAGCGCCAAGGCAAGCGCCGCTTTTTTCTTTTCACCGCCCGAAGCGGCCTGAGGGTTTTGCTCACTTGCCGTACGAAGACGATGCAAATATTCATCGAGACGAGCGATGGCTGCCCACTTTTCACGTTCGTCGGCAATGTCTTCAAAACGGCCGCGTGCGAGAAGACTTTCTCGCAGAGTGTCGGCTTCGGGAAGGTTCGGTTCCTGTTCGAGATAAACCGAAACCAGACCGTCTTGACGCGTCAAAATGCCGTCGTCCAGTTTGTCGCGACCGGCAAGAACATGCATCAGAGAACTTTTGCCGGTGCCGTTGCGGCCGATGAGGCCAACGCGTTCACCGGCATCGAGCTGCATTTGGGCTCGGTCCAGTAGGGGCAGGTCGCCCCAAGCAAGCTGCGCGTCTGCAATCGTAATAAAAGGCATGGTGGCTTAGGGAGCAGGCGTGGTTGTCGTTTCCGTGGTTGTGGCTTCAAGAGTATCGTCGAGTTCTTCAGGGGTTTCTGCCGAAGATTTCGCCGGTGTGTTTTGCATTTGTTGCAGGAGTTCGGGCTCTAGTTCCGGGTCGTTGGGCGCTAGCGTTCCTGCTTCCTGTGCAGCACGTTCGGCTTCGCGCGTCAGACGCTCCAACGAGCGGCTTTGGGCTCGCAGACGCTTGCTTTGACGCAGAACTTCAAATTCCACCAGGTCTTCTTCGCTAACCGGCTTGACGACACCGCCCTGAATCATGGCGGTCTGAGCACGGCGATCCACAACCGGCGTGAAATTGAGGTTGTAGGTGAGCGTACCAAGAAGTCCTTTGATCTGAGCCGAGGAAATGCCGTGAGCTACAGACTGCGACAGAGCATAGGCATCGGCGCCGAGCGCAAAGAGTCGCTTGTCAAATGTTGTTTCAGGCACCGGAACCTGATATGTCTGTTCGAATTCTTCGGGGTTGAAGTTCAGAATCAGCGGCGCGTCTACAAGGCCGACTTGCAGCAGATCGTATGTCATGGCGCGGGCGGCCGAATCGGTGGCGGTCTCTCCGGGGTTTGTGAGCGATGTGGCCCACACGCGCGTGCGGATGGGCAGACGAGAGCGCACAAGTGACGCGTTTTTGGCGTCCATGGCGAGGAACGCGGCATAGTAGGGCGGCTCGGAGAGCGCCACGCGGGCGCGCTTTGCCGCCTGCAGACGACGGATGCGAATCTGCTGCTGACGCCAACCGACTGGGTCGGCTTCCTGATCGATCAGCACTTCGTCGAATTCGTCGGTATTGAGTTTTTCGACGACCAGTTCGAAGAACTTGCGCAGGCGCGTGAATTCATTGAGGTCGACCGTCAGTCGATCGGGCGTAAAGCCCATGCGGATCAGTTCTTGCTCGAAGGCTTGAGAAACGCGCTTTTCAAGCGGTGTGTCGTGGTCGATCAGCAGTACCTTGGGCTTTTCGCCTGCTTCCGTGGTTTCCGGCAGGGAGGCTACGCCGAGACGAGCGACGTATTCGGCGTCATGCTCCATGGACATGCCGAGCATGAGCATGTTGCGCGGGAACTGCAGCGGTTTGCGGTTGTAGAAGGGCAATTCAATTTCGTCGGCAAGCACCAACCCCGGCACCTTGGTTTTATTGGAAATGCGGCCGCCGGTCGGCTGATTGTCTGCGGCTTCCTTTTCGGACAAGGCAGCTTCAAGCGGACGTTCTTCGGCGGCTTCGAGTGCCGCGGCGTTTTTCTGTGCTTCACGCAAACGCCGCTCGGCGAAAATTTCGTCCTGCGTCATCGGTGTGAGCTCGTCGAGTTCGATTTCGTTGAGCGTCACCAGGGGAAGCGGCAGGTAGTTGAGCTTGGCAATCTCGGAAATGGCGGTACGATCAAGCGGACCGACGGCCACCTGAGCGCCCGCACGTGCCGCAGCTTTGAGCTGATCAACGGCCGAACCATTGGAACCTGGACGCACCAGCAGGACTTCGGCAGGATGCTCTGATGCATAATTGGCTGCCAGAAGGCCTAAGAGAGCCGTCTGTGAGGGACCTTCCAGAGGAGAATCAGCGGCCGGTAGCAAAAACGCCATGCGCATGCTGTACTCTTGAGGCTCGCCGGAGAGCTCTTCGGAGGTCGCACTGTTAACCGCAAGTGGAGTTTCCGACGTCTGGCCGGATTCCTCGGAAGATGAAGTCGGGACAGCGTTGGAAGACAGTGCGTCAACAGATGAGGCGGCAGGGGCGGTCGCAGCGGGCTGAGCCTGCTGCTGAGCTGCTTCAGCGGCTTCGGCAGCTGAAACGGTTCCGAGAGCGGCTTCAAGCTCGCTGTTGACAGCAGCGGCTGGTGCGGTTTCGACAGCGCTCATGGCCGGGGTTGTTTCTTGAGCCGCAGCAGCACAAGTCAGTAACGAAAAAGCGCAAAAAAGACCAGCAACGGCAGGATTTTTCACGATGCAGTTCACTTCAGATATTGATGAAACAGGACAAGGGACACGATCGTCGCAGTTTGCGGCAGACCCCCTAATGCAGAGCGCACAGACGGCGCAGCAGACCTTTCCGCAGTCAGCGCTCTATATTGTAGGGCTTCCGATCGGGAATGCGGCAGACATTACCCTGCGCGCGCTTTGGGTGTTGGACATCTGTGACCGTGTGGCCTGTGAGGATACCCGGGAAACTCGAAAACTTCTGGATCGCTACGGGATTTCCACGCCGACGATCAGTGTGCATGAGCATAACGAACGTTCGGCATCGCAAAAAATCATTGACTATCTTGCCAAGGGTGAACGCATCGCTCTTGTGACGGATGCGGGTACTCCGGCCGTGAGTGATCCCGGAGCAAAAGCGGTTCAAAGCGTTCGCGAAGCGGGCTTCCGTGTGGTGCCGGTACCGGGCGCGAGCGCGGTTGTGACGGCGCTCTCGGCAAGCGGCTTGGATTCATACAGCTTTACGTTTGCCGGCTTTGTGCCGCCTTCCGGCAAGGCTCGCCGAACGGCACTTTCCAAATTGGCGCAAAAAGAAGAGGCGTTCGTACTTTACGAGGCTCCACACCGTATTTGCGATCTTCTCAAGGACTTGGCTGATGTGCTTCATGCCGGACGCCGAGTTGTGGTCGCCCGCGAACTGACCAAAAAGTTCGAAACTTTCGATGCGATGACGGCGTCCGATTTGCCCGATTGGGCGCAGGCTCACGATCCGCGTGGCGAATATGCCGTGGTTGTGGATATGCAGGACAAGAGTGAGGAAGGGCTTGACGCCAAGGACCTCAAATGGCTGCGAGCCATTGCGGAAGAAATGCCCAAGAGCAGAGCGGCGGCTTTGGCCGCGAAGGTTACCGGTATGAAGCGGGATGCGATCTATCAGATGCTCAACGCCGAAAATTCAGAGTGAAAACTGAAAACAAAGTCCTTTTCAGTTCATTTTGAACTATTTGCAAACCGTTGAATAAAAAACAAAAACAATTCCTGTTGTAGAAATTTGTGAGAGCCTACCGTGGATCTTTTTGAGTTAAAGATCAGTTCAGGAGGTACCTTATACGGGCAATGTGCTTTATGCCGGAGATACGGTACGATCATTCGGCAATGGTTGCTTTGCTGTTCCGTTTGTTTTGATGTGGAGTGATTGCTGGAGAAAATTCAGCCCGGCGCAAAGGGCAACCGGGCTGAGGTGATGGCAATTCGGTCAGAGACCGAGCTCTTTGGCGCGCGGTTTTTCTCCGCGACCGCTTAGTGCCCAGTCGAAGATGGAATCGGGAAGGATTTTCAGGAGACGTGCCACCCAGGCCATCTGCCAGGGAATCACACGATAGGAATCCTTGTCGAGAATCGCCTTAACAGCGCGCTCGGCAAACTCTTCCGGTTCCAAAATGAAGGGCATTTTGTACGGGTTCTTTGCAACGAGCGGGGTGCGCACGAAACCCGGGCAGATCGTTGTGACGGAAATGCCGTACTTGCGCACGTCGTTGCGCAAACTTTCCAGATAGCTGATCACGGCAGCCTTGCTGGAACAATAAGCTTCGCTGCCGGGAAGACCGCGGATGCCGCCCACGGAACCGATGCCGGCAAACTGGCCGCCGCCGCGCTTACTCATCGGTTCGATGAAGGGGTGGAAAGTTGCGGCCATTGCAAAGACGTTCGTGCGGTAGACCTTTTCAAGGATGTCCAGGTCTTCTTCGTATTCCGTTTTGACGCCGATCGAAATGCCGGCATTGGCAAGCACGATGTCCACGGGCGCTTTGCCGTCGAAGTCTCGAGCCGCAGCAAAGAGAGCAGCTCGGTCGGTAACGTCGAGCGCATAGGTGGTGTGCGCCTGAGCGTTGTGCATGCCCGAAAGCACGGCGTCAAGCTTTTCCTGACTACGACCGACAAGCCCCAGCTGAGCGCCCATGGCGTCGAACTTCTTGGCCATCGCAGCGCCGATGCCGCTGGAAGCCCCCGTGATGAAAACGCGCATTATTTTTCCTGACGGATTTTGTTGATGAGCCACTGCACGGTGTCGACCGTACCCTGACGCGTACCGACGAGATGCGGAGCAGTGATATAACGGCCGGCAACGCCTACGCAAGGCGTGGAGTCCACACCGTAGTTCTTCCAGGTGCGGGTGGCTTGGCGAGCTTTGCTCACAACGGAGAAGCTACCGAGCGTCTGACGGAACTTGTTCTGATCGAGCCCATGCTCTCCGACCCACTGCAGAACATCCTTTTCGATGTCGGCTGCCGAGCTCCAGTCGTGAGAGCCGCGGATCACCCAGGTCCAGAATTCCATATGCAGATCGCCCATGCGGCCGAGCGCTTCAAAGGCGTAGTAGGTATGCGGGAAGATGGCGAGATCGTCGTTCCAAGCCACGGGAACGGGCACAACTTTCACTTCCGGATTGCCCTTGACGGACTCGATGAACTTTTCCATGACCGGCGCAAAGGTCAGACAGTGCGGGCAGGTGTAGGCGAAGAAGTCATGAATGACGATCGGCTTTTTGGGGAATTCCAGAGGAGGACGCACCTCGATGTAGTCTTTGCCGAGAACGGGATCCGGAGCGGCAGCGAAAAGCGAACCGGAAAAGCTGGACGCGCCAACGGCGGCGGCAGAAGAAATCAGGAGTCGGCGAGAAATCATGGTCGATAGTCCTTGTCTCTTACGAAAATTTAGTTGGGTTGATGCATGACGGTACCCTGAATACCGTTGTCGGCCAGGGTCTGTCGAATTTCTTCAGCAGCCGTTTCGTTGTCAAAGGGGCCGAGGCGAACGCGATAGACACGCTTGCCGGCTTCACGACGGTACTCGATTTGAGCGTCGTTGCCTGTAAAGGCAATCTGGCCGCGCACTTTTTCGGCATCCGGCAACTCGGAGAAGGTGCCAGCAGTAACCCAGTAGCGATCGGTTGCAATGACTTCGGTAGCATCATTGTTGCCTGCCGTAACGGATGCAACCTGACTTTCGGTTTGTTCGCTGCCTTGGCCGGAGGCATAAAGCTTTTTGTTCGGATCAATGGTCTTGCCGTCAAGAAGCTTTTCATCAACCGAGGTGCTCACCTGCTGAATCTTGTTGACGAACGGAATCGGAGCATTCGAAATAAAGATGAAAACGGCAGCCGCAAGGATGAGTGCCGTTACGACGCCCATCGTAAAGGACCAGAAAAGCGCTGCCCCGGAATATTTACGCATCGTCATCTTTGTTCCGTTTTCTTTACATACGTTCGGGAGCGGATACGCCGAGCACTTCCAGGCCATTGGCAAGGACGCGGCGCGCCGCCATGCACAAGGCCAAGCGCGCGTTGCGTTCGGCTTCGTTGTCGACGAGCACGCGTTCGGCGTTGTAGAACGCGTGGAAGTCGGCGGCAAGTTCCTTCAGGTAGACGCAAATGAGGTGCGGAGCTAGATCACGGGCCGCAACGGCGAGCGTTTCGCCGTAACCGGCAAACTTGGCAGCCAAAGCGGTGGCGGCCGTGCCGGTCAGGCTCGACAGATTGAACTCTGCGGCTTCGGCTTCGGCCGGAATGGCAAAGCCCTTTTCCTGAGCCTGGCGCAGGACCGAGCAGATGCGGGCGTGCGCGTACTGCAGATAGTAGACCGGGTTTTCGTCGGACTTTGAGCAGGCCAAGTTGATGTCGAACACGAATTCGGCATCGGACTTGCGCGAAACGAGGAAGAAGCGGGCGGCGTCGCGACCGACCCAGTCGACGAGGTCGCGCAGCGTGACGTAGGTGCCAGCGCGCTTGCTCATCTTGACTTCCTGACCGTCTTTGACCACCAACAGCATCTTGTGCAGAAGGTACTCGGGGAAGGTCTTGGGAATGCTGATGCCGAGCGTCTTCGAGGCGGCCTGTAAGCCGATGCGTACGCGAGCTACGGTACCGTGGTGGTCCGACCCCTGAATGTTGATGGCGCGGTCAAAACCGCGTTCGAATTTGGCGAGGTGATAGGCAACGTCCGGCACGAAGTAGGTGTAGTAACCGTCCTTCTTGCGCATCACGCGGTCCTTGTCGTCCTTGAAGTCCTTGAAAGCTTCATCGGTAGTGCGCAGCCACAGGGCACCGTCTGCTTCATAGGTAAAGCCCGCCTGTACCATGGCGTCGACTGCCTTCTGAACGCGACCGTCCGTATAAAGCGAACTCTCAAGATAGAAGTTGTCGAAGGCTACGCCAAGTTGCTTTAAGTCTGCATCCTGTTCGTTGCGCAGGTAAGCCACAGAGTAGCGGCGGATGCATTCGAGATCAGCCGTATCGCCCATGCTCTCGATTGTTTCACCTGTGGTCGTGACGACAGGCTTTTTGGCGCAGTAGTCGCGGGCGATGTCAACGATATAGTCGCCGTGATAACCGTTTTCGGGGAAAGCTTCGGCGGTCTGTTCGCCTGCAAGCTCCTTAGCGCGGGCCTGAACGGAAATCGTGAGATTATGAATCTGAACGCCGGCGTCGTTGTAGTAGAACTCGCGCATCACGCGGTAGCCCTGCGTGGCCATGATGCGGGAGAGCACGTCGCCTAGAGCCCCCTGACGAGCGTGCCCCAGATGCAGCGGCCCGGTGGGGTTGGCCGAGACGTACTCGAGAAGCACGCTCTTGCCTTCAAAAGCTTTGCTAGTGCCGTAGGAGGAACCCTGACGCAGCACATCGCGCACGGAACGCACCTTGGCTTCCTGTGAGAAACGGAAATTGATAAAGCCGGGGCCGGCAATTTCAACGTCGGAGAGGATGTCGCTGAAAGCGGCGTCCTGCTTCATGGCTTCGACCAGAGCCGCGGCGAGTTCACGGGGGTTCTTACCGGCTTTCTTGGCGCATTGCAGTGCGATGGTACTGGCAAGATCACCGTGGCCGGCCTGCTTGGGGCGTTCAAGGCGGATGGGTTCCTGGGAAAGACCGCAAGCGGACAAGGCACGGGTCAGAAGTTCAGTGAGAGCCTGTTTCTGGTCTTCGATCATTTTTTCGTCTTCGTTGAAATGAAGCGGGTGAGGGCCTGTTTGGAAAGGTCGGCCGCAGACATGACAAAGAGGCGGTCGAATCGACCGCCTATCTGTCTGAGATGTTCCTGAATTTTACGCGAGGCGCTTGTCGCGGGAAATCGTTGCGTAAGCAGAATGGTTATGAATTGATTCAAAGTTTTCGGCTTCTGCGCGGTACCAAAGTACGCGCTCATCAGCGTTGAGCTGCTTGCAGACGTCGCGGATGATGTCCTCGACGAACTTCGGATGGTCGTACGCAAATTCAGTTACGTATTTTTCGTCGTTGCGCTTTAAGCGACTCCATAATTCGCACGAAGCCGACGTTTCGGCAAAGCGGATCTGCTCTTCGAGCGAAATGGGTTCGGACAGTTCCAGCGCCACAACAATGTGAGAGCGCTGATTGTGGGCGCCGTAGTCGCTGATTTCGCGGCTGCAGGGGCACAGACTCGTGACTGGAACGGTGACCTCCTGAATGACGCGTGTCTTTCCGCCGACTCGTTCGGCCAGGAAGCGTACGTCGTAGTTCATGAGGCTCTTCAATTTGGACATGGGGCTCGTCTTGGTGACGAAGAACGGGCAGGAAATTTCGATGTAGCCCTCTTCAGCTTCCAGAAGCGTGAGCATTTTTTCGAGCGTTTCACGCATCATGTCGCTTGAAAGCGGAGCATGGTTGTCGGCAATGAGCGAAACGAAGCGCGACATATGCGTGCCACGCTTGTCGGCAGGAAGTCCCACGCACATGCACACATTGGCGACGGTGGGCTGGGCGCCCTTGACGCTTTGCACCTGCAGGGGGACAGTAAGGCCGCGGATGCCGACGCGGTCGATCGGAATATTGCGCCCGTCCATCAAATTTTGAACGTCGGGCAGGGCATTGCTGGTCTTATCCATATCAATAACAGTCAAGTGCGATCCCGTCGTGCGTTCTTATTGTTATTTCACGGTGTTCGGAGCGCCAGCCAGGGCCTCAAGTAAGACAGCGAAGAAGGCGGGCCGGAATGGGCGGCGATAGACGCACGGCGACACAAACCGAGAGGTCTGTCGGATCATGAAATTTCGTTGGAGAGCGAATAATAATGGATTTGTGAAGAACATATGACAAAAGTCGTGCCTTTACCAACTGTTCATCAACGAAGACAATCAGCAAGTACTGGAAAAAGCTATGGCACGTCTCCATATAAAGAATAGACAGCCGAAACAAACGGTTGCCAACTGCGATAGAAACATACGCACTTGCCAGGTGTGCATCGGTACACTGAGCGCACACCTTAAAGCACCTCTACAGAACAAGGAACTGCGAGCATGGCTCTCTACATCAACGGCCGCCCC
>OGDX01000253.1_pt1 | contig 43750 bp, 39 predicted proteins | sample 1570461 | NCBI WGS metagenome assembly OGDX01 (sample SAMEA2582172, study PRJEB24529) | metagenome
AAATCTGTCGCTCCCTTGTAGAACACCCTGTCCGGTGTGATTATTTCTATGTCAAAAATGTTATCTGCCATGAAATCACCTCACATTACTACATCTTGGCACGGACTTCATCTATGCTTCCAACGTTTAAGAAATAGCTCTCCGGTACATCATCATGCTTTCCTTCGAGTATCTCCTTAAAGCCTCTGATGGTCTCGGCGATAGGCACATATTTGCCCTCGAGTCCTGTAAACTGTCCTGCTACGAAGAACGGCTGTGACAGGAAACGCTGCACCTTACGTGCACGGCTTACTACGAGCTTGTCCTCCTCTGAGAGCTCATCCATACCGAGGATTGCGATGATATCCTGCAGCTCCTTGTACTTCTGGAGTATCTCCTGGACAGCGTGTGCCACCTCAAAATGCTCCTGTCCCACGATACGCGGATCAAGGATACGCGATGTGGATGCCAGCGGGTCTACAGCCGGATAAATACCAAGCTCTGCGATAGAACGCTCAAGGACTGTCGTGGCATCGAGATGTGCGAAGGTAGTCGCCGGTGCCGGGTCTGTAAGGTCATCTGCAGGCACATATACGGCCTGAACAGATGTAATTGAACCGTTCTTTGTTGATGTGATACGCTCCTGAAGAGCTCCCATCTCTGTCTGCAGTGTCGGCTGGTAGCCAACGGCTGAAGGCATACGTCCTAAAAGTGCTGATACCTCTGAACCTGCCTGTGTGAAACGGAAGATATTGTCCACAAAGAGAAGCACATCCTTGCCGCCTCTGTCACGGAAATACTCTGCCATTGTAAGTCCTGCCAGGGCAACTCTCATACGTGCTCCGGGTGGCTCGTTCATCTGTCCGAACACCATGGTGGTCTTGTCGATAACACCTGACTCCTTCATCTCGTAGTACAGGTCATTTCCCTCTCGTGTACGCTCTCCTACACCGGTAAATACTGAGTATCCACCATGCTGTGTAGCGATGTTGTGGATAAGCTCCTGGATGAGCACCGTCTTTCCTACTCCGGCACCTCCGAAGAGTCCGATTTTTCCACCCTTCTGGTATGGGCAGAGCAAATCTACAACCTTTATTCCTGTCTCAAGCATCTCCTGCGATGTAGCCTGCTCCTCAAAGCTAGGCGCAGGTCTGTGGATTGCCCATTTCTCCTCTGTCTGTGGAGGCTCAACCTCATCGATAGGCTCTCCGAGCACATTGAACATTCTTCCAAGTGTATTCTCCCCCACCGGCACAGAAATAGGTGCTCCTGTTGCGATAGCGTCCATGCCGCGGACGAGACCATCAGTAGGTCCCATGGCGATACATCTGACTGTATCGTCGCCCAGATGCTGTGCAACCTCAACGACCAGCTTTCCGCCGTTTTTCAGCGGTACCTCGACTGCATCGTTTATCTCAGGCAGATTACCCTCTGAAAACTTGATATCCAGAACGGCACTGATAACCTGTATGATTTTACCTACATTTTTATCTGCCATTTATAGTTTCTCCTTCTTTTTTAATTCATATGATACACTCGCCTTTTTGGCCATTCACAGACACACATGCCTGCCTTCCCATGACCGGATATGCATGTATCACTCTATCGCATTAGCTCCTGCAATTATCTCAGTAAGCTCCTGCGTGATTGAGCCCTGACGCGCTCTGTTATATTTCAATGTCAGATCACTGATCATATCCTCTGCATTGCTCGTAGCAGAATCCATCGCCTGCATTCTGGCTCCGTTTTCACTGGCAAATGACTCCACCAGTGCTCCGTAAAACAGGCTTGTCACATATTTTGGAATAATAAGCTCCAAAGCCTCCTCCGGATTCGGTTCAAAATTCATGAGAATATTGGAGTCCTCTTTCTCATCGGCCCCACTCTCATCCAGCTCCACCGGCAATAGCTTTATGAGCTTCGCCTCCTGTGTAACTGTGTTTTTGAAATGGGTATATGCGAGATAAATCTCCCCAACCTGACCGTCTGTAAATGCCTTTAACACTCTTTTGCAAAGTGCCGCAGCATCCTCGTAGGTCGGGTCCTCCATCATCTCCGATGCACTCTCAACTATATGATAGCCCTTTGACGTAAGCAGCTCCTCGCCCTTTGCTCCCACAGCGTATATGTCGAGTTCTTCTTTTTTGAAGTCTCCGTGTGTGATGAGCTTTACTATATTGCTGTTGTATCCGCCTGCCAGTCCGCGGTTTGATGTCAAAACAACTACCGCCTTCCTTGGCGAATCACCGGCCTTTAGGTATGGGTGCTCCAGATTGCCGCTCTTTGCAAGCATCGAGCTTACTGTCCTGTACATATAGTTGAAATACGGATCTGTTGCCTCCGCATGTGCTCTCGCCTTTTGCAGCTTGACGGTAGAAACGAGCTTCATGGCCTTTGTGATCTGCTGAGTACTTGTAATACTGCTTTTTCTGCGCTTTATGTCTCGCATCGAAGCCATTTTACCACCTGCCTTCTACTAATATCCAACCGTCTAACGGAACTGCTTTTTGCATTCCTCGATTGCCTTTATAAGTGCCTGCTCCGTATCGTCGTCCATCACCTTTTTCTCCCTGATTGCTTCAGGAATCTCAGGATATCTGGTATCAATGAAATCAAACAGCTCTGCCTCAAATCTTAAAATATCCTCGATTTTGATATCGATAAGATACTTCTTTGTCGCAGCGTATATTATGATAACCTGCTTCTCTACAGGCATCGGCTTGTACTGCGGCTGCTTTAAAATCTCCTTGATTCGTGCTCCCTGTGCTAGCTGCTCTGCTGTGCTTGCATCAAGCTCTGAGCCAAACTGTGAGAACGCTGCAAGCTCTCTGTACTGAGCCAGCTCTACTCGGATAGGTGCTGCAATCTTTTTCATTGCCTTTATCTGTGCCGAGCCTCCAACTCGTGAAACTGAAAGTCCGGCATTTATGGCAGGTCTGAAGCCCGCGTTGAACATCTCTGTCTCGAGATATATCTGACCGTCTGTGATTGAGATAACATTGGTCGGGATATATGCCGATACATCACCCGCCTGTGTCTCAATGATAGGAAGGGCTGTGAGTGAGCCTCCGCCCAGCTTGTCTGACAGTCTCGCTGCTCTCTCCAGAAGCCTTGAATGGAGATAGAAAACATCTCCCGGATAAGCCTCTCGTCCGGGCGCTCTCTTTAAAAGGAGAGAAAGTGTACGGTATGCTGCTGCATGCTTACTCAGATCATCGTAAACTATGAGCACATCCTGTCCGTTTTCCATCCATTCCTCACCTATAGCGCAGCCTGAGTATGGTGCGATATACTGTAACGGTGCAAGCTCTGATGCTGTCGCAGCCACTACTGTCGTGTAGCTCATGGCTCCGAACTCCTCGAGCTCATTTACTATGGATGCAACCGTAGAAGCCTTCTGACCGATGGCTACATAGATACATTTCACACCCTGTCCCTTCTGGTTGATTATGGTATCTATCGCGATAGCCGTCTTTCCGGTCTGTCTGTCTCCGATAATAAGCTCTCTTTGTCCTCGTCCGATAGGAACCATTGAGTCAATAGCCTTTATACCTGTCTGAAGCGGTGTATCTACTGACTTTCTCGAGATAACTCCCGATGCTACTCTCTCTATCTGACGATATTTGTCCGACTGGATAGGTCCCTTTCCGTCGATTGGCTGTCCGAGCGCATTTACTACTCGGCCGAGCATCGCATCGCCTACCGGCACCTCTACCACTCGTCCTGTGGTCTTAACTGTATCTCCCTCGTTGATATTGCGCTGCTGTCCAAGTAAAACAGCACCGACATTGTCCTCCTCGAGGTTTAATACCATTCCATATACTTCCCCTGGAAATTCCAAAAGCTCTCCCTGCATCGCATTCTCAAGACCATGAATACGTGCGATTCCGTCTGCCACCTGAATGACTGTTCCTACATCAGCGACTTCGAGCTGGGAAGCGTATCTTTTAATCTGCTCCTTTATTACTGAGCTGATTTCTTCCGGCTTTAGATTCATGGAGCGCATTCACCTACTTTCAATTGTATTTTTGTCAAATCGCGGGTGAGTCTTTCTAATCTGCTGCTGACAGATGAATCCACCACTCTGTCCCCGATTCTGATTTTCATACCGCCTATGAGCGCGGTATCCACCTCAAAATGCATCTCAAATTTCACGTATTTTGTCGTGTCAAGAAGTCGTTTCTCCACAGCAAGCTTCTGCTCCTTTGACAGCTCAAATGCAGATGTGACGTATGCTGTTCCGATATTTTGGTACTCCTTGACTCTGTCAAGAAAGTAGTCGAAAACTAAGGTAAGCTCTTTGTAATGATTCTTTTCTATAATCATCCTCATAAGTCCTACCAGCTCCGCTGAAACTCTTCCCCCAAATATTTCTTCGATGATTCTGACCTTTTCTTCTTTATCAATCTGCGGATGATCCATCAGCTTTGAGAGGTCATCATTTGCAGCAATGATTTCCTTTACTGCTGTTACCTCGTCAGACAGGCTGGATAGCCTGTTGTCCTCAAGGGCAGCCTCAAACAATGCATCACCGTATACCTTAGATACTAGCTTAGCCATGTTGATTCTCCCATTTCCTTAAGTGTCTCTTCAACGAGTGTATCCTGAATGTCTGTGGTGATCGAAGCTGCGACAGCCTTTTGTGCCATAAGCGATGCTATCTGTATCATCTCCTGCTTCATATCATCCATGGCATGCTTCTTCTCAAGCTCTGCCTCTTCTCTGGCTCTCTTTATGATGCGTGAAGCCTCTTCCTTTGCATCATCCACAATCTTGTTCTGGTTTTTAAGCGCCTTCTGTCTCGCCTCTGTGAGAATAGCTTCGGCCTCTTTATCAATATCCTTAAGCTTTCCCTCGTACTCTGCCTTTAGTGCTGCGGCACTTTCCTTGTCAGCAATAGCTGTGTTTATATCGCTTTCTATCCTGTCCTGCCTGTCCTTTAACAGCTTCCTTGCAGGGTTGAAAAGCAGATACGACATCAGCATGAAAAGGAAAAATACTGCAACTGCCAAAAGTACCGTATCAAAGAGCAACTGCGCATCCAGATTAAACAAAAATGTATATCCCTGTGCTAACAACTTTTACTCTCCTTTCCGTTGGCTGTATCGCCGCACGGTAATCCTCTGCGGCAAACCGTAATATACTATCCGAGCGGATGAACGAAAAGTAAAAGTAATGCAACAACGAGACCATAAAGACCTGTTGTCTCTGCAACCGCCTGTCCTAAAAGCATGGTTGACATAATCTGTCCTCTTGCTCCCGGGTTACGTCCTACGGCTGCTGCACCGTGTCCTGCTGCGATACCCTGTCCAACACCAGGTCCGATTCCGGCGATAACTGCCAAACCTGCACCGATTGCTGAGCATGCTCTGATTAAATCCTGTCCATTGATATCCATAATTGAATCCTCCTAAAAATACATCTTATAGTTTTACTCATCCGTCTCACATGCCTGTGTAACGTATGTCATTGTCAGCATACAGAATACATATGTCTGAATTGCTCCTGAGAACAAATCAAAGTATACATGCAGTACTGACGGCCACGCTATGGCTATAAACCTTAGCAGACCATATACCAGCGCCATGATAACAGTTCCTGACAACACATTGGCGAACAAACGCAATGATAATGAGATAGGAATTGCAATCTCACTGATAATGTTGATTGGCGCCCATATAGGCAGCCACGGCGGCAGTGGTGAACACATACCGGTCCAGATATCCTTTGCGCTTTGATGCTTAGCCTTATTGAATCTGATCATGAAAAATGTAATAAGTGCAAGCGCCAGTGTGGTTCCGTAGTCGGCTGTCGGTGGTCTTAAGCCAAACAAGCCTGAGATATTACTCATCAGTATAAATATAAAAATCGTGCTGATGTAGTTTACAAACCTCGGAGCCCACTTACCCATGGTTCCCTCAACCATCTTGTCGAGCATCTCTACGATGAGCTCGATGATATTCTGAAAGCCGTCCGGTACTTCCTTTGCTTTTTTAAGCTTCCTGTTTGCCACTATAGCGAATATGACCATAATGGCCATCACTATGAGGATACAGGCATGCGATGTGGTAATCCAGACCTCCTGACCGAATACCTTTATCGAAAAAATACCATGGATCATAAAGTCGATATTGTCTGCGTTACTTTCCAGTAAAATCGCCTGATTCACATTATCACCTCCTCCTTATTAAGTTTACCTGCGGTTTTGCTACTCTGTCTCCATTTCGCCGGCGGAAGATGCATCACTTCTCCCGGAAAATCTGTCTGTCACCTTCATAAATAAAGGCTGTAAATACGCTGAAATCTTGAGTCCCAGCATACCGACAAAGGCCATTATCAGATTTCCAAAATCAAATAGTCCCAATATAAATAACAGGACCGCAACAACAATATACCTTAAAAGTGATTTTGCTACGATCCTGCGATTGGCATCCTTTTGTCCATATATGGCGGTCGCGTCATATATGACTGTGGCGATATTGACAGCTATACCAACAGCTATCGCTATCCCATACCATAAGCCGATAGAATATGAAATTTTGTCTGTGACAAACCATACCCCAATAAGCTGCACAACAATCCCGTAAAAAACTATCCCAAATACAAGTCCCGGCAATGCGTCATTTATTCTTTTTAACATCCTTCTCTACCCTGCTAATACTGTCTGATATCTCTGTTTCCGTAGTACTCTGCCTGCCCGGTGTCTGTCTGACGGCTCTGCCATCATCCTCTGGCTTCAGGAATTTTTGAACCATGCGGTATATATTGTTTGCCCCCGCAAATGCTCCAAGGAAAAACAATGGAACAGTTACCCAGTCCGCTCCGGTCTTTTTCCCAATCCACACACCGGCCAGTGTGCAGAGAAATATCGGCACAATCATGTTGATTCCAAACTGGAAAACCATGATAAGTGCATTCATTACCTCTTTCTTATTATCTCTTTTCATATACAAATTATTATATCATTTTTATTGCTTTTGTCTACATTTTTATGTGTAAAATGCATAAAAAATAAATGTGTTTCATGTCAAATCACGTCAATTTGACACAACAATTGCAGTATAAGGCTGTAATCTGACAGCAATAACCATACAACCAATAAGTGTACATTACACCACAAGTGCTACAGCACAAGCGTCACCTCACGGTCAGTGTGCTCATACCTGCGAATTGTAACCCCCGCTGCCCTAAGCATCCTCTTTGAAGCTGTCACGCTGGCCGTGCCCTCGTATTTGTCACAGTCGTAGACTACTTCCCTGATGCCGGACTGTATGATTGCCTTAGCGCACTCATTGCACGGAAACAGGGTGACATATATGGTCGCTCCCTCAAGGCTTCCGCCCCTGTAGTTTAAGATGGCATTGAGCTCGCTGTGTGTAGAATAGAAATACTTGTTATCCTCTCCCTCTCTGGCCCAGGTGAACTCATCATCTGAGCAGCCAAGAGGAAAGCCGTTATAGCCCATGGAGAGTATCTTGTGCTCCGGGTCCACTATGCACGCACCCACCTGGGTATTCGGATCCTTCGAGCGCATGCCTGAAAGCATCGCTATGCCCATAAAATACTCATCCCATGAGATATAATCCTTTCTCTTTTCCGAAGCTCCCATATATACACCTCCATTCAATATGGTCTATCACACATTTTATTACTTGGTTCCGAAAATTCTGTCTCCTGCATCTCCGAGTCCCGGCACAATATATTTGTGCTCATTGAGATGATCATCGAGTGCTCCTATATATACATCCACATCAGGATGTGCCTCTGTGAGTCTCTTTACTCCCTCAGGAGCTGCAATTATGCACATAAAGTGGATGTTTTTCACACCGCGCTTTTTGAGCATATCAAGCGCTGCAACTGCTGAACCACCTGTTGCGAGCATCGGATCTACCACAAATACCTCTCTGTTTGCGCAGTCTGCCGGAAGCTTGCAATAGTACTCGATAGGCTCTGCTGTCTCCGGGTCACGATACATGCCGATGTGTCCAACCTTTGCGGCAGGGATGAGCTCAAGCATGCCCTCCACCATACCAAGTCCGGCTCTTAAGATAGGAACAACTGCAAGCTTTTTGCCCTTTAATTCCTTTACAGTGGCACTACAGATAGGAGTCTCAATCTCCACATCTGTAAGCTCCAGATCTCTTGTTGCCTCGTAGCACTCAAGCATCGCAACCTCGCTGACGAGTGTTCTGAAATCCTTTGAACCGGTGTCGGTTCTTCTCATAATTCCAATCTTGTGCTGAATCAGCGGATGATCCATAACTACTACCTTACCCATAATATTTGTTCTCCTTTGTCTTATATTGTGTTATATTTGTTTGTCTTTTATGTATTTGCATTTAAGAGCTTTACCAGCTTCTTAAGCGTAGCCCTGAGGCTTTCATAGCATAGTCCGTAGCTTTGAAGCGTGCCACCGTAAGGGTCAAGTATCTCAAGCTCATCGCCCACATACTGTGAAAGCACAAAAACCTGCTCCGGATCGATATCGGCAAAGCTTTCTATAATGCGCTCGCGCTGTGATGACTCCATGGTAAATACCATAGTACTCTCCGTGATATCCGATTCCTCAAGCTGCGTTGACACCATGCCCTCCGTGGAAATGCCATTGCTTATGAGCACTGCCTCTGCCTTCTGATTGACCGGCTCCGGAAACTGGACAACAAGTCCTCTCGCCTCAATCTCCATCGGCACCTTGAGTACAAAGTCGTTCATGATGCCCTTTGCCATCTGCTCCCTGCATGTGCCGGTCTGTGCGACAAAAATGATTTTGTCATACTTCACATGTGTGTCTATCACCTGATGGCCTGCCGCCTTTAGCATACGGTTCATGATGGCCTGTCCTATACGCGGTGTGGAGAAGCTCTCCGAGAAAATCACATCCACATCGAGCTCATCACAATCCCTTAATATACGGTAAAGCTCATGGGCTATCGAATCCTCATCCGCCCTGCTTCCCATCGACAGGACAACATCTGCATCGTAAAACTGCTTTGTCTCCTCTGTCGCAATGACTGCTATCTTTTTGCCATCATCCCTGTGCGAAGCCACAAGCTCATTTATCTTTGCAATCACATGCTTTCTGGTACCGTCCACGATGGCCATGTCAGCCTTTGGCGCATAGTGCTTGTACTTCATGCCGGGAGCCTTGGGCTTTCTCGTGTCATCTGCCGCTATGATTCCCGGATCTATGATAACCTCTTTGCCTAATACCTTTGAAAGCATCTGTGGTGTGATATAGCCCGGGCGCAGCACCATAGGTGTATCCTCTGTCAGGTCAATGATGGTGGACTCTATTCCTATGCCAACCGGTCCTCCGTCTATAATCATGGCTATTTTGCCACTTAGATCCTCAGCCACATGTGCAGCCTCTGTAGGGCTCGGTCTGCCGGATGTATTGGCGCTTGGAGCCGCGATAAGACAGCCGCTTCTTCTTATAAGATCTAGCGCTATAGGATGATTCGGCATGCGCACAGCCACTGTGTCCATGCCGCCTGTTGTGGCATAAGGCACTGTATCGCCCTTCTCCACTATCATGGTAAGAGGTCCCGGCCAGAAAGCATCCGAAAGCTTCCTTGCATCCTCCGGCACTGTCTTTGCGATGCGCTCCAAATCCGAAAAATCTGATATGTGTACGATAAGCGGATTGTCCGACGGACGCCCCTTTGCACTGTATATCTTCTTTGATGCCTCCGGATCTAAAGCATCACCGCCAAGCCCATACACTGTCTCTGTCGGAAACGCTACAAGCTCACCGGCTGCAATCAAATCACCTGCCTCCTGCATGAGCTTATGGTCTAAATTGTCCTGATCTATTTTTATAATTTTTGTTTCCATTTTATATCCTCACCGCACATACTACAGTAATATACCATGTGCAAACACCAGTTTTTCTAAATAATCATGTGTTTTTATTGTAACACTTAAGAGCTACCTCGAGAGCAGGAAACTCTGCTACTTACATGTAAACATGACGTATCAGCTTTTGTTCTCGGAGGTTCTAAATTGTTTTCTATTTATTATACAATAGTAACAATAGCATTTCAAGTTTTACTCAATATTTGGTAATTTTTATATAAGATTGTGTAAAAGTAAGTACAATTTTATTTGGCATTGCATTATTCTGTGTTTTGTACTACAATGCAGATAAGCCAATAACGGCGAATAATGATCATTATTTTATAAGGAGGATTTCATTATGGCATACGTAATTTCTGATTCATGCGTTAGCTGTGGTACATGTGCTGGTGAGTGCCCAGTAGGAGCTATCTCTGCTGGTGATTCACAGTACGTAATCGATGCAGATTCTTGTCTCGATTGTGGTACATGTGCTGGTGTTTGCCCAACTGGAGCAATCAGCCAGGGCTAATTTTTAGCATACTGTAAGAAATAAAGACGACCTGTTATGGGTCGTCTTTTTTTGTGTTGTAATCGTCTTTGTATTGTAATCATTTTTATGCTGTAAGCGTTTTTTGCAGTAATTATTTTTATAGTGTAAGCGTTGTCATGCACGCTCTACAGTCTCACCGGCTTAAGCTCATGCGTATGCGTCTTGTCGCGCCCCTTCTTTCCCTTGGTGTCTGCAGCGCTTATTTTTGTATCTGCGGGCATGTCCGCGTTCCTTTTCCTGGAAAAAAGCCCCTTTCTGCGCAGATTTCCGCGTATGGCAGCATCCAGCTTTTTATATCTCTCCTCCTGTGCAATATCCTGTTCGCGCATCAGATAGTTCATTTCCTTTAATATCCGCTCCTGCACCTCAGTGGATATCTGCTGACTCAGCTCCTCATTGTTCAGTGCTATGGCTCTCCCCACGATATTGCTCATCAGCTCGCGAAACTCATCCATACGCTCATCTGCCGTGCGGCTTCGATATGTATGATTGTATCCCGGCAGTTCATCGTGATATGCCGGATTATACCCTGACATCTCCTGTTTCACCGCCTGATTTGTGATATTCGTGTAATTTACAGGCTGCACGGATTTTTCCATAGCCGCAGGATTCGGTGGATTTAATGGCTCACCTGGTGCATCCGAATGAAGCATATCACGGATTGCGCGAAGCTGATACCCCTTCTCCTTAAGCTCCTTTATCCTCAAAAACTGTTTTATATTATCTCTCGTATAGTATCTGTGACCAAGTTCATTTCTAGGCACATCAAGTCCCAGCTCATCCTCCCAGTAACGCAACACATGAGTCTCCACATCCACGGCAGCTGCCGCATCGGAAATCATGTAACGTACTTTCTCCAAATTGAAGTCCTCCTGTCTGAAATTATATTTTATTCGCTATACGCTTTTGGCACATCGAAAAGAACCAGCACTGCGAAAAAAGTTATATCGCTGTACTGGTTCAATTATAGCCTTGATAGAACTCTCATTCAATTGGTTTCGGTCGCAACTTTCGACATATAACTCTCTGTCTTAAGCTATCCAAACAGCTCCTTGAGAGCCTGTGCATTCTGTGCATCCGCAGATTTCCTGTTCTCCTGCTGTATCTGCGTATAAACCTCCTTGCGGTAAATCGGCACCTCCTTCGGTGCACTTACACCGAGCTTAATCTGGTCGCCTCTGATTTCCAGAATAGTAATCTCGATGTCATTATTAATCACCAGAGATTCACCCTTTTTTCTTGTAAGAGCCAGCATACTATTCACCCGCCCTTTCTTTTTTCCCTTTTATGATGTCATAAATCGGGAAATGCACCTTGTAGTCATCCTCAACTATAAGCTGTGCTGCTTTGTTGCTGTCGGTATTGACCACAATAGGAGCCTTTAAATTGCAGGCAATCTTTGTGATGTCGCTAGGCACATTTACAGTGACGATCACATACATATTCTCCCCATTCAGATCTCCAAGAGGTGCAAGAAGCTCCTCGTTGACCGTCGGCTTGTAGTCCGGCATGATGATATCCGGTGTCATGACAGGAAATGCAATGTCTCCATCATCCATCGATTGAAGCCACATGATAGACTTCTTATCATTCTCCTTCTCCGAATTGTATATCAGAGTGTAGTTTTTCAGCTCCGAAAAGCCTATCATCCCCTTCTCCATTGTGATGATTTTGTCCTGTGGGATATCAATTTCCCCAAATATTCTCGTTTTTGCCCTCATGGCTTCCTCCTTTTCGCCCGCTCCGCGAGCGTTATATAACCCGGTAGCTGTGTACCGTTTTTAAAATTCTTACAGATAATCAAGCAATGTCTGTGAGTTTGCCTTTGATGCCGCTGTCAGACTGGACTGATATGCATTGTACATAGCGTAAAAATCAATGATTATATCAGAAATATCCCTATCCTCATTGGTCGATTTAAGCTCCTCTATGGTCGTCTGCTGCTCATCAACTCTGTTCTTGATGAGAGTGAGGCGGCTCTTTGTGCTTCCCGAATTGGTGAGTGCCAGATTTACCTTATTCAAATGATCATCAAAGCGTGTGATGTACTGGCTGTAGGTCTTTTGCAAATTGTTGTCGGCATAGTCAGCCTCCTGCTCTGCAGCCTCTAAATATGTCTTAAGCTTTGCCTGTGAATCCTTGTCAGAGTACTGCTGTTGCTGCATCATCTTCTTTATCTGTGAGACCTTGTCGTGAGCATTGACAGCATTCTGCACTACATCAATCAACTCATCCACATCGCGCTTGATGCCTGTATCCATGACGTCCTTCGCCTGTGTATTGACAGTGATATCGGTGCTGTTTGCCACTGTGTATTTGATTTCCTGACTTGAAAACTTAAAATCCACTACCTTTGATGGATCGGAGTATATGATATCTCCTGCTGCATCATGAGGTACATTGCCACCTGCATCGAGTGTCACAGCATTTGTAATATCCTTGCAGTTGTAATAATACTCAGGTCTAGCATCACTGCTGTCAAAGCCTGTCTTTACATATGTGACAGACAGCTTCTTTTCATTATTCTTAATTGAAGCAGCTACATTTTTACCAAAAACAAATTCACCGGTTTCCTGTATATATGCCGTATCATCAGCAGAGAGCTTTGATGGGTCAAAATCAGACACACTCTTGTATACAGTATAATCTGTGCCCTGTGTCAGCTCTTTTCCATCGATAGAAAGCTTCACATCATCTGTCGTATTACCGTAGCCCAGACGGATTCTCTGGAAGCTGTGCTCTGTGACATCTGTGGTACAGTCAGGTGTTGCCGCATTTATACTATTTGGAACAGTCACGCCATTTGTATAATACCGCTTCTCTGACAAATCAGCGGCAGAAAACTCCTGTGTTATCTGATATGTGCTCTTTGTGTCCTTCTGGAATGTGAGCTTTGATGATGTGCGGTAGCCCGTAAATACCGTTCTTCCTGCGTAGTCTGCATTGCCCTCTGTATACACCTGCTCTGACAGCGCTGTAAGCTGCTGTAATATAGTGTTTCTGACATCAGCTGTGAGCGTATCTGTAGAGCCGTTTACACACTGTGTACGGATATCTGTGAGGAGTGATTTCATGTTGCTAAGGGCTGTCTGTGTGACATCCATCCACGAAGAAGCATCCGGGATATTGTTGTCCTTGTACTGGTCAAGATGCGACAGGCTGGTCGACAAGCGAAGCGATCTGATTGCGATAACCGGATCCTCTGATGCCTTGGATATCTTCTTTTGAGTAGTCATCTGGGTATTGTATTTGTCCACCAAAACCTTTGTTGAATTGATATTTGTCTTGGTATTTCCCATTATCATATTGTTTGTGATTCTCATATTATGCCTCCCGCTTCTATGCCACGCCCGTATCGTTTATGAGCTTATCAAGCATCTGGTTCATAACCGATATGATTTTAGATGCCATATTGTATGAATACTGGAACTTCACGAGGTTTAATGCCTCCTCATCCTCATCCACACCTGATACCGATGTTCTTTGGTTTGCAATAGTCTGCTCCAGATTGCTATAGAGCTTGTTGTAGGTCTCTGCCTTTTCCGTATCCACTGACACATTGGAGATGATTGTCTCAAGGAATGATTCCGCTTTATCGCCTCTGTATACTGTTTTCTCCGACTGCAGCTTTTTCAGCTCATCAACTATATCACATGAATCTGTCTTGACATAGTCTGTGGCAGTCGCAAAAAGCGATACATCGTTCATCACATCCTTGTTTACGGAGAAATTGGCCGCTGTCATCCTGTAATATGTATTGGAGCTGCTGTTTATTGTGGCAGTCTGTCCATCAGGCAGCTTGCTGTAGGCTGCTGATTCCGAGAAATCATATACCTTGGCAGTGTTTGTGATTGCTTCAAAAAATGTAGGCGGTGTATCCCCATTCAGATTCTGTCCCTTGCTCTCTATCTGATTGAACATCTCCGAGAAATTTCTGACAAACTCGTTGAGCTGTGTCATATAGTAAGGAATTCCCCTCGCATTTATTGCAGAGCCCGCATTTAAAAGATATCCCTCTGCTACAACCCGGTCAGGGTCTGCTATGGCCTTGTCCTTGCTCAGATTAAATGTTACAGACTTGATATTGCCCTGTGCATCCACCTGTGCCTCCCAGCTGTCGTAGCTGTAGCTGATATTATTTACAGTGATTTTGCCGTCCTTGTCCGGCAGATTGAGTGATTTTATATTGTCTATTGATGTATTCTCCACTGTGAGCGAATACGAATCAGCCTTTGTGACCTTACCCTTGAAATTCTCCAGATTATCACCATCTCTCACCTCAAAGAGAGCTTTCAGGCTTCCCCCTGCGGTTCCGGCTGTCGCGGAAAACTCCATCTTAGTATCTTCCCAGTATATTTGATACATATCGTCGTTGTCTGTCTGATTGTTTTTCGTCTTTGACGACTCACAGATGAGCTTTCGGTAATCCTTGCCCTCCACAACCTTCTCGCCATTTATATAGAGTGAGAAATTGGTGCCACCCAGATTGTCTCCATAGGTGTTTTGCACCTCTGTCTCGTTGTAAGAGACATTGACTATCTTCGACAGGCTGTCGATGAGATTCGCCCTCTCATCCCTAAGTGAGCTGGCCTCGACACCGGTTCCTGTCTCTATCTGGTTAATCTCCTTATTTAACAGCGAAATTTTCTCACTGATTGAATTAATTTCGTCTACGTTGTTTTTGATTTCCTCGTTACAGTCATCCTGCAGCTTTGAGAGATTGTCGCTCATCTGATTGAAATACGTGCAAAGACTCTGCGCACTGCTGATAAACTGATTTCTCACTGTCTTGTCGGACGGCTTGCTGCGCAGTGTATCAAGGTCTGAAAACATCTGTGAAAAAACACTCGAAAAGCCCTTAACCGATGAACCGTTATCCTTAAAGTAGTTCTGAATCTGTTCCATGTAATACAGCTTCTGCTCGTAGCGCCCATAGCAGGAATTGTTTTCCCAGTATTTATTGTCATAGTACAGGTCACGCTGCTGTTTGATTGATGTGACTGTAACACCTGTGCCAACGCTTCCGTAACGGGCTGTGACATTTATAGCATCCTTTGCCTGCAGGGTAGCCGCCTGCCTGGTGTATCCGGTCGTCTTGACATTAGCTATGTTATTGGCTGTTGTATTGGTCGCCACCTGAAATGAGCTCAGAGCGCTTGACCCTATATGTAATCCAAAAAATGTTGAAGCCATATCGACTCCTCCTGTTTATACTCTCTCGTCGTGCCAGAGGGCTATATGAGCTGAACTATAAGCTCCGTCATCTGGCTGATTACCGTTATAAAACGGCTTGATGCGTTGTATGCCGACTGATACTTGATCATGTTTGTCAGTTCCTCGTCACTCGACACACCCATTATCTGGTTTCTCTGGTTGTCTATGGCCGCTGCTGTCGATGTCATAGTGTCTGATGACGCCTTATATATACTGCCGTTTGTTCCGAGATGCGAGATTATCTTGTCATAATATCCCTCAAAATTGCACTTTGACGTATCCTTTGGGTTGATATATAGATTCTCTGCTGACCATGCCTTTGTAATCTGGTCTGCAAGACCATAATTTGCGGCTCCGTCCTGCTTGTACGACGGCATCAGTGTCACCTGTGCCGCAAGCTTTGGATTTACTGAAACATTTCCAAGCTTGTACCAGGATGAGTTGTTAGCCTTTGTCTCATCATTGTATACATAAAACTGTTTGCCATCTATTTCCATCTGTGTGTAACGGTCATATCCTTCTCTTGCAAAGAGCTCATGCGGTGGCAGGCTGCCATCAGCTCCTACCGAGCATTTTGCTGTATCCAAAACCGTGTATATGGTACCGTCTGCCGCTGTATATGTGGTATTCGGACAAAATATATCGTTCATGGCCATCATGATGTTTCGCGCGAGATATGATATCTCGGCCTGTGTCTCCATGACCACATTGTCCTCCACCTTACTGTAGTTCTCCTCGCTCATGAAATCGTAGGTGCCATACTCCGAGCCTCTTGATACAAGGAGCGCTTTCAGGCTTCCTATATCATTGTTCAGGCTGGTTGCTATGTTGGTGGTCTGCGTGCAGCCGACTCTTTCAGCCAGCGCTGACGGCAGTGCAACATCGCTAAACACCGGCATATAGCTCTCCTGTGTAGTAATATGAGGCCAGTACGGTGTATAAAAGCCTGTACCCTTTTCCTCGGTGAGGCCTATATGGTTGCACTTGTTATCCTGTACAAACTGCTGTCCCTCGAGCTTGATACGCACGTAGCCTGTGGAATCCTCCTCAGTCTCTATCTTAGCGTAACCTGCGAGCTCATCAATCAGACTGTCCCTGACATCGCGCGCTGTCATGGCAGTCTCTACACCGCCTGACTCTGTCTTTTGAATCTCAAGGTTGAGTGCATAAATCTTGTCGCCGATTTCGTTGATTCTGTCAACCTGGTCTTTAATTTGTAAGTTGATATTTGACTGGTATTTCTGAAGATCAGAATAAACCGTATTGCATCTGGTCAGAAAAAGCTCGCTCTTTTGGATGATAAGGTTCTGATTCGTTGAATTCGTCGGATCCTTGCCATACTCCTGAAAAGCCTGCCATAGCTCTGATATACTCTCCTTAAACTCAGCACCGTTCATCTCCTGCATGATATCCTCCACATATGATGTGGTGCTGTAAAGTGTCGAGTAAAAGCCCTTTCGACCATTCTCCTGCCTATACGATTTATCTAAGAATATATCCCTGACATGTGCCACATCCGATACGGAAACACCCAGTCCGCTCTGCTGGATGTTGGTGCCTGCTGTAGGGTTATTTCTGGTGATATAATGTTTATCTGAAAATCTTACCTGCTGGCGCACATAGCCTGTCGTATTGACATTGGCCATGTTGTTTGCTGTTGTATTAAGAGCATTCTGCGAGTTTTTAAGTCCGGAACTACCTACGTAAAAACTTCCGAATCCATTTGCCATGTTCCTGTCCTCCCGGTTAATGATTATTGCTTTGCATCAAAACCGCTGCTGCCTAAGATATCGCCTGTGTTATATGCATTTCTGTCATAATTGGCGGTCTCCGGCGCCTGTTTCATGCTCTTGAACAGGGTGATGTCAAACTCTGTAAGCTCTATTGCCTGAGCAAGTAATTGTGAGTTTAAATCGTTGATTTCTTTCATCTGTGCAGCTGCTTCAATCAGACTGTCGCGCGCTGCCGTAAGCTTCGCCTGAATATCCGGCTGTGTACCGAGATATCCAATCAGCCTTGTGACTGTCATCTTCTCATCTGATTTGCCCAGTACATTGGCAATATCTGTGAGAAGTGAAACCTGCTTATTGCTCATAATAAGAAGCTCATCGCCTGCCTGCTGATCCAAATCAGTTATTGCTTCAAGCGCAGGGATATCGGCATCTATGATTATCTGACGTTTCTTCTCCCCATTTGCAGCGAGTGTTCTGTATACTTTTTCTTCCTCTGTGAGCACATTTATAAGCTCTTCCACTAAACTAGCCACTATAAAATCCTCTTTTACCTTTGATATATGATATGATTATCATATTACAGAGAGTTGTACCTCTCTAACAGCTTGCTGGCGAAATCATCTCCACTGACCTGATACTGTCCGGAGTCTACCATGTTCTTAAGCAAAGCGACTTTATCTTCCCTGATGTCCGAAGCCTCTGATACTGCTTTTTTCGCAATCTGGTAATCTCTACCGGCCTGCGAAATTGATACCTGATCAGACATCCTCGACGCGCTTTGTGTCTTTGCTGTCTTTGTTGTTCTTGATACGCCATACAACTGGGCTATCTGATTATATGCATCTATACGCATAACAGGATCTCCTTTCTATTATATTTCATCCTTGAAATATGTAAATTTTGCTTCCTGACATATTTATCGGATGTTTTTTTTATTTCTTTAGAGTCAGTATAAAATTTTTGGTTACCGTTCGCACCCGCCTGTGAGAATCGTTGTGATATGAGTAGATTTAATGCCCTCTGTCACTGTCTGCAAAAGTATGCGGTACGTATCCTCCACAAGCTCACAGTCCGACGGTTCAATCCCAAGCTCTGCTGCTTTTTTAAGAATGAACCTGACCTTGTCATCATCATGCTCCACCGCATATATATCGTCAAACATACCTGCATAGTATCTGTCTAAAAATCTGCGCTTTGCAGCTGTCTCGATTTTAGTGCCTGATGTGGTAAGCACATACAGCTTCGTGCCTTTTTCCTTTGCCTTCATGGCATACTCCTTTACCTGCATCACAGGACGGCACCACTCATATGTATCCTCACCATGCTTACTGCAGTAGTCTGCCCACTGCACATCTGACATTCCTATCTGAAATTTTCCGTTTACCTTGTAGCACGGACTGCTTAAAGTGCCGTCTACGTCTATGAACATTGCCTGCATAGTGTCTGCTCCTATATAGTTAGTTTATGCAGCTATAATAACATGATTAAAGGGTCAAAAGGTATTTTGCCCCTCATTTATGATTAATCAGTGGAAATTTCCTTAATCCTACCTGCTCATATCATAATAGCGCGCATATATTCCATCCCGTGCCAAAAGCTCCTCGTGTGTGCCTCTCTCAGCAATGCCACAGTCAGCTACCACGAGAATTTCGTCCGCATTTCTAATTGTCGAAAGCCTGTGGGCGATTGTGATAGTCGTTCTGTCCTTTGCCAGCTCCTCAAGGCTTCTCTGGATAAAGCGCTCGCTCTCATTGTCAAGGGCACTGGTTGCCTCATCAAGTATTAGCACAGGCGGATTTTTAAGGAACACCCTCGCAATGGAAATCCTCTGCTTCTGCCCTCCTGACAATCTGGTGCCTCTCTCACCGACAAACGTATCGTATTTATCCGGCAGTTCCATGATAAAATCGTGTATATTCGCCTTTTTGGCCGCATCTACAATCTCATCCATCGTCGCATCTGGTTTTCCATAGGCGATATTGTCCTTTATACTTCCCCCAAACAGATAAACATCCTGCGAAACCAGTCCAATCTGCGAACGAAGGCTCTCAAGCGTGAGCTTTCTCACATCATTTCCATCTATTGTGACCCTGCCCTCTGTCACGTCATAAAACCGCGGAAGCAGTGAGCATATTGTAGTCTTTCCACTTCCTGACGGTCCAACAAGCGCAATTGATTTTCCTGCCGGTATCTCAAAGGATACATGCGAAAGCACCGGTGTATCATCATCACTATAGTGGAACGAAACATCCTCATAACAGACATTTCCCTTTACATTTTTAAGCGGTTTTGCATCAGCAGCATCAACTATATCCGGCTCAGTTTCCACCACCTCTAAGAATCTTCTAAAGCCCGAAAGCCCCTTCTGCATCATCTCAGTCAGCTCTACAAGTATCTGGATAGGGCTGATAAATATACCGATATACAGCGCATACATAGCAAGATCGGATGCCTCCATCCTTCCATGCGCTATCAAAAAACCACCAAATACCAGCGTGACAAGATACATCATCCCCTGGAAAAATGCATTTCCGCTCATAAAGCTTCCCATACATCTGTAATTTGCATCCTTTGAAATCAGGAAATTTTCATTACTTCTGTTAAATTTTTCCTGCTCGATACGCTCATTGGCAAATGACTGCACCACCCTTATGCCCGCCAGAGTATCCTGAAGACTCGAATTAATATCACCGATTTTTCGCCTGTTATCCATAAAGGTTTCCTGCATTTTCTTATTCTGTCCATATGAAAATACAAGCATAAGCACCACAAGAATAAGCATAGGAACCGCAAGCATGCGGTTTATCATAAACAGAAAAATGAACGAACCGATTATCTTTATAAGCGATATAAAAAGATTCTCCGGTCCGTGATGCGCAAGCTCCGATATATCAAACAAATCGGATACGAGCTTGCTCATCATCTGTCCCGAATTATTCTGATCATAATACGAAAAAGAAAGCTTTTCATATTGGTCGAAAAGCTCCTTTCTCATGTCGCGCTCCATCCTCGCTCCCATCATGTGCCCCGCATATGTCACATAATACCTGCACGCAGTCTGTATGATATATGCCACCAAAAGGCCTATTGTAATAGGAATCAGCGCAGAAATGATTTTTCCCGGTGCTCCTGCAAAAAGGGTTTTGGTCAGCGTGCGAAGCAGCTGCGGAAACGCCAGATCTATGGCACTGATTATTGTTGCGCAAAGCAGGTCTATGAAAAAGACTGCTTTGTAGGGTTTGTAGTATTTGATGAATTTCTTTAATGTTTGCATTGTGTTCTCCCGGTGTGTTGTTGGTGAAACTATTTGTTTCTTAACTCACATCATTATATATAGGTAAACCTATATATGCAATAGGATAACCAATGAAAAAACAGGATAACACCTGATAAATAACATAGATTTCGTCTGTAGGCGAAATCTATGCGAAATTTTCACATTGTTATGCGAAATCCATGTGAAATCACAGTTGTTATATTTCGCATAATGACATATAATATAATCAAAGTATTGCTATTAAATTATTATGCGGAGGTGCCACATGGAATATTTATCTTGCTCAGATGCATCAAAAGCAATGGGATTTTCTGTACGAAGAATCCAGCAGATGTGCAAAAACGGTGAATTGCCCGGTGCAATAAAGGAAGGACGTAAATGGTTAATCCCTGACGAAACCATACACATGAATCATTTCGCGAAAAATAAATCTCTGCCAATAGGTGTATCTGATTTTAAGCTTGCAACCACCGGCTATTATTATGTAGATAAGACTCTGATGATACGTGATTTTCTGGATAAAAAGCCGATGGTATCTCTTTTCACACGCCCAAGGCGTTTTGGAAAAACTCTGAATATGGATATGCTGCGCGTATTTTTTGAAAAAACAAACGAGGATACATCTGTTTATTTCAAAGACAAACAGATATGGCAATGCGGCGATTACTACACTAAACACCAAGGACAGTATCCTGTCATTTTTTTGACGTTCAAAGATGTTAAAAGCATGACCTGGGAAGAAACCTTTCAGAAAATCCGCAGGCTTATATCTCTGGAATTTATACGACATAACGAGCTTGAGACAAGTTCTGTTTTAACCGCTTATGAAAAAGAACAATATCATCTTCTTGCAGGAGACAGCGGGGATGAAGTCGATTGTCAGATGGGTCTGCAGCTTCTATCATTACTGCTTCATAAGCATTATGGAAGGGAATGTATCATTATCATTGATGAATATGACACACCCATCCAGCAGGGGCATACCTGCAATTTCTATCCGGAAATTGTAAATTTCATGCGCAATTTTTTCTCAGGAGGACTCAAGGACAATCCACACCTTGCCTTTGGCTTTCTTACAGGAATACTGCGTGTAGCAAAGGAAAGTATCTTCAGCGGCATGAACAATCTGAAAACCTATTCTATTCTCGATGATGGCTACAGCTCTTATTTTGGTTTTACTGAAAAAGAGGTAAAAGACATGCTGCGATACTATGGAAAAGATGATAAATATAATGAGCTCAGCGAATGGTACGATGGATATCGTTTTGGCAATACAGAAATCTTTAATCCATGGTCTGTAATCAATTATATCTCTGACAACTGCTTTCCGAAAGCATTCTGGCAATCCACCGGCAGCAATGAGATAATCGGAGAAATTATCCAGACAGCTACGCCTGAAATTACCAAAGACCTTTATAAGCTGCTCTGTGGTGAAAAAATCGCAGCCTATATTGATACCGGTGTTATCTATCCCGAGGTTCAGAATAATCCATATAGTATATACAGCTTTCTTCTGGTAGCCGGATACCTGAAGGTTGCCAATATTTATCCGCAAAGCGATGGAAATTTCATGTGTGATGTTGCTATTCCGAACAAAGAAATTACTTTTGTTTACGAAAAGGAGGTTCTAAACCGCACCAACCAGAATAGCCTTGCCATATCTATCAGTCAGGCTATCTTTTCCAAGGACACGCAAAAGCTCCAGTCTCTGCTGGAGGATTTTATGGTAAAAAGCATTTCTTCTATTGATGGAGCTAATGAAGGCTTCTATCACGGAATGATGCTTGGTCTTTGTGCCATACTTGGAAACCGCTACAAGATACGCTCAAACCGCGAATCAGGCCTCGGTCGATTTGATATTCAGCTTATGCCTTTAACAAAGGGAATGCCCGGATTTATCTTTGAATTTAAACACACTAAAGATGAACATGCCGATTTATCTGCATTAGCCGACAGCGCCCTGCAACAGATAGAAGCAAAGAAATACGACACAGAGCTGCGCGATAATGGTGTGAATTCAATTATAAGCATCGGTATTGCTTTTAGAGGGAAAAGTGCTGTGGTGAGGAGAGGCTAAAAATCTCACCGAATATTAGTATAATCCAAAAAGAAGCACATGCAGCTTGCCACCCTATCACCATCATTGCGATACAAATGAGGCTGATCGGTCTCAAACTTATACACCTGCCCCTTATGGATTTCCTGCACATGGTCGTGACACTCAACTGTCAGCACACCGTCTGTGACTGTAAGATATTCGCGTGTTTTCTCGCCGTGCCCACCGCTTGTATACACGCCGCCCGGCTCCACGTCGATACGGTATACCTCGACCTCCCTTGAGTCCTCGTATGGGAAGCAGGTCCATACCCTGTACTGCCCCAAAAGCTCCTTTGTCGGGATCAGATCATCCGGAGATATGAACGCATAGTCTACTCTCGGCGGATCTATAAGTCTTTGAAACTCAATTCGCAGACCGCTTGTGATTTTACCAAGCACTCCGATAGATGGATTTGCTGTGCCCTTTTCTATCTGAGCAAGCATGCTTTTACTCACACCGGTCTGTTCCGCTACCTGGTCTAAGCTCATGCCCTTTGACTGGCGTATTCTTTTTAAATTTTCAGATACATTGTGTGACAGATAATCCATACTCATATCTCCGTTTTTGCATTTAATTTTCTAACTATACTGTTGATAATCATAAATGAGGGGCAAAATACCTTTTGACCCTCATATCATTTTATAAGTTTTACAGTGCCCTGCGATACAGCATCTCGATATCGCACTGACGTGAAGCCCTTGGATTGACAGCAATGTTGCCGCTCTTCATGGCATCGACAGCCATCGGCTCTATCCTGCTTTCTATCTCTTCCTTTGTGACTGTTCCGGTTTTGCTGGCATTGTTGATTGCGATGGTCAGATTCTCAGGGATTCCGATGTCTGTGCAAAGCTCCCTGATTGCATCTACAAGCATCATAGGCTCAAATTCGTCCGCATACGCAGGAAGCGGGCTTATATCATTGTAGATGGTCAGATACTTTCCATGATCTGCAAGCGCATTGTACTCTGCGATTACAGGAAGCAGCACTGCATTTGCCACTCCGTGAGGCACATCGAAAAATGCGCTAACCGGATGGCTCATCGCATGCACATTTCCAAGCCTTGCAAATGAGAATGCTATTCCTGCAAAAAGTGAGCCTGTCATCATAGCTTCTGCAGCCTCGATATCGTTTCTGCTTGCTACAAATCTGCGGATATTTTTTCCGATAAGTGCCATCGCTTTTTCTGCCAGTGCATCAGAAAATGGCGATGCAGCTGTGGATACATATGCCTCCTCAGCATGGATAAATGCATCAATTCCGCAGGCTGCCGCTACGCTTGCCGGTGCTGTTGTGATGAGCTCTGCATCGAGGATTGCATATTTTGGCAATATCTCGTAGCTGAATACTGTGAGCTTATAGTTTCTGCTATGATCTGTGATTACAGAGAATGCTGTCACCTCTGAGCCGGTTCCTGCGGTGGTCGGTATCGCAATGAGCGGTACGATTGGTCCCGGCACCTTGTGTGCTCCCTCATAGTCTGTGACGCTTCCGCCATATTTGGCAACCACACCCACTGCTTTTGCCACATCCATCGGTGAGCCGCCTCCGAATGCCACGATAAAGTCTGCGCCCGACTCCAGGTATGTTGCTGTGGCTTTCTCCACGGTTGTGACAGATGGATTTGCCTCTATATCTGTAAAAGTATCTGCTTTTATGTCAACTGATGCCAGATAATCTGCTGCCTTTTTTACAAGTCCCATCTTCTCAAGATGAGGTCCTGAAATGATGAGCGCATGCTTACCTCCAAGCTTTTTGGCTATTTCCGGCAGCTTTGAGAGACTGCCCTTTCCCACTGTGATGTCCTGTGGCACTGAGAAATTAAATGTTTCCATATATAATCTGTCCTTTCTAAATTTTTGTATCTCATTTCATGTATATAATTTTACGTCTTAAGGTATTTTCGCCTAAATGTACTAGCTGGCTTTCTTGGCAAGTACCCTGTCTATTGCAGCATCGATAACCTTATCCAGCTCAACCTCATCTGCCTCCGGCATAAGTGTTGCAGCATCCTCATCTGAGATGAGCTCAACAAGTGTACCAAATGACTCCTTGTATTTCTTTTTACAGAAGACGAAAAATACCACGCCGAGTGCACACCATGCAAGCACGATGCCCCACTCCTGGGCGATAAGTGATCCGCCGCTTCCCGGTATGCAGTACATTGCAACCATGAAGCCTGACATGATGACCGCCATCGTTCCAAAGAACTTGTATGCGGGTACCTTGTAAGGTCTTGGCATATCCGGCTCCTTCTTGCGAAGAATAATAAATGAAAGAGCAACCATGCAATATGCCACGCAGCATCCAAAGTTGCCGGCATCACTGATCCATACAAGCATCTTTCTGCCTGCAAAAGGTGCAAGCATTGTGAGAGATCCGATGAGAATCAGTGCATTGATAGGTGTCTTGTGCTTTGGATGAAGCTTTGCAAAAAACTTTGGAATCATGTATGACTCTGCCATTGAGTACATGGCACGCGAGCCACCGAGCAAAAATGAGTTCCATGAGGTTACGATACCGCACATTCCGCCGACTATTATAACCTTTGCCATTATCTTTGTGTTGAATGCGGCAGCCATTGCATCTGCTGTGACAAGTCCTGTTGCCTGCTCTGAATCAACAATTGCCTGTGGGCCCATGACAAGACCTACCGCAACAATGACAAGTGCATAGAACACAACTGCCAGAACTACTGATAAGATAAGTATTGAGCCGATTTTCTTTGCCGGAACATTGATCTCCTCAGCCGCCTGAGGTATTACGTCAAATCCGATAAAGTAAAATGGTGACAGAGCTGCCACTCCGATAATTGCCTTTACGTTCAAACCTGCAGAGCTGCCTGCAAACATCTGTCCGTCCAGGTTATCAACTGTTCCATTGATTACCGATGCAATTATCAACAAAATTCCGGCACCACCAATAATACATGTGAGCACAGTCTGCAAAATCGCTGCTGTCTTTGCGCCGATAATGTTTATCATCATAATTAAAAATGCTACAACTATCGCCACAATAAGCCATGAAGCATAGATATCAAAGCCTGCTACCGTATACAGGTAGCCCTTCAAAAAGCCCGGCCACAGATATGTGATGATTGTTGGGAAAGCGCACGCCTCAAAGCATGCCACACTGACATATCCAAGGATAATCATCCACGTACATATGAATGAGCCTGTCGAACCCATTGCCTTGTAGCTGAATACATGCTCGCCACCGCACTGAGGCATGGCTGCTGTCAGCTCCGCGTAGGTCATTCCCACGAAAAATATCATGATACCGCCGATTACGAAGCCGATTGCGGCACCGAGCACTCCGCCCTTTTCAATCCAGCCTCCGGTTGAGACAACCCAGCCCCAGCCAATCATGGCTCCAAATGCAATTACAAGTACGTCCCAGGCATTCAGGACTTTGTTAAATTCTGATTTTTTCTGTTCCATTACTTGTCACCTCCAGCTTCTGTCTTACTTTCATTCTCTACCACTTTTCTTGCCAGAGACTCAATAAGCTCCGCTGTGCCATCCACCCCTAACAGGCTGCTGTCTATAAGCATATCCCTGTTGTGTCTGTCGCCTCGGTTGCTTCCTGTCAGCGCCATATGACGCTTATGATAACGTTTATCCTTTTCAGTGATAAAAAGCTTTGCATCATCCTCCGACAAATTGTGGCTCTTCATTACGTTTTCAATCCTCACTTCATCCGGTGAATATATGAAAATACGTAAAATCGGTTTATGTTCCTTTAGTATATAGTCTGCTGAACGACCGATAATCACGCATGACTCACGGTCTGATAATTTTCTGATTATGGTTTTCTGGACGTGAATTGCACGCTCTGTGAGGTCTGCATATTTGGAGAAAGAGCCTCTGACATCACCCTCTGCACCTTTTCCGGCGATGGTGATACCTTCCTCAACCTTTTCCATGATATCCTTCGGAATACCGACCTCTTTTATGATTTCATCTACAGTATCCCTGTCATAAAATTTGATTCCCAGGTCTTTAGCAACCTTTTTGCCAATCTGGTTTCCTTTAGCGCCATATTCGCATCCTATTGTAATAACAAGATGTGCCATTTTGTTCCCCTCGCTTTTCTTATATACATTTTTATAATATGTTGATATTGTTTAAAAGAAGGGCGCACGAAGCTAATCGTGACGCCCTTGTCCTTTTATACGGCTCGTAAAATCTGCCGCAATATATTCTGTTGCCTGCCTCAAATATAATTCAAACCTTCTATGAAAGTGACTCAACAGTCTCCTTGATGATATCAAATGCCTTGTCGCACTCTTCCTCACTTACGATAAGTGGTGGAACCATACGGATGATATGGCTTCCGATTGCTGTGATAAGCATATGGCGGTCGAAGCAGCCATGCTTTACATCTACACCTGAGATTGTATCGTCAAACTCAACACCAACTAAGAGTCCCTGATGTCTTACCTCTTTTACGTGTGGAAGCTTCTCAAGCTTAGCTGTGAAATAATCACCAACCTTCTTTGCATTTCCGGCAAGATCTCTGTCAAGCAGCTCGTTTACTTCTGCAAGTGCTGCTGCACAGCATACAGGATGTCCACCAAAGGTTGTACCGTGTGAACCGGCTGAGAATGCTTTTGAAACCTCCTCTGTAGCACAGATAGCGCCGATTGGCATTCCACCGCCAAGGCCCTTTGCCATAGAAACAATATCAGGTTTGATGCCATAGTTCATGTAGCTCATTACAGCACCTGTTCTGCACCATCCTGTCTGAACCTCATCGATAAGGAGGAGCATGCCCTTCTCATCACAGAACTCGCGAAGTCCCTTCATGAACTCAGGTGTTGCAGGATGAACACCGCCCTCGCCCTGTACAGGCTCAATCATGATAGCGATTGTGTTCTCTGTGCAAGCATCCTTGAAAGCCTTTAAGTCATTGTAAGGAGCATATGAGAAGCCGTATGTCATAGGACCAAAGCCCACCTGGCATCCGTTTCCAGGCTGTCCTGTTGCTGACATAGCACCGAAGGTTCTGCCGTGGAAGCCATCCTTTGCAGTTACGATGTGATATCTGTTTGGACCATATTTCTCGATACCATATTTACGAGCCATCTTAATCATAGCTTCATTTGCCTCAGTTCCTGAGTTCTGGTAGAAAATCTTGTCCATTCCGATAGTCTTGCAGACCTTCTCAGCAAGCAGCGCCTGTGGAATGGTGTATGGATAGTTGAATGTATGCATGATGTCATCCACCTGATCCTTGACTGCAGCAACAACCTTAGGGTTTCTGCTGCCGGCATTGTTTACGGCGATTCCTGCGTAAAAGTCAAGGTATGGTGTGCCATTCTCATCATATAGATACATGCCCTCAGCAGTCTCAGCGATGAAATCGAAACGCTCATATGTCTCAATCATATACTTCTTTACTTTGTCTTTGATGTCCTGTGCTGTTAATCCTGTGTCTTTTAATTTCATAATATATTGCCTCCTAATTTAAATATCCTTGTGATTTTGATAAATAAAAAAGAGCAAAGTGCTTCACCGGTTAGCGTCTTTGCTCTTAAATATTCATAATTAATATGTAGTTGTTTGTTCGTTTTCTTTTGTGTATTATTTTGAACAAGTAAACAATATCACGTTCAATATATTGTGTCAACAATTTTCATTAAAAATGTGAAATACCTCACAATTGTCAGTTTAAAGGGGTTTATCCTTAAAAATATAAGTATAAACCCCTTTTTTATGCTTAATATATTATTTTGATGTAACATTTTGTACATTATATTACATGTGCATTATTCTGTCTCTTCCACAGCATTTAGCCAACAAATCGCAAATGCTGATAAATAGAGCTTTCCAGTGCTTATAATGTTACGAAGTCCACCTATTTCACATCTTTTTTCAGATTTTTAGTAGCAAAATAGTAGCAGACATTACTTGACCGAAAGGCGATATAATCTACTTTTTAACTATTCACAAGGCAGCCGTTGTATCAAGAGGTTAGTGTGTGTCCATCTATCCACTGCTGCCACCATACTAAAATTAACTAAAGGAGGATTCAACATGAGTAACAAACATAAATATCCAACCATCAGCTTTCGTGTCTCCGAATACGAACGCAGCCACATTGAAGCCAGAATCAAAGCAAGTGGCATGAAGAAAAAGGATTACTTCGTTCGCTCCTGCATCTATAATCGCATCTGCGCTGTTGGCAAGAAAGAAACAATCTACCCACTCGTATATGAACTGAGCACCTTACATAATTACTCCGTGGAAATGTACAATGCATTTCTTCAATATTGCACCAGCGAAAAAGCATCCTTGCCTACATCTGAGGAAATCACAAAACTCCAAGAAGATTATACGAATCTGCTTAAAGCTGTCGTTGATCTTCTTGACGGAGCACAGTACCTCTGGAAAGGAGACACTCATGAATAATATTAGCTTTGCTATGTATAAACCATCCACCGACTGCGTTATAGTTAATACTGAGCCAAATACCTTTATCTTTATCCGTTGTAGTTTATTCAACCGGAACGTGATATTGGAAGATCGATCAGATATCGTTTATCTTTATCAGCTTGCTGAAAATAATCCAATGACCTATGCTGAATTTGCATTAAAGGAGGACGGATTGCAGGATTATGTTGATGCAATGAGGTGGTTCAACTATTGATGGCTGATTTGCTCTGCTTCTTTCAACCACATAAGTTCTATTTGTGTTCCTAAATTATTACGTAACTCATCATCTGATAAATCTTTAAAATTTACACGTTTGACACCTGGCTTCAATGATAATTGCTGCCAGATGTCAGGGTATTTAATTCTATTTTCATTAATTTTAGAAACAAGATAATTTCTATCAACTGGATACTTAACCAAAGTTTGTATCGATGAAAATATATCCTGTTCCAATCCAGACAGCATCCCCTTATTTTTAAGATACTCAAGCATCATTTCTAACGTGAAGACCTTCAAATCCATAATATTCCTCCAAATTGTAAGATGGATTTATTATACTACTATTGGAATGTCGATTGCTGTCGAAACAGCGTTGAATATCTATTATTGATATACGAATATTTTCGTCAAAATCTCATATACTATAGCTGACCGTACTTAAACGAAACACTATTGTAGTTGGGCTTAATCTACTGTAGTGAAAAGCCCTAGGTACGGTCTTTATCACTTAATCTCTTTTTCGCCATATTTATTTGAATATTTTTTCTGGTCGATCCAGCAAAAAATTGATCCATTAAGGACTGAGCTTCTCCATGTAAATCCATACTACTATTTCTCAAAAAATAATCTCGAACTGTAAATCTTATTATTGATTTAGAAAGATTATTTTCCAATTTCTTATCTAATATTTTTACCTTCTTAGAAAAAGATACTATATCATCTATTCGTGCACACATCATAAGATTTTGCAGTTCATAATTCGAATTATTTTTACTGTTAAATTCATTTAACGCAAGTATACTTTGCTCGTTAGTACAGGTGGACGCTACCAACTGATATAATGCAATTACTAAAACAGAAGATATTTGTTCCAGTACTCTTCGCACACTTTGTAAACTGATCTCTGCAACATTTCTTTCCTTTCGTAAGATTGATATTTCACTATATAAATCATTAGTAAACTCATCAAAATTTTCGCCTATATCCTTTAATATCGTATATAGAAATTGATTTGGACAACGATATATCAATTCAACAAGTCTATCTTGTTGATCAGCTTTCATATTTTGACAAAAAGCCGGCAATGTCTTAGACAATATTTCCAAATATTTAAATGATATCATCACCTGATTCTCAATCTTTTTCAAATCTTCTTCAGTGTAGTCATATTCATTTACCAATTCAATCAAGTCTGCCAACTTAGCATTTTCCTCTTGTTTGGCTATCTCATTTTCTCTTTGCTTTCTTTCCTCCTTGTCTGGCAAAGAATCTTTTATTGGTAGTTTTGTATTAAGAATATATTCCACATTTTTCCTGTCAAACGAAAGTTCTTCCTGACTTTCAAAATGCTTTTGTGCTCCCTCGATAATCATATTTACAAATTTAGGATTATTTGTAATTAAAGCCAGAAATAAAACAATATCGCTATTAATGCTAAAGCACAAATTCCTTAATAACTCATCTAAATTATCTTTTATATCCTCATCCTGATAATATTTTTGATTTAATGCTTGTGCTACAAAATACGCAATAATTGTATGATCTCTAAATCTATATTCATTATTGTTCTCTATCAATATTTTTGCACTAAGAACTGCATCCAAGAAAGACTTAATATTTACAATTTGTCGATATTCTTTCTTGTATACCTCAGCTATTTGGCTAATCTCTTCAATACTCACACTAGTTTTCTTTCCGAAATGCATATTGTACGCAAGTTCTCTTAACACATTTATTATATGTGTTGGGTCAACATCACCCGAATTGGCAATTATCTGATTTCTAATACTGCTTTCATATACCACATTAAATACATTCATACCAGCTGTAAATTTAAAATTGATATCTGTTTCATATTGCTTTACAAAGCTTATAATGAATTCTGGATCTAAATTAAAATATTTCACTTGCATATTTATCAAGTCATTTATTTTTGCAGTTTCCTTTTCAACATCGTATTCCTTATCGGAATTTTGGAGTATATTACCAATTAACACTTTTCTTTTATCATATAAAAATGATTTTATATTCAAGGTCAGCTCATTTTCATCAACTAAAGTTTCGACTACCTGCTTTCGAACATTCAAGTTTAGCTTATCTTCACTAAAGACTATAATTTGTCCCATTGATTGTCCCAAGAAGCTCACTAATGCTTCTAATGTCTGCGTTGGAAGCATATCGGCTTCATCAATTATTGCTACCCTCTGAGATTTCTCTAACTGTTTATATTTTTCATATGCATAATCGTCTGTTGCATATTCCTCGCCAAAAATATAATCTATAGTTCTTTCAATTCTTTTCTTGTTAATACTACTTGCTTCAATAAAGAGCGGCTTCTTTCCCTTCTCATAAAAATATCTAAACAAACGCTTTGCCAAAAGTGATTTTCCAGATTTATGTTCACCAGTAATAACCGTATATGATCTATTATTCAAAAAATCAAACAGATTTCTTTCATCATCAATATCAAATCTTTGAATATTATCATTTTCATCCAACATATTGTATGTAATACCAGGGAATACATAATACTCATCAAACTTTCTTTTAGTAGAATCACATAACAATTGTTTTTTGAAACCTTGTAACAATTCTATCTCTTCTGATACTGTTGTGCGAAGTCTCGTATCTATTATTTTATTTGGTACATACAAATTATTTTTCCATATGTATGAAAACCCTTCTATTGCAAAATTATCAAAATCAATGGTAAGCGTACAAAAACCATTTCCTTCATCAGTAAATCCATATAATGCATTTCCCTGAATAAACTGCACAGTTCCATTATTATCAATGCAACTGCTTTGCCCCAGTGAAGAATGTTCATGTCCTGATAGAACTAAAGAATATTTTTTTGTAATACTCTTTCGCATTTTTTCTTTGTAGCTGGTTCTCAACCACTCTATACTGTGATGCAAAACAAGTATATTAATATCTGCATCTGTTGCATCATCTAATTTCTTCAATTCTGACTCAGACAGATAATGATTTCCCATATCTTCTGCATTTCCACCTAATAAAGATAGCGGAGCAGTATTAAGTAATACAAATCCAACTTTTTTCCCATTATAATCCAACACTTTTTTAGAAACTATTTTATCTTCGTTAAAGCATTCATTTTCTGTAGCATATAAAAAGTAATTTTTCATACTTTCGATATAATTTGATTTTAATTCTTCAATTGTTCCATCATCATATGCTTTAATAATATCTTTTATTGTTATATCTAATGACGTATAATCTATATCATGATTTCCTGGAACAGACAATATATGTATTTTTCTGTTCTTATATCCATTTTCGTTTAAAGCTCGGAGTAATGCAATTATAAATCCTTTCACAAATTGATAATCTGTTTTTTTACCCTTAGCTGCTAAGTCACCTGAGATTACGATAATACATTCTTCTGCATCGGCATTAGCTTTAATTGCTGAAATCATCTTATCTATTTTTATACTGTGTGTTTGCTCAGTATTTTCAAAATGCATATCACTAAGCTGTATAAGCAATAACTTCACTCTTGTCATCTCCTTTGTCTTTTCTCAATGTCCAAAACTGCCTTCAATTTTGCGACTTATAATACTCTGAATATTATTTATCCATGAGTTCATTTTTCTCAAGGTAATGTAGAAATCCCTCAATAATACGATTCTTTCTATCCACTATATCCTTCTCTGTATAATCATTCACTGAGGTTGACAGTTTTTGCAGTTCATAAACCTTTGTCCCAGTCTTCTGTTTTCCACTGGAAGTCGTGTATCCTTGATAATATTTTATTTTGTCAGTAAATCTATAATCTGATGCTCTTATATTAATATTCTTCTCCAGCAATGCCTTATTTCCCAACGACTCTAAACTACTCTTATCGCTCAGTGATTCTTCGTTTTCCTGCCTCTTTTTAGGATAAATATGCTCTATCTCCAAATTTGTGTCTAATGAGATTAGCTCCTGACTAGCATCTGTGTACGCCCACCATGCAAGAATTGATTTTGTGATTGGCCTACCATTTGTAAACACATAGCTACTCATAATATTTCTTACATTATCAATATCAAATTCATATCCCGCAAATGTAACCGGTAAATCTGAAACTATATTTATCATTTCCGGATAAACCGGACTTCTTAATGCATTCACACCTGGTCTTATAAATGCATATCCAAATATGAAAGCTGTTATTTTATTAAGGAATACATAAAACCTTTCCTCATTCAGAGATCCGTCTGCTTCTTTATTTTGTATAAAATATACAGAGACCAAATATGTCCACATACCATTAGGTGCATAATTTAACACAAACAACGCTTTCAAAACCCTGTCTGAGAAACCTTCATCCTGTACCGATACTTTTCTCCAAAATTCTGCTAAAAATTCTAAGTTATCCAAAGTCTCATTCTTCTTCAATAGTGCATATGAATCTTTTTCATAAAATTTTCTAAGAGCTTCTGTCGTTGTATTCTTAATTCCCTGTTTCGCTCTTTCGTAATACATATATCTTGTAAATAGTTCATCCATAGGAGACCCCGATGGAGCTGCAAAAATTTCATCGCATACTGCCTCCAAATCCTTCCATATTCGAATAAACTGATCCTTTTCTCCAAGGCTACTATAATGCTTATAAAACTGTGCTTTAAAAATATCCGTATCTGATAATGGCTTTCCTCTATCATTCAATGTTGAGAATATTCGAAGTGCAGTGTCCTGTGATTCAGCCTCAATCGGTAACAGAATACAGTTATTCAATATTCTTGTTGGAAGATAAGCAAAATAAGCTGGATACTCTTGCAGAAATTCATTTATCTCATCTTGAAAGAATCTGTATGTACGAGCATATCTACTTTTCTGATTTACATCTATCAGTCCTGTCTTTAAAATAGTTAAAAATTCTTCCTTGTCATCATCAGTAGATACTTCCGAATCAATTTTTAACTTATTTTTGTCTGGCTGTCCAAACTCATTTGTTTTCCATATACAGGTTGAAATATCCTCACTGGTTTTTACCGCATATGGATCTTTCATATTTCCAAATTTTGAGTAGAATGCCCTAAGTAACAACATCAGTGTTGTTAATCTTTGCTGTCCATCAATTATCTCCAGTTTACCTGCATCATTCTTAAAAGTAACAATAGGACCAAGAAAATACTCGTCATTATCACTATCAAATTTTGTATAATCATTTTCCGGGAACGCAAACATAAATATATCATCCCACAATGTTTGACATTCTGTTTCCTCCCATGCATATGGTCTTTGATAATCTGGTATTATAAAATCTGATCTCTTGTTAGAAAATAGTTCTTTTATTGTTTGCTGGTCTATATTTAATTTCGACATATAACCTTCTCCTCATTTATTTAAATAGTGCAACAAGCTGTTGCACTATTTAAATGCTTGTTTGCCCCTTAATCAAATTTACAACACAACCCAATGTCCTGACCTATTGCTTCCTTCTCTTTTTAACCTACCTTCATCCTTTAACAGTTTGACATAATATTTAATCTGACTATCTGTTAACTGCAATGTTTCTCCAATATCTCTGATTTTTATATTAGTATTTTGACATAACAACTTCATTATTTCTTCCTTTATTCCCTGCTCTTGATCAGATTTGTCTGATATATTGGTTTGATTAGTCTGATTGGTCTGATTAAATTGGTTTAATTGGTCTGGTTGGTCGTTCCTGCGATAAATAGATACTCGGAATCCATCACCAAATTCTTCAAACTTAGGCTCTTTTAATCCATATTCTGCACATTTATTTCTGATACGTGGAATACCAGTTCCCCATGCTTCAACAATACGCATATAGTGAAACGCTTCTGCTATTGCCTCATTTCTGCAGGTTGATTTTCCTTCTAAAGCCGTCGTTATATCAAGACCACCATAAAGTGTCCCTGGGGATAACACTTCTATTCTATCGTCATAGATACTTACTTGAGTGCATGAACGATCCAAGTAACTTCTATGAAGAACAGCATTTGCAATCATTTCCCTTATAGCTTTTCTAGGTAATTCTAGCTTATCCTCTCGATAAACACCATGAATTTCAGCTCCCATATTGATGTGCCTAAGTACAAATTGATATGCTTCTTCCACCTGTTTATAAATTGGTCCGTCAAATTCTTTACGATCTATAAACATATCTCTTGTTGTTCCCTTAAATAGAGCACATTGTATCTTAGCAGCCTTATTCTTATTATCCGTGAGTAAATCAAACGCATGCGTAGGATAAAACTTCTTTCCAACTTTGCATAACACTCCAAAATCCTCTAATTTCTCTAAAGTCAATTCCTTAACAGCTTCTCTTTCATCTTCTGCCTCGCATGCCTCTATTGCAACACGCTTCATTGATTTGCATAGTTCTTTTGCCTTTATCTCGTCGAACTCAACTCCTATATCCTGCATAGAATCATAAGATATATTCTGGCCTTCAAGTTCTAATTCTTTTAATTTTCTGTCATCTGCAGGTCGGCTTGTACCATTAATTCTTATATAAGAAGTTGTTTCTTTCCCTTTATTCTTAATAAAATATGGGCGAAATTTTCCTGCAGGCACATCAATTTCTAACACCGTCTTATCTTCAATCGTCTTGATTGTAATATCTGGTTCTATTTGAGGAGTACAAGCATCGGAAATCATATTAGAAATTGAATCCGATAACTTAAAAGGACTTTGATCTCCAATGCCATATACAATACACGTTTCATCTTCCACTCCAAGTATAACTTTTCCACCAGTACTGTTAGAAAAAGCGATAATGTCTTTATAAAACTTTTCATGCTTTTCTGGTATTTCTCGTTTAAATTCAACATTTTTATCTTCACCAAAATACTCTTTTGATACCACTTGCTTTACCTCCTCCAGCTATTTTATCAACTGACATTTGTCATATCTTCCATAAGCCTATTATTTATCTCTATCCTATTTATATTTTCAAATGGATACTCAAATATTGAAGCTATGATTATCTGATGATCGTTAAAATCCCTTTTCAGAATATTCATCATCATATTAATGTTGTCTTTATCAACTTCCTTCCCGCTTGGCGAATCTAAAATAATCGGCAACTTTATATTTAATTTTTTTTCTAGTGCAATAATGTATGACAATCGAAAAGCAAATGCTGTTTTATGCAAAAGTGCACCAGAAAGTTCCTTTAGATTAGATGTAAAAACATACATTGACGGTATGGAATCTTTATCTCCTAATTCCAACTCTTCCAAATATTTGCATATATTATCCTGGATTTCTCTAACCACTTCACTATCAGAATTTGATACAGCCGATATTTGTTCTCTTATTGCCTTTCTTTCCTTTTCTAGTCTTTTTATTTCTTTGTTGATAGTTACTTGATTCAAAGATAATTTAGAAACTTCTCGATCAAAGTTACTTATCAAATCAACTGATTCAAAAAAAGACAGCTGCTCATTTTCCTTATCTCTTTTCTTTTTTAATTTTTCTATTTGTTTCGTAATCTCCGCAACTTTAGCAGCCGTACTCTTTCTTTTCACAACAAGAATATTAATTGCATCACTCAATCCAACAATGTTTTCTTCTGTAACAGGAATAGTATCTCCATTTGGAGCCATAATAAGTAATTTCATTTCAGAAACAAATTTTTTAAATTTTCTATTATCAGCTAAGGTTTCATCAATCCTCTTGAGTTCCGACTTAATATAGGCCTGTTTAATTAACAACTGATCTAGTTCTGTATCTACTTCGTCCGTATAATCAGGTCTCACCAATGAATCTTTTTCCAATGTTTCCTGATATTGTGCTACACTAAACATCTGCTTATATTTATCTATTTCTCTACTGAGCTTAGCCTCTTTTTCTACCAATTCTGAACAATCTATGCCCGATAATCCCCTAATTAATTCCTCAATGTTGAAATGGATACTTCCTATAACAACACCTCTATTTAACAGTGTCCAACCTTTTTCCTGATCCACATAAAAAGTTCCAAGTATATTTTTTAACAAATCAGCATTGTTTGTCGAATAAAGCAACGCATGTAGCATAAATTCTTGTTCTGGCAACACGAATGTTGATATATTACCATCCTTTTCTATTTTAATAGTAGACAAATCGTTTCTTAGCAATTTAATAATTCCGTTTTTTTCAGTTTGAATCACTGTTTCTACTTCACATTTATCAAATTTAATTTTTCTCGTATTGGGTACTGTATAACCAATCCCATATAGCATAAATCTTAATAATGTTGTTTTTCCTCTGCTATTCTTTTTACTGTATATTAAATTAACCAAGTCTGAGAATTCTACATTTCTTTCAAACATACCTTCTTTTATGTGTATGGATATGAATCTCATAAATTAACACCTCGCTTAATATGATCAATACTGATTCTATTTTTTAATATACTAAAAAGTACAACTTGTATCAGGGCTTCTTGAATTTCATCATCTTCATTTTGTAACGGAAAAATGGATTTATATTCTTTCCATTTTGTCTTAACGAAACTAATAATTCGCTCAGACTTTTTCCCAGATGTCTTAAATAACTGATAATCACTTAAAACTTTAATAAAAAACTCACACTTATCGCAGCATTCATCAATCAAATTCTTGTATCTACAAACCACATCGTCATATACTGAAGGATCAACTAATTCTTCTAACTCGTCATCCATTCTATCAACATCTGTAGCAATAACCATGAGTGGCCATATAATCTCACTTTTGGACAGTTTAATAGCTGCATCTTTTTTAGTACTATTATGAAACACATCATTTTGCCATATAGTAAGTATTTGGTTACTGAGTCCCGGTATGCTAACATTCAAATTTCCAATAAAATCATCAACAGCTCTTCTAACAAATTTATATCTCTCTGCATCAATATCTGTTTCGAATGGCAACACCTGTATCATAAACTTACTTGTATCTAATGGTTGGTTAATCTGTTTTAAGTACTCATTTACTAATTCTTGTGAGGATACTGGCAATGAACTATACGGCCTATGTGCATCTAATGTAAAAATATTTATAGAATCATCATTCATCGGATTTGGTGAATTAGTAATTAAAATCAATTCCGAAGCATTACATTTTTGAGCACCTTCTGATAATGACTCTAATGCCTTCTTCAAATTTTTACGTACATTATGAAAATCTGTACTACTTTTTTCTATTGATTTGGCTTGCGCCAATATATATTCACCATCATTTAACTTAACTTCGATATCCTCGTAATTTCCTTCCAACCGAAGAGCTGACACATCTTCAATATTTTCAAGCATCAATACTATTGCTGCATTAACTTGAAAATCAAATCCAAAATTAACGGCATTTGCTCTTCTGCTTTTTGCCATACCAACAATCGCCTCCTAGATTTTTTTACTTATTGCTATCCCACTATAATTTAATATTTTCACCTGTTCTACAGTTCCTTAACAATCCTCATAAACTCCTCATAAGAATAAGCTCCATTATATCCAGGATTCTTTGTTTCAAACACCATATAATACTTATACATTCTTCCAGCCATCTCTGCCCACTTTGCTCCGGTTTCGGCTTTTTCTCTGGATTCAGAATTTTCAAGCTGATCACCTTTAGTTTCTATTAGTAATAGTTTACCGCTTTCTGTTCTCACCATAATATCCGGATATGCGTTTACAGCGCCATTTATGGCAAATCCTTTTCTTGCCATATTTCTATGCCACCATTTAATATTGTTTAATGAGGATAATTCCATGACAACCTTTCTTTCATATTCGGTATCAAAATTTTCCTCTTCGCTATATAGTGATTTTGGTATTGATGCTATTGTTTCTGTCGGGCTTATCTCTTTCGGCAGCTTATATGATGGCTGGCAAGAAATTTTGTCTTGTTCTACCCACTCATAAAACATTTTCTTAGCATATTCATTTAAAAATGAATTAACTTTTTTATTAATTTTCAGAACATAGGTGTCTGTTCCATATCTGTTAATTGATCCTCTGTAAGATTCTGAATAATCCTGTCTACATATACCTCCAAATCTCTATCATTTATCGCATTATTCTTTGATAATTTCTTTATTATCATGTCCTTGCACAGACGCATTTTTCTATCTGACGGCTGTTCATCAAACCACTGTTTTACATTTTGGCTATCAAAGCCCTGTAATTTCCATGCTTTTGGCAATGCATCTGAATCATCAATATCAATTCTTGCAATTTCTGAATCTATGCTGTCAAAATCAATTACAGTATCCTTATCTAATAATGAAAATCCTGCATACAGATTTTCTTTTGTTAATACCTGATGCTCATGTTCAGAAAACAGAGATCTGCCTGTTTCTATCATAAATTGAGGTATCTCTAACTGTTCGGCTTCACTAGCATATAACTGATTTACCTTGTAATGCTTCATCTTGTTTCCAACCTCTGGTGGTACTGGCACGTATTCTTCTGTTTTCTCAAAGTCTTTCCAATATAATTCATTCTGTGTTTTTGCATGGTCAAGCATATCTGTTACCGCATCATTAACCTTAGATTGACTCTGTGATTCCATATTTTCATTATTTACGAATGGTGATATTTGTTCCCTCACAAAGTCTACATTTAAAGAATCTATCTCATCCGATACATTATTTGTATCATCAGTGTCTAACTTCAACTCTGTCTGTATATTACCAACTTGTTCTACTGAAAATTCAGTATTCGGCTCCACATAATCATCTATACGATAATCTTTACTTGTAAAGCCAGCCGCATTAAGTCCTGCTACTACCTTGTCGAGTGTTGCATAAAAGGCATTTGATGATGTAATAACATACGAAAGATTCAATACTTCTCTTTCATTCTTTCTCGTATTAGGAAGTCTGAGAATTCTTCCTAAAATCTGTTCTACATCTATGCTTGATGTTCTATTCGCAACTGTTGCCAATATATATGCAAATGGACAATCCCATCCTTCCTTTAATGCATTAACTGTAATGATATATCTAATACTACAATCATGGCTGCTTAAATCTATATTTTTTAACTCATCCCTGTCCGCAGTCTTTATTGCAATTTCAGATTCTGGTATCCCCATATCAATAAGAGTATGCTTTATCTTATCATAGGTTGTACTATCATCATTTGTTCTAGGCTGAGCCTGAAATAAAACAATTGGTCTGATATATCTGCCACCATTTTTCTGCTCTTCAACTGCTTCATTTTCTAATTTTCTTCTTAATGAAATGGCTGATACAAAGACATCTTCTTGTGATTTTCTGTTATAAACAATTACAGGTAATTTAACCATATTTTCTGCTTTAAGCTGTCTTGCATCTACAAACGAGATAATATTACTTCCATTTTTCGGTGTAGCTGTCAAATCAAGTACAAACGAAGGATTGAAATTCTGTAACATTTCTTTACTGAGCTTACTTGTAGCATGATGACTCTCATCAACAATAACAACTGGATTCAATTTACGGATAACTTGTATCAATGCTGTTTCATCAGTATCTTCCAACAATGAACCACTATCCTGTTTAAATCTTATAAATGGTAACAAACTACCATTCTCTTGATATGCTTTTCTTCCATCCTTTTTGCTCGTCCGAAATGAATCATAGCTCAATACAAATACAGATAAATTATCACTAACCGAAGTCGGATTAAAATTCTGTCCATTTAACAATTGCTGCTTAGAATAAATCTCGACCTTATTACCAAAATCAACATCTATTTTCTTCCTATAATCATGATTCTTATCTGTTAATGTCCTATATGTCTGAGTAAGTATTGCATCTGATGGTACGAGCCATACTACAGCTTTTGGATGTATATGTGGCATAGAATCAAATATTGGCTTAATTGAATTTGCCGCCAAAAATGTTTTTCCACCACCTGTTGGAACTTTGAAGCATACCTGTGGAACTCCTGCTAATTCCGAATTGTATGGCGGCATTCCGTCTATCCCCACATTCACTCCCTTTCCATTCCATAAGGTGCTATATGCTGAACTTATGCTCTGCTTCTCTATAAGCAGTTCTAAGAATCTTTCTAAATCTCTTATAACCTGTATCTGATAATTTTTAAGTTCCATACCTTGTCCTTTCTAGATATGCTCAATATCTCTTGGTATTTTCTTAAATGTAATATTCCACTTCTGTAAATCAATATCTGATAATGCACAAGAATCAGCATATATAATATATGCCTGGTTCTTTACATTTACCGTTGCTAAAAAAGAATAGTCAAGTATTGTAGCCTTGTCCTTTTCATAATAGAAATAATATGCCGTATCATTATAAGAGCCTAGATAATATTTCTCCTGTTCGTTCTCAGCATACTCAAGCCCATTAGTTTCTGTGTACCAGATATATTTTCTAATTTCAGCTGTATCTATATCATTGTTGATAGTTCCATCCTGCAAGAACAATGGACTTCCTAATTCATAATATGAGAAGTTACCGCCTGTTCCATCTACTGCATTCTTTCCTTCACCATAACCATCAATCACTCGCTTTACACGTTCGGCTGTTATTGTATCTGCATAATCCTCTACCTCTATCATAATATAAGATAATTTCAAATCTGATTGCATCACAGCATGTGCAGTAGTTGCCGAACCAGCAAATGAGTCAAGTACAATATCTCCATCATCGCAAATGATTCTCAAAATCTGATTAATAAGACGTACCGGCTTAGGTGTAGCAAAAAAATCCGTTGAAGCATCTAATATTTTTTTTAATTGTTGTTTTGCCTCTTGTGTATGTCCAACATCAACATGTTTCCATATAGTCTGCGGTATTATACCAGACTTCACATCTGCTAAAAATTTTTTTCTTCTTGGTTTTGAATTTCCATTTGCCCCAAACCACACTTCATTATTTTTTATCAATGCCATCATTTCTTCTTTAGGATGTCTCCAGCTTGTTCCAGGTTGTGGCTTGTACAATTTACCTTGCGGAGTAGGTACCTCATAAACACTGTTATCTCTATGTTCCATTCTTAGCAAATCCGTTGAAATCCATGGTCCCCTTGGATCATTATCTGGATTTTTATATCGTTCTAACTGTTTTTCACTTTTAGGCAATGCTTTTATTTTCAGTTTTTCAATTTCCGCAGCATATACTAAAATATACTCATGTTCTGATGAAAAATACTTTGCGTCATTTTTAGTCGCAAATGTCCTCTGCCACACCAATTGTGCCACAAAATTTCTAGCGCCAAAAATTTCATCGCATACACATTTTAAAAATGCCTGTTCATTATCATCAATGCTGATAAAAATAGCCCCATCATCTGCCAACAATTTTTGTAACAACACAAGTCTTGGATACATCATACATAGCCATTTATCATGCCTTGACAAATCTTCGCCTTCTTTACCCACTACTTCTCCGAGCCATTTCCTTATCTTGGGATCATTTACGTTATCGTTATATATCCATCCTTCGTTTCCGGTATTGTATGGTGGATCTATGTATATACATTTGATTTTTCCTTCATACTGTGGAAGAAGCGACTTCAGGGCTTCAAGATTGTCACCATGAATTATCATGTTGTTGCTGTGAACATCCTCTTTGTGCATACCACTCTCATCAAAACTATACTTTCTTTCAAGTACTTTATACGGAACATCTTTATGATGATTAATTACTTTGTCTTTTCCTATCCAGTCTAATGTAGGCATATATTACTCCTTATCTGTAACTACTGTAATGTTTCTATTGTTTCAATTATGTTCTCTGCTTTATCCGTCAAAACATATTTGCCTCTTGTTTTTTGCTCTATATAATCTTGCTTTTGCAAAATACTAAACATACTGTTAATCTTCATCTTACTACATTTTAAAGTTGTCGCTATCTCCTGCTGTGTTAATGGAATCACTTTTTCATCCAAAATCACTACTTCATTATCATGCATAAACTTTAAAAGACCATAATAATCATTCAGAAATAATTTGATACCCATGTTTTCTCCCTACATTACAAATCATAATCTACTTGTAAATTATATCACATTTTTGTGATGTTATAAATATCATTTTTTTGTTATCTATTTATCTTTAACAGCTAAAAGTAGAGGAATTACCTTCCTCTGCCCCTATTTTCTATCTTATCTCTTACCTTTTCTTTATCAGCATCTCTGCTAACCGTTTCATCATAAATCCTCTGAAACTCCTCATAAAGTTCATCCCCATCCAGCTTCATTCCAAGTTTTTTCATTACATCCAAGAACAGTCTTATACTTCTACTTACATCAGCAATATCAAATCCGAATATATCTGCCTTAACAGAATTACTGACATTCTTATAACCACCAAGCTCTGATATTCTCCTGACAATCCAGTCAGCTTTGTCCACAGGTTCAGTTTCTTTAGTTTTCACATATTCACCTTTATCTGTTACGTCAGTAATATCTTCATCCATTCTTGCCGTATTTACATCAGACACATTACGAATAT